>JACCDS010873900.1_pt1 | contig 16417 bp, 10 predicted proteins | sample 7446441 | NCBI WGS metagenome assembly JACCDS01 (sample SAMN15323445, study PRJNA562643) | freshwater metagenome | isolation source: river surface water | place: USA:Blue River Watershed | collected 2017-08-17
CGCATGAACTGCCCGAGAGCCAGTGCTGACGCCGCCTGCAGGGCATCGCAGGACCCTGTCTGCGCCTGCTGCAGCTGCAGGAATGCCTCGAGTTTCTGCAGATGTGCCTGCTCTTGCTGCGGGTAGAGGTGCCACAGCAGGGGCCGTGCGGCCCACTGCGCGCGCACGAAGGAATCCTCGCCGCGCACACAGTTGAAATCGCACAGGCTCAGCAGCTCATCGTAGTCATCCTGCGCGAGGAAGGGGATCACGAGCACCTGCAACGCCCCACGGGAGGCGAAGCTGCCCACTGCCATGGGCAGTTCGAGGAAGCGGGCGACTCCAGCAAGGCTGCGCCCCTGTGGCACCAGGAGCAAGGTGGGCACGCTGTCCTGCGCCAGCGCCTGCAGCCAGCCGGCCATGGCAGGCGTCTCGTAACTGAAGAGCGAAACGAGCAGGGTATCGGGGGTGAGGGCCGCTGCCACGTCCGGACACCAGCGGCGCAGCATGAGCTCCCTGCAGGCAGACAGGTCACGCTGCCAGCGAGCATGTCGCTGCACCAGCCCCGCCTCTCGCAACAGTCCCCCCGTTCCTGGCGTGAAGCCCGGGAAGTAGAAGGTCTTGCGCGCAGGCTGACTGTCTTGCGTCGTGCCCGGCAAATGCAGAAGCGAGTCCAGCAGATGGTGCCCCTCCACCCAGGGTTCGGCGCTCAGATACTCGAGGTTGACCCACACCGGCATCCGTTGCGCGCTTCCGATGGCCTCGATCAGCATTGGCGGCAAATGACATGCAAATGCCTCGATCAGCAGATCGCTGCGCAGCACCGCGACACAATCCCCTGCTTCTTGCGGCCAGCCTCGGACTTCCACTTCAGCGCAATACCCTGGAAGGCTCGCGAAACCCTGGCTGGCCATGAAACGTTCCGCCTCAGCGAGGTCATCCACCCACAGCGTCACGCGAAGCCCGTGCTCGTGCGCCAACTGACGCGCGAGTCGCCAGCACACGCCGATATCGCCGAAATTGTCGACGATGGCGCAGAAGATGGCGCATTGCAGGGGTTGATCCGACACGATTGACATCTCGACTATGGGCCAGGGCAGAGGTGCGCTGGAGCCGGGGGGAGGCAGAATATCGCAGCATTGCGTAGAAGGAAATTGCGCCCTTTTACAGGCCCAAGTGTGTGATTTTCTCAGCAGTTTCTGACCGCCGCCGAACCCCTCCGTCTGGCTTTTGCAGGGCAGTTCGATTATCCTGCCGCTCCACTTCTTCTCCTGTGCAGACCTGGGACCATGAAACAAAGCGCCATGAAAGCCAAAGCCGCCACTTCCTCGACGAAGACCAGCACCACCAGCAAAGCAAGCAGATCACACACCTACGTTTACAACTTCGGTCGTCAGACAGACGGCAATGCCAGCATGCGCGAGCTGCTGGGCGGCAAGGGTGCCAACCTCGCCGAGATGGCTGCGATCGGCCTGCCGGTGCCCCCGGGTTTCACCATCAGCACGGAAGTGTGCACCTATTTCTATGCGCATGATCGCAGCTATCCACGCGCTCTCGCCGGCGATGTGAAGACTGCCATCGGCCTGGTGGAAGCGCAGATGAAGAAGACCTTCGGCGGCAAGGACAACCCCCTGCTCGTCTCCGTGCGCTCCGGAGCGCGGGACTCCATGCCTGGCATGATGGACACCATTCTCAACCTGGGCCTGAACGATGTCACCGTCGAAGGTCTGGCGAACATTTCCGGCAACCCCCGCTTCGCCTGGGATTGCTACCGTCGCTTCATCCAGATGTATGGCGATGTCGTGATGGGCGTGCAGGCGGCAGACGAAGAATCCCACGATCCCTTCCACGAACTGCTGGATGCGCTGAAGAAGTCCCTCGGCAAGGCCCAGGACAGCGATCTGAACGCAGCCGATCTGCAGGCGCTGGTAGCCCAGTACAAGGAGCTGATCCGCAAGCGCACCGGCAAGGCCTTCCCGCAGGATGTCTACGAGCAGCTGTGGGGTGCCATCGGCGCCGTGTTCGGCTCCTGGAAGAACGAGCGTGCCATTCTGTACCGCCAGCAATACGGCATTCCGGCCGAATGGGGCACTGCGGTGAACGTGCAGGCCATGGTGTTCGGCAATGCCGGCGATGACAGCGCCACGGGCGTTGCCTTCACCCGCGACCCGGCCAATGGCGAAAAGTCCTTCTACGGCGAGTACCTGGTGAACGCCCAGGGCGAGGACGTGGTGGCAGGTGTCCGCACGCCAAAGCCGATTGCAGCCATGGAGAAGGAACTGCCGGAGAGCTTCGCCGCTCTGGAAAAGGTCCGCACCAAGCTTGAGAAGCACTTCAAGGACATGCAGGACTTCGAGTTCACCATCGAGAAAGGCCGTCTGTTCATGCTGCAGACGCGCAACGGCAAGCGTACGGGCCTCGCCGCCATCCGCATCGCCGTGGAAATGGTGAAGGAAAAGCTGATGGACCAGCGCACCGCGCTGCTGAAGATTCCAGCCGAATCCGTCGACTCCCTGCTGGTGCCGATCTTCGACACCAAGTCGCAGAAGGAAGCGCAGATGATCGGCAAGGGCCTGCCTGCAGGTCCGGGCGCCGCCACCGGTCGCATCGCGTTCACGGCCGCTGCCGCCGAGATCGAGTCGCGCAAGGGCAACAAGGTCGTGCTGTGCCGCACCGAGACCTCACCCGATGACCTCAAGGGCATGCTCTACTCCCAGGGCATTCTCACCACGCGTGGCGGGGTTTCCTCCCATGCCGCTCTGGTGGCTCGTCAGCTGGGCAAGGTCTGCGTCTGTGGCGCCGGTGAAGTCACCATCAATTACGAGAAGCGCACCCTGAGCGCCGGTGGCGTTGTGCTGCAGGAAGGCGATTACATCTCCATCAACGGCACCACGGGCGCGATCTACAAGGGCCTGATCGAAAGCGCGGACTCCGAAGTCAAGCGCGTGCTGGAAGGCTCGATGAAACCCGAGAAGAGCTACACCTACGAGCTCTTCCAGACCGTCATGGAATGGTCCGACAAGTACCGCCGTCTGCGCATCCGCACGAACGCCGACACGCCCGCCATGGCGGAAACCGCGGTGGCCTACGGCGCGGAAGGCATCGGGCTGTGCCGCACAGAGCACATGTTCTTCGAAGGCGACCGCATCGACTACATGCGGCAGATGATCCTGGCCGTCGACCAGGTGCAGCGTCAGGAAGCCCTCAAGAAGCTGCTGCCCTTCCAGCGCAAGGATTTCGTGGGGCTGTTCAAGGCCATGGCCGGAAGGCCCGTGACCATTCGTCTGCTCGACCCGCCCCTGCACGAGTTCCTGCCCCAGGACGACGCCGTGCGTCGCCAGCTGGCTGACAAGCTTGGCCTGCCGCTGGAGTTCGTGATCGAGCGCATCAAGGCCCTGCATGAAGAGAACCCGATGCTCGGCTGCCGTGGCTGCCGTCTCGGCATTCTCTACCCCGAAATCACCGAAATGCAGGTACGCGCCGTGTTCGAGGCGGCCGCTGCCGTCATGACGGCGAAGAACCCTGTCCCGGTGAATCCGGAAATCATGATTCCGCTGGTGGGTTTCAAGCAGGAGCTGGCAGACCAGCTGGCCATCGTGCATCGCGTGGCCAAGGAAGTCATGGCCAAGAACAGCATCGAGATCGACTACATCGTGGGCACGATGGTGGAAGTGCCGCGAGCCGCCATCACTGCCGAGGAGATCGCCGTGCAGGCGCAGTTCTTCAGCTTCGGCACCAACGACCTCACGCAGACCACGCTGGGCCTGTCCCGCGACGACATGGGGCTGTTCTACGACGAGTATCAGCGCAAGGAAATCTACAACAAGAACCCCTTCGCCAGTCTGGACCAGACTGGCGTGGGCAAGCTGATGCAGTTCGCCGTCGAGAATGGCCGCAAGTCGCGTCCTGACCTCAAGCTGGGCATCTGCGGCGAGCACGCCGGCGACCCGGACTCCATCGAGTTCTGCCACCGCCTCGGCCTGCACTACGTGAGCTGCTCACCACCCCGCGTGCCCATCGCCCGCCTCGCTGCCGCCCAGGCCGCCCTGCGCGAGAAAAAGTAAGCCTTGAACGAAAAAGGGGTCAGAGACACGAAAGTTTCGTGTCTCTGACCCCTTTTTCATTGCGACGCGGAAAACTCAGCCCGCGATGCTGTTCCAGTTGGTGGCCAGATGCTCGGCTGTGCGCCAGGCCAGTGCCTGCGCCGTCAGCGTCGGATTGCGCGCCCCGCTCGTGCCCATGACGGACGCTCCGAGTATCCCCAGGTTGGGAGCCTCGTGCGCGAAACCGAAGCGGTCGGTCACGTTCGTCGCCGGATTGTCGCCCATGCGCGTGCCACCGTAAGCATGGGTCGAGGTGCCCATGCCAGTGCCCAGTGGCGTGCGAATGATCTGGACGGCGCCGGCCGCCCGGTACCACTGCTCCATCTTGTCCTGGGTGAAGGCAGCGATGCGCTTCTCGTTGTCGCGGAACTCGGCGGTGATGCGAATCACCGGAAAGCCCAGCTTGTCCTTCACCAGCGGATCGAGGTCCAGGTAGTTCCCACGGTAAGGCAGGGTCGTCTTCTGCACGTAAGAGGCATTGGTGCGGTCCGCATTCTCACGGATGAACGCCTTCCACTGAGCGCCCCAGTTCGGCACCAGATCAAAGGTGGACATCTTGGCGGCCGAGATGGGTTTGCGATCGGTGTGAACCCACAGATTTCCGCCGCCGATGAAGTCCAGATCGCTGTGATCGAAGTTGTCATCGGCCCACTCGTCGATGGCGACGCCCTGAGCAGGCAGGCCGTACCAGTTGTTCAGATTGCGCGGAAACAGCGCGATCACGGGAGCGCCCTGGTGATGACTCAGATAGTGCTGGCCCACCTGGCCGCTGTTGTTGGCCAGTCCGGCAGGAAACTCGCGGGAGCGCGACAGCAGCAGCAAACGGGTGTTTTCGTAGGTATGACTGGCCAGCAAGACGGCATCGGCTGGCTGGAACATGACCTGGTTGCCGGTGAGATACTCGACACCTGTCACCCGACCATCCGCGTTGTTGACTATGCGCAGCACCCGCGCGTGGGTGCGCACCTGCAGCCGCCCGCTCTTCAGGGCCTCGGGAATGGTGGTCACCGCTGTCGAACTCTTCGCTGCCACATGACAGCCGCCGCGGTCGCAGAAGCCGTGATAGAAGCAGCCCGGTCGGTCGCCATAGACTTCAGAGTTGATGGCCGCCGGCCCCTGGAAGGGCTGCCAGCCCAGGCCACGCGCAGCCTCACCCATCATGTCGGTGAAGGGTGAACTGCGCAGCCCGGGCATTGGGTAGGCGCGCGCTCGAGGCCCTTCGAAGGGATTGCCGCCCTGTTGCAGTCGCCCCTGTATATTGCCGGCATTGCCTGATACCCCCAGCGCGTATTCGACACGGTCGTAGTAAGGCTCCAGTTCCTCGTAGCCGAACGGCCAGTCCTCCACTGTGGAATCCTGTGGAATACGATGAGCACCGTAGCGACGGGTGGTTTCGCTGACGGTCTTGAAGTCCCAGGGGTTCAGGCGCCAGCTCTGTGCCCAGTAGTGCAGCGATGTGCCGCCCACGCCGTTCATCATCGGATGCCCACCGCCCTGCACGGCCTCGAAATTGATGTTGGCCCGCGTGGTCGGAATCTCGCTCTTGGCCTTGGGCACCGCCTGTGGCCAGTCGCGGATATTGTTGCGGATCTCGTCCGGTGCAAAGTCGCGCGTGCTCATCCAGCCGCCCGCCTCCAGGCCGACAACATTGAGCCCGGCCGTGACCAGGGGCAGCACGGCGACCCCTCCCACCGCGCCAAGCCCTATCACGACAACATCGGTACGTGGCATTTCAGTGGCCATGGCTGGCACCTCCGGCGACTTCGGGATTGACAGGGTCCTTGGTGTGAGCGGGCATGTCATAGGCCGACTGGCGACTGGGGGCCAGCGCACTGCCCTGACGGACATCGTCCATGCTTGAGGTGATGCGCACGCCGGGATAGCCGAGCAAGTCCCAGCCCACGAAGTCACGATTGCCGCCGTAGTAGGGATCGCTGAAAGTGCCCTCGATGGTGTGGGTGCGCACGGTGTTGAAGAGTGCAGCATTGAGCATCGGGAACTCGGGAATGGCGTTGCGCGTCATGGCATCGATGATGGCATCCTGCTCCAAGGCAGGCAGCTGCGCGAAGGGTACGCCGGCACGCTGCCTGGCGCAGTCGTCCAGGCCGGCCAGACCAACGGCATACAGCTCGCGCGAAGCGGCCATGGCACCGGTCAAGCCGCGATCGATGAAGTGCACCGCGCGCGCCTCGTGCGCGCCTGGCGTGCCATCGTCACTTGGAATGAGGCGTGACGCGAAAGCATCCAGTGCTGCGCTTTCGGCAGCGGTGAGCGTCTCGAAGGCTTCTGTCAGCGGAATCCGAAGAGAAGTTGCTGCGGGGGCAGGTGCCTGTGCAACCGCTGCAGGGCTGCCGCCTGCGATGAGCGCGGCTCCTGTCAGACCTGCGCCCTTGAGCAGGCTTCTGCGTGAGAGTCCGGCCCCAGCCATGTCGACAGCGGACGAATCGTTCTTGTTGTTCTTGTTCATGCGTAAGTGTCCTCGCGGTCTTGCTGCCGCGCTTGATAAGCAGTGATCCTGCAATGCGTTGCTACCTTACCAGCAATCCGGCAAAAGGAAACATCCCTGCCGACCAGCGACTGGAGCCGACACGACGAAACGGCGATACTACGCGCGGACTGCAACCTCGACGGAGAACAACAATGAAGAATGTCCGCCTCGCGCTCTGCCTGATTCTGGCCCTGATGCCCGGCATCCAGGCCGGCGCCCAGATCACCGACTCCCCGGAAACCATCCTGCTCAGCAGTCAGGCCTTCGGCCACAACGAAGACATGCCCCTGCGCTACACCGCCTATGGCGAGAACGTGTCGCCGGACCTGGCGTGGCGCAATCTGCCTGAAGGAACACGCCAACTCGCCCTGATCCTGGATGACCCGGTGTTTGGCATGCCTGCCTTCGTGCATTGGGTGGCCTACAACATTCCGGTCAGCGCCAGCGGCCTTCCGGAGGGACTCTCCACGGATGCCATCGTCAGCCATCCCGGTCTGGAAGGCATGATCAACGGAGCCAACGGTACTCGGCGGACGGGCTACTTCGGCCCCCGACCGCCTGCCGACGGCAAGGTGCATACCTACAACTTCCGGCTCTATGCCCTGGACTACGAACTGAACCTGCCGGACGGTCACAACAAGCAGACCCTGCTTGACGCCATGGAAGGACATATCCTGGCGACCGGTCTGTTGACCGGGAACTACCAGTACACCGAGTAGTCTTGCTGTCGGAAGCAGGCAGCGGCGCTCGGCGTGCAGGCAGACTCAAGGGTGGATAAACCTGTCCGGGCCGGTATACTGCCCCTCGCAATTGCTACCCACTGACTGCATTCATCAGCGGCGCCACGTCAGCCAGACGCTGTATGGGGCGCCAAGCCACTACGAGGAAACCGACATGCACAAGACGACAACTTCAATTTTCAAGGCCATCGCAGCAGCGTCGCTGCTGACAGGCGCCATGAGCGCGCAGGCGGCGTGGGAATTGGATGGCGCCGCCTCTTCCTTTCATTACGTGACCAGCAAGGCTTCCGCGGTCTCCGAAGTGAACTCCTTCACCGGCCTGAGCGGAGCCATCAGCGATGCCGGCGCCGCCAGCCTTGCCATCAATCTGGCCAGCGTGGATACCGGTATCGACATCCGCAATGAGCGCATGCGTGACATCGTGTTCCAGGTGGCGCAGCACGCCCAGGCGACAGTCAGTGTGACGGTTGACGCCGCAGCCCTGAACGCGCTGGCAGTGGGAGAAAGCAGCACTGGCACCTACACCGCCAACGTCAGCCTGCATGGCATCAACCAGGATATGACTGCCGAGCTGAAAGTGGTGAAGCTGGCATCCAACAGCCTGCAGGTAAGCACTGTGCGTCCGTTGATCGTGGGCGCGGCAACTTTCGGCCTGGCGGAGGAAGTGGAACAGCTGCGTGAAATCGCGAACCTCACCTCCATCAACCCGAACATCGTCGTGAACTTCACTCTGGTCTACAACCAGTAAGAGTCACGTCGAACAGTCAGGCAAAAAAAAGCCACCGAGAGCACGAACCCCGGTGGCTTTTTTGTTGCCCGGAACAAACCGGACGAGAGGGGTCAGTCAGCGGCCGGTGCGGCAGCGGCTTCGCCTTCCATGAACTCGACGTGAATCTCCAGCTCGATGTCGTCACCGACACCGAAGTTGGTGAAGCGATCAGCACCGAAATCAGAGCGCTTGAACTGCGCGCTGGCTTCGAAACCGAGCGTGTAGCTGCGGGTCAGGAAGTTGCGACCGCCACCATTGAAGGTCACGTTCAGCACTACCGGGGCAGTCACACCGTGGAAAGTCAGGTCGCCCTGGAACTGGAAGTTGTTCTCGGTCTGACCGATGAACGACGTCGTTCTGTAGATGGCCTGCGGGAACTGTTCTGCATCAAGCCAGTTCGGGCCCATGAGCTCCTCGCCGAACTCGGGGAGGTTCACGTCCAGACTCTTCATGTCGACAATCACTTCCAGCTGGGAGTTCTGAATGTTCTCCGGATCGAAATCCAGAGACGCATCAAAATTCGTGAAACGACCGATGAAGGTCGAGAAGCCCAGGTGATTGATCTTGAAGATCAGCGCCGCGTGGGACTTGTCCAGCACGTAGGCGCCACCGCGCAACTCGCTGACTTCAGTGTTGAAGTCCGGAGTCAGCAGCCGGTCACAGGACACCAGTGTGACGGCACATACCAGACCAAGAGCAGCCCGGCGCAGATTTGAAACGAATTTGCTTGTCATCGAATTGACCTACTTGACGATTGTCTTGGTTGATTACTGACCGGCGTAAACGTCGACCTGGATAACCACGTCGTTCGGAATCGTCGATGTGTTGGCCCAGTAGCCCTGACCCACGCCGAAGTCCAGTCGCTTGACAGTGACTTCGCTGGTCAGGTGCAGACGCGGCTGCCCGTCATACATCTCGATGTCGAGAGTGAACGGGAAGGCGATCGGGTGGGTCTGGTTGCGGATCGTCAGGCTGCCTTCAGCAGTGAAGCTGTTGACGGACTGCAGACTGCACTTGGTGGCCTGGAAGCTGGCAGTGGGGAACTGATCGACGTCGAACATCTCGATGTCCATCAGGTAATCCTTCACTTCAGCGCCATCCACGGCGATGTCCGCGATGGGAATGGTGACCGAGAAGTTGCAGGAGCCCGGATTCGAGATATCGATATCGAAGCTGGCCTGCACGTTCTTGAATTCGCCCTGGTACGGGGTTCCTTCGTAGGAATACTTGAAGACGACGGTGGATTCCGCCGGATCAAGCTCGAACACGGCAGCCTGAGCTGACATGGCGCCGATCAGGGCGAGCGGCGCAAAGGCCGCTCTTGCAAACAATTTACTCATGGTAGTGACTACTCCTGTTTTTTGAATTACGGCAGAGCATAGGCAAGCAATTCTGTCGGCTTGCCTGATCCGCTCACGAACATGGCCACATACTGCTTGCCGTTATGCTCGTAAGTGAAGGGCTGACCAGTCTGTGTGTTGGGCAGCTCGATTTTGACAAGCAGATCGCCAGTGGTCTTGTCATGAACATACAGACCATTGCCACCACCGACACCCTCACCCACAAACAGCAGGGTCTTGGTGACCAGCACGCCGGCACGAGTCGGCACACCGGTACGACCGAGGTCGATGCCCGCCAGCGCAGGGTTGTTGGCAATGTTGGCGGGAGTATCGGCATTCGGAATCCACCACTTGTGGTCACCGGTATTCATGTCGATAGCAGTAACACGGCCGTAGGGCGGCTTGATGATCTCAAGACCACGGACGCGGGGAACTCGTACGCCGAAGGCCTGGCTGAAGGCCAGATCGGATTCCGGGTCCTTTTCCACGGACAGCACGGCCAGTGCGGTGCGCGAGGGCACGTACAGCACGCCTGTCTCGGGGTCGAGCGCCGCACCTTCCCAGTTTGCGCCGCCGGTGGCGGAGGGCAGGCTGAGTGTGCCGACAGTGCCGTCAGCAGCGCTGGCCAGTGAAGGCGGCGCGTAGACGTTGTCGGACATGCGGAAACGCTTGGTGGCTTCGATCGCCTCGGCACGCAGCTCCGGTGTCCAGTCGATCAGGTCGTCTTCCGTCACACCCTGACGGTCGAACGGTGCCGGACGCGTCGGGAAAGGCTGTGTCGGGGAATACCACTCACCCGGGACGTCGCCGATGGGCACGGGCTGATCCTCAATCGGCCAGATGGGCTCGCCGGTTTCGCGGTCGAAGGTGTAGACCCAGGACTGCTTGGTCACCTGCATCACCACCTTGCGGCCGTTCGGCAGATCGGCCAATACGGGCGCAGAGGGGTTGTCCCAGTCCCAGATGTCGTGGCGGATCAACTGGTAGTGCCACTGACGCTCACCAGTGGTGATGTCCAGCGCGACCAGGGCGTTGGCGAACAGGTTGTCGCCCGGACGGTCCCCGCCGTAACGGTCGCCCGTGGCGGATTCCACCGGCAGGTAGACGTGGTTCAGTTCCGGGTCGCCGGACATGGGAGCCCAGACGCCGGCGTTGCCGGTGAAGTTCACGCCTTCGTCCAGCCAGGTCTCGAAACCGACTTCGCCGCGCTCGGGAATGGTCTTGAAGGTCCACAGCAGTTCGCCCGTCTGCACGTCATAACCGCGCACGTCACCCTTCACGTTGATCTTGGAACGCGGACGCATGCCTACGCGGTGCGCCGGGCCGACCACCGCCACGCCGTTCATCACGAACGGAGGCATGGAGGAGCCGATGTCCACGTCGTCGTAGCCGTCGGCATAGGCATTGCGCAGGCCGTCGAACAGGTCAACGATGCCGTTCTCGCCAAACTCGGGGTCGGGGATGCCGGTGGCGGCATCCAGGGAAACCAGATGGAAGCCCGGAGTGATGGTCAGGATGCGGGCCTTGTCGCCATCGCGCCAGAACGCCACGCCACGACCTGCGCCCTTGCGCGGGGCGGTGTCGAAGCGCTCGCCTTCCTGGGGACGCCACATCCAGAGCAGCTGACCTGTCGCCGCGTCGATCGCGATCACATTGCGGGTGTCGCCGGCTGTCGCATACAGCACGCCGTCAACTTCGAGCGGGGTGGAGGTGTTGTTGAATTCTGCGGAGGTGCCGAATTTCTCGGTGGCAAAGCGCCAGGCGATCTGCATGGAGCCGACGTTCTCGGCGTTGATCTGATCCAGCGGTGAATAGCGCTGTGCTGCCATGTTGCCGTTGTAGTCAGGCCAGTCACCGGCGTAGACATCAGTGCCCGACTGGCTGAACGCTGCCGGAGCACACACCAGGATACCAACGCCTGCAATCAGCGAAGGCACCAAGCCTTTTCTTCTTGTCATCTTGAACTCTCCCAAAGGTTACTGCTTGAAATCGTGGGCACTCTACGATCGAGTAGACCGCGCTGACCGGCCACGGATTTCGCACCGCAAACCGCGCAGGAGGCGCTAGAAAAGGTGCAGAGGTGGCCCAGGTTTAGGCAGCCGGAAGAATAAGCAATTAGCCCCTCACAAGCAAGCTGGAAGGGCGGCTGAAGCCCGGTAAATTTGCCACTTTGTGTAACGTTTCAGGGTGCCACGGGCACCTCCGGCGAGCTCTCTTCCACGTCGCTGCGCCGCTGCTGCAACTCATGCATATGGCGGTACAGACCATCGCGGGCCATGAGCGCCTGATGGCTGCCCTGCTGCATGATCCGCCCCTGATGCAGCACGAGAATGGTGTCGGCCGCCATGATGGTGCTGAGCCGGTGGGCGATGGAAATCAGGGTGATGTGACCGCGCAGGGTCTGCAGCGCCTGCTGCACCAGCGCCTCGGTGTGACTGTCAATGCTGGCCGTGGCTTCGTCGAGGATGAGGATGCGGGGCTTGCGCGCCAGGGTGCGTGCCAGGGACAGCAGCTGGCGCTGCCCTGTCGACAGTCTGCTGCCACGCTCCCCGAGCACGGTGTCGTAACCTTGGGGCAAGGCCATCACGTAGTCGTGCAGGCGGGCCTGTCGGGCTGCCGCCTCCACCTGGGCATCGCTCATGGGCAGACCGAGCGTGATGTTGTCCCGGACACTGCCCGCGCTGATGAACGGGTCCTGCATCACCACGCCGATATCGCTGCGCAGCGATTCGTGTGCGAGCCCCGCCAGATCCTGACCATCGAGCAGGATGCGCCCCTCATTCGGCGCATAGAAACGCAGCAGCAGGCTGATGAGTGTGCTCTTGCCGCTGCCGGTATGCCCCACGATGGCGAGGAAGCCACCGGCCGGCACACTGAAGTCGATGTTCTCGAGGACGCGATGATCACCGTCGTAGCTGAAGCTGACGCGCTCGAAGCAAACGGCGCCCTGCAGTGCTCGCGGTTGCGCGTTCACAACTGCCTCTCCGGGATCATCGAGGATCTCGAAGACGCGCTCCCCCGCCACCACGGCCTGCTGCAGCAGGCTCAGACGCTGCGTCATCTCGACGATGGGCTGGGTGATGCGTGACAGGTAGTTCACGAACGCATAGATGACACCGACCTCGACGGCGCCGGAGAAGGACTGTGTTCCGAAATAGAGCAGCAGCGCAGCGAGCGTCAGCGTGCGCAGCAGATCCGGCAGAGGCCGCAGCATGAGGGCATCCAGGCGCAGGTTGCGCATGCGGGCTCTAAACAGCTCCTGACTCAGCGCGCGGAACGTCCCGTTGTAGCGCTGCTGCTGATTGAACACCTGAATCAGCCGCATGCCCTGTATGGACTCGTTGAGCGCGGCATTGATGCGGCTCAGAACGCTGCGCGCATGGTGGTAACGCGGCGCACTCAAGCGCTGATAGTGATACATGACCACCACCATCGTCGGCAGGATCAGACTGCACAGGAGCATCAGGCGCACATCCAGCCAGGCCATGACGGCAAAGATCGCGATGATCAGTGTCAGGTTCTGCACAAAGGATGACATGACCTGCACGAACAGCTCCTTGATCGCCTCCGTGTCATTGGTGATGCGGGACACCAGACTGCCAACCGGCCGGTGATCGAAGTAGCTCAAGGGCTTGCGCAGCACCGCACCGAACACCTGAGCCCGGATGGTGCGAATGACAGAGAACGCTATCTCATTGAAACGCATGGCATTCTGATACCCGGCCCAGGCGGAGAGCGCATACAGAGCGGCATAGGCAAGCCCGAGCGGCAGCAAGTCACGGAGCGGGTACTGGCCAGTGGCGATGTAGTCATCTATGAAGATCTTCACCAGCACCGGTCCCAGCACCTGCCCGAGCGTCGCGAGCAGGAGCAGACCCGCCCCCTGCCAAAGAAGTCGCGGCCAGGCCAGGCTGTAGCGCAGCAGCCGCCTCAGGGAGGCGCCATTGATCCCTCTTGGCAGTTCAGTGTCCGGCTTCAACGACGCGCTCCAGTTGCTGATACTCGAACATGCGTGCATACCAGCCGCCAAGGGCCAGCAACGAGGCGTGCGTTCCGCGCTCTGTCACAGTGCCGTGGGAAAGCACGATGATCTGGTCGGCCTCCTCCACCGCAGAAAGCCGATGGCAGAGCACCAGTGTCGTGCGCCCGGCCCGCGCGGCCTGCAGATGACTCAGGATGCTGCGCTCCGTGGCGACGTCCACGGCAGACAGGGCGTCGTCCAGAATGAGGATGGGAGCATCCAGCAGCAGCGCCCGCGCAATGGCGACGCGTTGCTTCTGCCCGCCCGACAAGGTGATGCCGCGCTCCCCCACCAGCGTGTCATAGCCCTGGGGGAAACGCTGGATGTCCTGATCAATGGCCGCCAGCGCAGCGACAGCGCGGATTTCTTCCAGGCTGGCAGAGGGGCGCCCCAGGGCGATGTTCTCCGCGATGGTCGCCGTGAACAGAAACGGGTCCTGCGGCACCAGCGCAATGCTGGCGTGCAGCGTGGCAAGGGTGTACTGCTGCACGGGCCTGCCGCCGACGCAGATCCGACACTGCTCCCCCTCATCATGCCGCAGCAACAGAGAGATGAGCGTGGACTTTCCGGCCCCGGTTGCCCCGACCACCCCCAGCATGCTTCCGGAGGGAACCACAAGATGCACATCATGCAGCGCCGCAGTCAGCGTGCCAGGGTACTGAAACGAGGTGACATCGATACGGATACTGCTGTCCGCGATTTCGTCCATCTCCCCATCATCCGCCACTGGCGACGGTGTGCGCAGCAGTGCGTCGATGCGCTCCCAGGCCGCGGAGCCACGCTCCAGGATATTGAGCAGCCAGCCGTAGGCGAACATCGGCCAGATCAGAAAACCCAGATACATGGTGAAACTGGTCAACTGGCCCAGCGTCAGTTGATCGCGTTCGATGAGATAGGCGCCGGCGCCTATGCAGAGCAGAAAAGAGGATCCCACCGTGATGAAGATGGCCGGATCATAGAGCGAATCCGTGGCGGCCACACGCATGTTGGCCTCGGCAGCACGGTCGGCGATCTGCAGAAAATCATGATCCTCCTTCTGCTCCAGTCCGAAGGCGCGCACCATGCGAATGCCGGACACGCTCTCCTGCACCCGATCGTTCAGATCGGAAAAGCGCTCCTGGGCATCGCGAAAGCCCGCATGCAGGCGCTCCCCGATGCGCATGAAATACCAGGCCATGAAGGGAAACGGCAGCAACGCCAGCAAGGTCAGCTCCCAGCTGATCATGCTTGTCATGATGCCGATCACGAGAACACCCGTTACAAGACCGTCTATTCCAGACAAGACACCTTCTCCCGCCGTCATCTCGAGCGCGGAAATGTCATTGGTCGCACGCGCCATGAGGTCGCCCGTGCGATGCTCCCGGAAGAATCGCGGCGACATTCGAGTGAAATGCTCGTAAAGGCGCCGTCGCATGATCTCGGCAAGGTGAAACGATGAGTAGAAAAGCAGAATGCGCCATAGATAGCGCATGACATAGACGGCCACACCGATGCCGCACAGAGCAAGCACAAGACGCCAAAGCAAGTCCGGCCGCAGCGAGCCCTCGACGACATGGTCGATGATCCGCCCCGTGATCCAGGGAATGCTCATCTCGAGCAGATCCACACCGATCAACATCGTCACCGCCGCCGCATAGCGTCGCCACTGTGACTTGAAGTACCAACCCAGCTTGAAGAACAGATCCATGAAACAGCCTGCGCTGGCGACCGCGCCGCATCAACAAAGGCGCGCAGTTTAACAGGGTTTGCCGGACCGGTGGGGATGCGCGAAAAATCCGCTTTTTCTTATCCTAATCAATCGGTTGAAGATCAATGTGAGAATCGGCACCTTGACCTCGGCGCGGCAGGAACAAACTAATTCCGGGCAATCTGAAATTGCGCATTTACCTGAGGGGTGTCTTTGCTACAATAGCGCACCGTTCAAACCCCCCACCCATTTCATGCATCACCCTGGAGGTTGGCAAACCGTCAATGAACACAGAATACACTCGTGTGGAAGACTTCTACGAACCGGAAACATTCAGTCGAATCAAAGCGTTGGCAGATACCAAGGAAACCCCCTTCGTCGTGATCGATCTTGCGACCATCGCAAAGGCCTACGATACGCTGAAAGATCTCTTCCCCTACTCGAGTGTCTACTACGCGGTGAAGGCCAACCCCGCCCCGGAAATCATCGGCCTGCTGCGCGACAAGGGCTCCAATTTTGACGTGGCATCCATTTATGAACTGGACAAGCTGCTGTCGCTGAACGTCGCGCCCGAGCGCTGCAGTTACGGCAACACCATCAAGAAAAGCAAGGACATACGCTATTTCTACGAGAAGGGCGTGCGCATGTACGCCACGGATTCCGAAGCTGACGTGCGCAATATTGCCAAGGCAGCCCCCGGCTCACGCGTCTATGTCCGCATCCTGACCGAGGGCAGTGGCACTGCCGACTGGCCCTTGTCACGCAAGTTCGGCTGTCAGAGCGACATGGCCATGGACCTGCTGGTGCTGGCGCGTGATCTCGGCCTGGTGCCCTATGGCGTGTCCTTCCACGTCGGCTCGCAGCAGCGCGACATCGGCGCCTGGGATGCCGCGATCGGCAAGGTCAAGGTGATCTTCGAGCGCCTGCAGGAAGAGGACAACATCACGCTGAAGATGGTGAACCTGGGCGGTGGCTTCCCCGCCAACTACATCACCCGCGCGAACACCCTCGACACCTATGCGGAAGAGATCACGCGTTTCATCGAGGAAGACTTCGGCGATGATTTCCCCGAGATCATTCTCGAGCCCGGCCGCTCGCTGATCTCCAACGCCGGCGTGCTGGTGTCGGAAGTGGTGCTGATCTCGCGCAAGTCGCACACCGCCCTGCAGCGCTGGATCTTCACCGACGTGGGCAAGTTCTCCGGCCTGATCGAGACCATGGACGAGTGCATCAAGTACCCGATCTACACGGAAAAGCACGGCGAACTGGAAGAAGTGGTGATTGCAGGCC
>JACCDS011818821.1_pt1 | contig 16414 bp, 12 predicted proteins | sample 7446441 | NCBI WGS metagenome assembly JACCDS01 (sample SAMN15323445, study PRJNA562643) | freshwater metagenome | isolation source: river surface water | place: USA:Blue River Watershed | collected 2017-08-17
AAGCAAAATATTTAATTAACTAACACACTTTAAAATTATCATATCATGGATAGAAGGAACTCCATCAAAGCCTTGGTTTTAGGAACAGTTTCAGCAGGTGTTGTTATTGAAGCCTGTAAGAATGCTAAGACCACGGTTACAGAAGTAAACATGGACGATCGCATGCAAGAAGAAAAAGATTATTTAGTGAAGGTAAACGCCGAACCTAAATTCTTTGACGAGCATGAAATGGCAACCATTACTGTATTAGGTGATATTATTATGCCAAAAGATGAAACCAGCGGTTCTGCATCAGAAGCGAAAGTGCCTGAGTTTATCGAGTTTATTGTAAAAGATATGCCAGAACATCAAGTGCCTGTAAGAGGTGGCTTAAGATGGTTGGATTTACATAGTTTCAATAAGCATGGTAAATCTTTTATTGGATGTACACACGAGCAACAAATTGGCATTGTAGATGAGATTGCTTATCCTAAAAAAGCAAAACCAGAACATGCACAAGGTGTAAGCTTCTTTAATAAAATGAGAGACTTAGTAACTACAGGATTTTACACTTCAGAAATTGGTGTGAAAGACTTAGGTTATATGGGCAATCAGCCGAATATGTGGAATGGTGTCCCAGACGATGTGTTAAAACAACATGGTCTTGCTTACACTGAAAAAGAACTTAAAGAATGCGTTTCCTATAATTAAGAAATTAGAAAAATTTTCTAGTTCATTCTAAAAATAAAGGCTAAGAATTTCTTAGCCTTTATTTTTTTAAGTTCTTTTAGTGTTGCGCTGCCGGTTAAGCGATGGCGCTACCAGGGGCGATGCCTTCTGTAGGATTTACGAAATACAATTTCCCTGCAGCGTCTTCCGCCATTAAGATCATTCCCTTGCTTTCAATACCACGCATTTTTCTTGGCGCTAAATTGGCTACAATAGTTACTTGCTTGCCAACAATATCTTCTGGATTAAAATGCATTGCAATACCAGATAAAATAGTTCTTTGCTCAAAACCAAGATCTACTAATAGTTCTAATAATTTATCTGCTTTCTCCACTTTCTTTGCTTCAATAATGGTTCCTACGCGCAAATCAATCTTTGCAAAATCATCAAAAACAATTTCTGGTTTTAATGGATTAGGTCCAGTTGATTCAGTTTCGTTGCTAGTATTTTCCATAGTTGTTTTTTTAGCGGCAGCATTGGCTTGTAATTGAGCTAGTTCTGCGGCAATTTCTTCATCTTCAATTTTTCTAAACAATAATTCAGGGGCTCTTAACGAATAACCCACTTTTAATAAATTAAATGAACCTGCGTTCTCCCATTCTAACATCTTATCTACCACTTTCATTAAGTGACACATTTTCTTTGCAGTAAATGGCAAGAAAGGATGTATTAAAATAGCTAGGTTGGCACTTAATTGTAAACAAGCGTGCATGCAATTATCAATCTTCGCTTGCGCATGAGGATCTGTGCCAATTTGCTTTGCCACAATCCATGGTTCTTTCTTTTGCATGTATTGGTTACCCAATCTTGCTAAATTAATTACTTCGAATTGTGCGTCTCTAAATTTATATTGCTCTAATAACTCTGTTACTTTAGCGGTTGTATCTTTCACAGCTTGCATGATGGCCAAGTCTTCACTGTCCAATAAGTCTTGATGTATTGGAGGCACTTTGCCATGGCACAATTTGTGCATCAATACCCAGGTTCTATTAATAAAGTTGGCGAAGATGCTTACTAGTTCTCCGTTCACTGCATCTTGGAAACCTTTCCAAGTAAATTCACTATCCTTTGATTCAGGAGCAATAGAAGTTAAATAAAAACGAAGGCAATCTGCTAAAGCTTCACCACCATTTTCTTTCTTGATCCATTTGTTGATATAATCTTCCATCTCGATGCTCCATCCTTTAGAAGTACTCATTTTGTCTCCTTCTAAATTCATGAACTCATTGGCAGGAACATTCTCTGGAAGTATATGTCCATTCAAATGCAACATCACTGGGAAAATAATACAATGGAAAACAATATTGTCTTTTCCAATAAAGTGCACCAACTTGGTTTCTTTATCGTTCCAATAAGGGCTCCAATCTTTGTTATTATTGATGGCCCATTGTTTTGTAGCACTGATATATCCAATGGGGGCATCAAACCATACATACAATACTTTTCCTTCTGCCCCTTTTATAGGCACTTTGATTCCCCAATCCAAATCTCTAGTAACAGCTCTTGGTTGTAATCCGCCATCAATCCAACTTTTACATTGTCCCACTACTGCAGGTCTCCAATCATCACTATGTTCTTTGATAATCCAATCTCTTAAAAAATCTTCGTGTCTATTCAATGGCAAATACCAATGCGTAGTAGATTTTTTAATAGGTGCTTTACCACTTAAAGTACTTACTGGATTAATTAATTCCTCTGGGCTAAGAGTTTTACCGCATTTCTCACACTGATCTCCATATGCTTCATTATTGCCGCAGCTTGGGCAAGTACCTTTAATATATCTATCTGCTAAAAATGTATTCGCTGTTTCGTCAAAATATTGCTCTGTGGTCTTGGTTTCTAAATCACCTTTTGCTTCCAGGTTGGAAAAGAATGCAGCAGCCGTTTCGTGATGCAATGGATCGCTGGTTCTATGATAAATATCAAAAGCAATTCCTAGGTCTTTAAAATTCTGCTCAATAATAGGATGGTATTTATCAATAATGGCTTGAGCAGTGGTTCCCTCTTTGGTTGCTTGAATAGGAATAGCCGTTCCATGCTCGTCACTTCCACAAACAAATACAACATCTCTTTTTTGAGCTTTCAGGTAACGAACATAAATATCCGCTGGTAAATAAGCCCCGGCTAAATGCCCAATATGCTTTAAACCATTCGCATAGGGAAGGGCTGCGGTAATCAAATATCTTTTTGGCGTCTTCATTGCTGCAAAAGTACTTAATATTGCGGTATGATTCAACCTTCCCATTTGAAGCAAGGAGACCTAATTGGTATGGTCTGCCCAGCTGGGGCCATCCCCATTGAAAGAGTACAAACCTGTGTCCAAACCCTTGAAGCCTGGGGTTATAAAGTAGCAGTTGGTAAAACTGTGGGAGGCAAGCATTATACTTTTTCTGGAACCGATGCCCAAAGAGCAGAAGACCTTCAAATCATGTTGGATAATCCTGAAGTAAAAGCGATTATCTGTGCAAGGGGTGGATACGGCTTAAGTAAAATTATAGATCAAATTAATTTTACAAAATTCATAGCCCAGCCCAAATGGGTGATAGGGTTTAGTGATATTACTGTTTTGCATGCAGCTATACACCAATTAGGTATTGCAAGCATTCATGGTCCTATGGCAGCTGCGTTTAATAAGGGTGTGGAAGGCGAACCTTATATTCAATCTATAAAAGATGTTTTGGAAGGGAGGCCAACCCATTTTGAAGTGGGGCCTCATGATTTTAATCAAATTGGTTCTGCTACTGCGCCATTGGTGGGCGGAAATCTTTGTTTAATTGCGCATTTGATTGGCTCTAAATATAGTTTGGATACCAAGGGTAAAATATTGTTCTTGGAAGACACTACAGAGTATCATTATAATTTAGATAGAATGTTGATCCAGTTAAAAAATGCTGGATTGTTGAGTAATATTAAAGGTCTGATAGCAGGCGGATTTACTTCTTTAAAAGACGAGTGGACCGATATAGGCCAGGATATTGTATCCATGGTGCAGTCTTATGTGACAGATAAAACCATTCCTATTGCTTTTGATTTCCCCATCAGTCATGAACTGCCCAATTATGCTGTAAAAGAAGGTGTAGAATATAATTTTGAAGTGACCGAAAAGGGGGTTCTTTTGAAAGAAGGAACAATTTTTTAAAACAAAGTTAATAATCGAAGCGCATCGTTAAAACAGCCGTTTTAATTGTTAATTTTGGGTATAAATTGATTTGTATGCAAAAGAGTATTTTTTCATTAGGTATCGCATTGTTATGCTTTGTGCAAATTAGCTGGGCACAATCCTATGTAGTTTCTGGAATTGAAAAAACAGACAAGGAAGGAATGCAATATGAAGTGCTTGGTAAAATGGGAAAGAACTATTGGGTGTATAAGAAAAATGGTTCTGTTTCTACTATTGCGCAGTACAATGATCAAATGCAATTAGTAAAGCAAAACGATTTAACTTTTTTACCGGCTCAAGTAAAACAAATCGAGTTTGTAAAAAGAGCAGACCAATTATTTGCTTTTTATCAATTTCAAAATTATAAAACAGTATACGCTGCATTGGCAACATTGAATGTAGATGGACAATTAAAAGCGGAGCCCATCATTTTAGATACTGCACAAAATATCAGACCAGGATCCAATGTAAAAATTTTCAATTTAATTGAAAGTGATGATCATCAAAAGATCTTGTTATTCAGTGTAAACACAAGCAATCCTGCATCTATCAAAATTAAAACCAATTCTTACAATGGAAATTTTGAAGAAATTGCAGATGCTACTATAACCATCAATTCGAACAATAAGAAATCTACGCTATCTGATTTTGCGCTAGACAATAAGGGTAATTTGTTTTGTTTAAGAAATACTACACAAAATAATGCAGCACCCGCAGTGAGTTTGATTTACTTGAGCGAAGGCGGAAGAGAAGTGATTGAATCACCTATTTTAAATACACAGTTTTTACTAGATGATATTCGTTTAAAAGTAGATAATAACAATAACAGAGTTTTATTGAACTCTTTTTATGCAGTTGCTAAGAAGGTAAATATAGAAGGTTTGTTTACTTATATCTGGGATATCAATTCCAAAGCAGAAGTATTATCATCTGCTAATAGATTTACAGATGCGAATAGAGCATTGATGACTACTAAGAGAAATCTTAAAACCGCATTAGATACTTACTATATTGACAAAGTGAATCCTCAATCCAATGGAGATTTTGTAGTGATGGCAGAGTCTGCGGAAACTTATTCCAATCGATCTGCATTTTCAAGATGGGATTATTTCTGGGGCGGTCCTTTTTACAATCCGTTTATTTTTAATTATTGGTACAGACCATTTGGTTTTTATCCTTGGGCAAGACTTGGATGGATGGGATTCCCTGGCTGGGATTGGGGCTGGGGTGGATTTGGATGGGGAAATTGGGGCGGCTGGGGCTGGGGAGGCCTAGGTTGGAGTGGATTCTGGAATCCTTTTGCAAGCTTTGGTTATCCAACAGTAACTTATAATGCAAAACAAATTGCTTTAATGTCTTTCGATCAAAAAGGAAATTTACAATGGGTTAAAACAATTGATAAATCTCAATCCGATATGAATGTGGATCAATTTATTGGATATGGAAGTTTTGAAAATAGTAACGGAGTAAACATTATCTATTATCAAAAACAAAAAGGACAAAGACAATTTATAATCAATACAATGAGTGCTGAAGGAATGTTAAGCAAGGCAGAGTCTATAATTTTACAAGAGAAAAGATTTGATTGGATGCCTAAAGCTTTAAAACAAGTAGGAGAGAAAGAATGTATTATACCATACCAATACAATAATAAAATTGGGTTTGCTAAAATTCAATTGAAGTAAGCAGTGGTATTTTTATTTAGAGATAGGTCAGATATTAATATACTATTCATTATAGTATTAAGTTTTGCATTACATTTTCATAACTGGATTACTCCACCCATGGTGATTGCGAATGAATCGGATGGTTTTTTGGCCTATCTGCTGATTCATTATATTCGACCTTTGCCAGGGATAGTACTGATATTTTTATTTCAACTTTTGATCATCTCACAGGCATTAAGATTGAATGTATTGTTGAGCCAATTAAAAATGTTTCAACAAATTAGTTACTTACCTGCTTTTGTTTATGTGTTATTAACCGCTACTTTCCCATATTGGGATGTGATAAGTTCTGGATTAGTAGCCAATTCTTTAGTGATTTGGATCTTATTAAAGTTGTTAAAATTATATGATCAAAATAAACCTCAAACTATTGAGTTTAATATCGGATTAATTGTGGGTGTTTCTATTCTTTTATATGAACCTATTGCGATTTTAATTCCAGTGGTTTTGTTTGCATTGACCATTATTAGGCCTTTTAAATTAACGGAGTGGTTGGTTTTATTAATGGGTATCGTTTTGCCATTTTATTTATTATTTGCTTTTGTATTTCTGACTGAGTCTTCGCCTAATTTTACACAGTATTTTCCCAAATTAGATTGGAAAAATCCATTAGTACAGCCGGAGTGGAATATTATTTCTGGTTTGATCGTTATAGGAATTCAATTAGTGATAGGCATTTTCTATTGGCAACAACAACAAAACAGGTTTATTATTCAGGTAAGAAAGTATTGGGGGGTATTATTGTTGGTTTTATTGTTGACTTTTTTCCAACCTATCATCTTTTCTGTACAGGCCTTGTATGCTTCGGCGATTGTAATTACCCCTATGGCATGCTTTATTAGCTTTGCTTATTCTATACCCAAAAGGCTGATGGTGCCCAATATCTTATTTTGGACATCTGTGGGTATTATTGTGTATAACCACTGGGCATAATTGTAGATTTTTGGACCTAAAAAGCCCATTATTTGGTACCTTTGAGGCTTCAAATAATACCCAAATAGCTTAATTCAATTCTATGAAATTCGGAGTAGTTGTTTTCCCTGGTTCAAATTGTGATAGAGATATGCAAGACGCTTTGTCTCAAGATTTAGGATACCCTGTTGAAATGCTTTGGCATAAAGACAGCGACTTATCTCATTTTACAACGGAAGATTGTGTAGTACTACCTGGCGGATTTTCATATGGTGATTATTTGCGTTGCGGCGCTATTGCTAAATTTAGTCCAATGATGCAATCGGTGATCGAATTTGCCAATAAAGGGGGAAAGGTTTTGGGTGTTTGTAATGGATTTCAAATATTATGTGAGTCTGGTTTATTGCCAGGCGCTTTATTACAAAACGAGAATCAACAATTTATCTGTAAAAATGTTTATATAAAAACACCTTCAAGTAAAGCATTGGCTATACCAATAGCACATGGTGAGGGAAGGTATTTTGCAGACAAGGATACTTTAGATCAATTGGAAAAAAACAACCAAGTGATATTTAGATATTGTGATCAGGATGGTCATATTGGAGGTACAGCTAACCCAAATGGTTCAACCAACGATATTGCAGGCATTTGTAATGACAAAAGAAATGTATTTGGTATGATGCCACATCCAGAAAGAGCTACTTCATCTGCTTTAAACAATATCGATGGCAAAGAAGTATTCAAGATCTTGGGTTTAAGCAAAGCTTAGTTTAACTTAATTAAATAGTTGTTATGAAAAAGTGGTTATTATTGATAAGTGCGGTGGTAGTAATGACAAGTGTTCATGCACAAAAATTAAATCCAACCAAATGGAGTTTCGAAGCTGTTAAAAAAGCAGATAAGCAATATGAAATTATCGCTACTGCAACCATCGAATCTCCTTGGCATATTTATTCTCAATTTGTAAAGGGAGGTCCAATTCCTACAAGTATTCAATTCAAGAAGAATCCATTAATCACTTTGGTAGGAAAGACTAAGGAAGAAGGAAAATTAGAGAAAAAATTTGATCCTAATTTTAAAACAACCATTGCCACTTTTGGGGGTACAGTAAAATTTAAGCAATTGGTGAGTTTAAAAGTATCCAGTAAGACAAAATTGTCGGGTACTGTTGATTACACAGTATGTAATGATGAAAAATGTCTACCTCCTGCTAAAGTAGAGTTTGAAGTAAATCTTCAATAGGTTTCCCTTAAAAACAAATCATTTGAAAAAATATTTTTTCTATTTAGTTGTTCTTTTATCACTACTTAATAGTGTTGCATTAAGTGCGCAAACTGATAGTATTGTAAATGCTTCAGTGAAAGCTATTGAAAAGAATGACTCTACCTATACTTTAAAAGCGGAATTAGTTTTACAGAAAGGTTGGCATGTATATGATAACAATGCAGATGGAATTAGCGCTCCAAGTTTCAATGCAAATATTGAATCTGCAAAATTTTTAGGACAAGCAAATTTTTCAACAAAATCTGTAGCGCAAAAAGATGTTTTATTTGGAAACGCGAAAATGTTTTTGGATAAGGTTTCTTTTGAACAAGATATTAGTATTAGCGGTTTTCAGCCAGATAGCTTAAAAGGAAATATTATAATTAATGTTGGAAAGGGAGATCAATTTTATGCTTTAGAATTACCTTATAGTGCAGCATTGGCTAATGGGTCAAAAGCCCAAACTTTTCAATTGGCATTACCTGCTTCGGCAACCACGGCTAAAGAAGGTGCTTGTGGCGAAACGCAAGCAGGAGCAGATGCTACCGCTTGGTCTGTTTTCTTTTTGGGATTCTTAGGTGGGTTAATTGCATTAATTACTCCTTGCGTGTTTCCAATGATTCCAGTAACGGTTTCTTTTTTTACTAAGCGTTCAAAAACAAAAAAAGAAGGGATTCAAAACGGTGTATTGTATGGGCTAAGTATTTTCTTGATTTATATTTTAGCAAGTGTGCCTTTTCATATCATTGGAAATGTACAACCTGAAATCTTTAATAGTATTTCAACTAATGCCACTTTAAATATTATTTTCTTTATTGTATTTATCTTCTTTTCAATTTCTTTCTTTGGCTATTTTGAAATTACCCTTCCAAGTGGTATTGCCAATAAAGCAGATGCTAAAAGTGGATTAGGAAGTTTGGGTGGTATATTCTTTATGGCGATTACCTTGGCTATTGTTTCTTTCTCATGTACGGGTCCAATATTAGGCACATTATTAGTGGGGTCATTACAAGGAGGTGCTTGGGCATTAACACAGGGTATGGCTGGTTTTGGTTTGGCGCTTGCATTACCATTTACCTTGTTTGCTATTTTTCCAGGATGGTTACAAAGTATACCTAAATCAGGCGGTTGGTTAGATACCGTTAAAAAGATTTTGGCATTTTTGGAATTGGCTTTGGCTTTCAAATTCTTATCTAATGCTGATTTAGTGCAACATTGGGGCATATTGAGAAGAGAAGTATTCTTAGGCATTTGGACCTTGGTTGCTTTAGGTTTAACAGCTTATTTATTTGGTTGGTTAAGATTGCCACATGATGTAAAAGGCGCAAAAATTGCTCCTACTAGAAAGGTATTGGGTGTTATCAGTTTTGCTTTTGCGATCTATGTAGCACAAGGTATACCAGTAAATAGAGCAAGCACTTTACAATTGCTAAGTGGATTTCCTCCACCATCATCTTATAGTTTATATGAGTCTACAAATAAATCCACGACCGGATTACATGCACAAGTGGTGAATGATTATAGCAAAGCTTTAGTAATGGCCAAAGCGGCGAATAAACCTTTATTAATAGACTTTACTGGGTGGGCTTGTGTGAACTGTAGAAAAATGGAAGAAAATGTTTGGATAGATCCTGCTGTTAAATCTTATATAGAAGAAAATTTCATTTTGGTTTCTTTATATGTAGATGATAGAGCTAATCTCCCCATCGAAAAAAGATTTACCTATACCAATGCTGCGGGTCAATCTAAAGACATCAAGACCCAGGGAGACTTGTGGGCGACTTTCCAATCAGAAAATTTCAAGCAAGTAACGCAACCTTTATATGTGGTATTAAGTCCTGATCAGACATTATTGTCTAATCCAGTTGGCTATACACCTAATATTCAGCAATATTTAGAGTGGTTGCAATGTAGTGTGAAAGCGGGTAATTAAACCATTACATGGTCATGCCACGCTCATTCATCATTTTTCTTAAGTTAATCAAACCATAACGCATTCTTCCTAATGCTGTATTAATGGAGCAATTAGTCATCGTGGCAATTTCTTTAAAGCTCAAATTGGCATAATGTCTTAAAACAATAATTTCTCTTTGCTCTTCAGGTAATAAGTCAACTAATTGCTGAATGTTTTGATGCGTTTGTTTGCGCGTCATTTTATAATCAGCTGAATGATCTGAATGATTGATCACTTCAAATAAATCCTGATCATCACTAGTTTTAATAGTTGGCGTTCTTTTTACTTTTCTAAAATGATCTAAGCAATAATTTTGTGCTATTCTTAAAGCCCAAGGCAAGAATTTGCCTTCCTCATTGTACTTTTTTTGAACTAGGTTGTTTAAGATTTTGATAGAAATTTCTTGAATAAAGTCCTCTGCTAAGAAATTATCTTTCACCATATATAAAATAGCATTAAAAATACGCTCTTGATGGCGATCTAATAATGCGTCAAAAGCGCGGGTGTTACCTTCCTGAAATGATTGGATTAATTCGTTGTCTGTTAGGTCAAGAACTTTATTCATTTTGTTTTGTTTATAGTGTTCAAACTAGGCTGGATGAAAGGCCTTTTGGATTATTGACTGAAATTACTAGCTTAAACAACCCAAATTTGAAATGTGGGAAAGAAGAAAAGCTTTTTTAGGATATCCACATTAATTTTGTGCTATGGCGAATGATATACAAGTAGTAGGAGCGAGGGTGCATAATTTAAAAAATGTATCAGTGGAGTTTCCCCGTAATCAATTGATTGTGGTAACGGGGGTTTCAGGTAGCGGAAAGTCTTCATTAACCATTGACACTTTGTTTGCTGAAGGGCAAAGAAGATACGCAGAGAGTTTGTCTTCCTATGCGAGACAGTTTATGTCAAGAATGGGTAAGCCAGATGTTGATTATATAAAAGGATTATGCCCAGCCATTGCCATTGAGCAAAAAGTGGTGACCAGAACCCCAAGAAGTACAGTGGGAAGTATGACCGAGATATATGATTATTTGAGAGTGTTTTTCGCAAGAGTGGGTAAGACCTATTCACCTATTAGTGGCCATGAAGTAAAGAAGCATGATGTGCAAGATGTGATTGGGTATATTCAATCTGGTAAGCATGGAGACAAAATGGTATTGTTGGTTACTTTCAAACAACAGTCCAAAAGAGATATACAGGAAGAGCTCAATATATTATTACAAAAAGGCTTCTCAAGAATTTATTTAAGATCTGCAAAGAGTGAATCTACCATCCTAAGAATAGAAGAAGCTTTGGAGATGAATAAAACTGCTTTGAACAAGCAGTTTAAAGAGCATGAAGTGTATGTACTGATTGATAGAATTGTGGTGAAAGATTTTGAAGAAGATGATATACATAGATTAAGTGATTCCATTGCTACTGCATTTTATGAAGGAGATGGAATTGTGTGGGTAGAAAAAAACAACAACACATTACAAGACTTTAATAATAAGTTTAGTTTGGATGGCATGGACTTTGATGAGCCCAGTGCAAATTTATTCTCGTTCAATAATCCATATGGAGCATGCCCCACCTGTGAAGGCTATAGTCAGGTTTTGGGTATTGATGAAAATTTGGTCATTCCAATTCCAACAATATCTGTATATGATGGAGCAGTGGCACCATGGAAAGGAGAGAAATTAGTTTGGTGGAAAGATCAATTTATTAAAGAAGCAGGAAAGAATGGATTTCCCATACATCAACCAGTTAATAAATTAACTAAGGAGCAATACAAGCAATTGTGGAAGGGCACTGGCAAAGCCTTGGGTATTGATGATTTTTTTGCAGATGTAGAAGCACATTTATACAAAGTACAATTCAGGGTTCTCTTAAGCAGGTATCGTGGTAGAACCAACTGTCCAGATTGCAATGGATATAGATTAAGAAAAGAAGCCTACTATGTACAAATTGGCGGAAAGCATATTGGAGAGTTATGTGCGATGCCTGTTAAGGATTTGCAATTTTGGTTTAAGGAACTACATTTATCTAAAAACGATGCAGAGATTGCTAAAAGAATATTAATTGAACTTGAACAAAGAATCCAAACATTGATGGATGTGGGATTGGGTTATTTAACCTTAAGCAGATTGGCAAATAGTTTAAGTGGAGGAGAAAGTCAAAGAATACAATTAACCAGATGTTTAGGATCTAATTTAACCAATTCACTATACATATTGGATGAGCCATCCATTGGACTACATTCAAGAGATACAGAAAGATTGATTAAAGTATTACAAAACCTAAGAGACTTAGGTAATACAGTGGTGGTGGTAGAACATGATGAACAAATTATGCGCAAGGCAGATCATATTATTGATATGGGGCCTTTGGCAGCGCACTTAGGCGGAGAAGTGGTAGCACAGGGCAATGCCACTGCATTGATGAAAGACAAAAACAGTTTAACGGGTAAATATTTAAAAGGTACATTGAGTATTCCTGTGCCTGAGAAAACTAGAGCATCAAAATATGGTATTACTTTAAAAGGCGCCTACTTAAATAATTTAAAAAATATCGATGTACAATTCCCTTTACATAGTTTATGTGTGGTAAGTGGAGTGAGTGGAAGTGGAAAAACCACTTTAGTCAAACAAGTATTTTATAATGCCTTGCTAAAGGCCAAACAATTACCCACTGAGATAGTAGGAGGTTATGCTGAATTAAAAGGAGACTTGCATTTAATTGATGAAATAGAAATGGTGGATCAAAATCCTATTGGTAAATCATCCAGATCCAATCCAGTTACCTATATCAAAGCATATGATAGCATTAGAGATTTGTATGCAAGACAAGCACTATCTAAAATCAGAGGCTTTGCTGCCAAACATTTCTCTTTTAATGTGGATGGGGGAAGATGCGACACTTGTAAGGGAGAGGGCGAACAATTGGTTGAAATGCAATTCTTGGCAGATGTACATTTAGAGTGTGAGGATTGTGGTGGTAAGCGTTTTAAAGAATCTGTGTTAGAAGTACAGTATAAAGGAAAGAGTATACACGATGTATTAGAGATGAGTGTGGATGAAGCCATGGAATTTTTCGCTGAAGAAAAAAATATCACTACGGCTATTCAGCCATTGCAAGAAGTGGGATTGGGTTATGTGAAATTGGGTCAAAGTAGTAATACTTTAAGTGGTGGTGAAGCACAGCGTGTAAAATTGGCTAGCTTTTTAGGAAAAGGAAAAGCTAGTAGTAAAATGTTATTCATATTTGATGAACCCACTACTGGTTTACATTTTCATGATATCCATAAATTATTAAAAGCATTTAATGCATTAATAGATCAAGGCCATAGCTTGGTTGTGGTAGAACACAATACAGATATTATCAAAGCCGCCGATTGGGTAATTGATATGGGCCCTGAAGCCGGTGAACTAGGTGGACAGGTCGTTTACGAGGGTGTCCCTTCTGGTTTAGCTAAATGCAAGAGTTCACAAACAGGGAAATACTTAGACTAATTTCTATGTAAAACATTTAAAATCAATTAGTTAGAAAAAATTTATTTTCTCTTTCAAAAAAATATATTTTAATTTTATGCAACTAAATAATAGTTGCATAATTTTATATGACAAAGAAAGATAAATTACTTGAAAGGTTTTTGGCACAGCCTAAGGACTTTACCTATAAAGAATTAAAAACGATGTTAAGCGGACTAGGATATGAAGAATATCAATTGGGCAAAACTTCTGGTTCTAGGGTGTGTTTTTTTAATAAAGCATTAGGTATTGATTTCAAAATTCATAAACCTCATCCAGGTAATATAATGAAACCTTATTTGATGAAAATTATTTTAGAAAAATTAAGAGAACAGATATTATGAAAAATACTTTAAGTTACAAGGGTTTTATTGGATCAGTAAGCTATTCCGATGAAGAAGGGTTACTGTTTGGTAAGATAGAAGGCATCAATGATTTAGTTACTTATGAATCTACGGAAGTAAGCGACTTAGTAAAACAATTTAGAATATCAGTCGACGAGTATATTGAATCTTGTAAACATTTCAACAAGCCACTTTTAAAAAGTTTCAAAGGTTCTTTTAATGTTCGTGTTAAGCCAGATGTGCATCAAAAAGCTGCAATGCTTGCAACAATGCAAGGAATTAGTTTAAATCAATTGGTACAAAAAGCTATTGAAAAAGAAATAGAGGCAGCATAATCTTTACCTTTTATCAATCATTTCTCCAACTTTAACATATTTACTTTGTTGATTAAGTTCATTCAAGCTATTTTCACGGCTTATATCAAAAAAGTATAATGCGATTAATTAAACAATTATTTCTCAAGTCTTTATTGGCTTGTTTTGTATTACTATGCTCAGAGCAAATTCAAGCACAGTCCATCATAAAAGGTTCAGTACTAGACACCACTGATAGAAAAATTTTAGTTAATGCTACCATCAATTTGGTGAGGGCTAAGGATTCAATATTGATTTCTTCAGTTAGAACAAATAAAGAAGGACAATTCCAAATCCAGCATAATCAAGAAGGTCAGTATCATTTAATGGTATCATATCCTCAATATGCAGATTATGTTGATCGATTAAACATTGAGGTGAATAAAGATATTGATCTAAAGAAAATCTTCTTAAATACAAAAGAACATTTACTAAAAGAAGTGATTGTAAAAAACACCGTCTCTGCAATTCGAATTAAGGGAGATACCACGGAGTTTAGAGCAGATAGTTTTAAAGTAACACCTAATGCGGATGTGCAAGAATTATTGAAGAAAATGCCCGGAATCCAGGTTAATTCTAAAGGTGAAATTACTGCTCAGGGTGAAAAAGTGAATAAGGTTTTAGTGGATGGAGAAGAATTCTTTAGTGATGACCCTGCGGTGGTTACAAAAAGTTTAAGAGCAGATGCTGTAGACAAAGTACAAGTATTTGATAAAAAGTCTGATCAAGCAGCATTTACTGGTATTGAAGATGGTCAAAAAAATAAGACTATTAATCTGCAACTAAAAGAAGATAAAAAGAATGGGTATTTTGGTAAAGCAGAAATGGGTAGCAATTTTGGACAATTTGGAAATGCGAAACTAATGGCCAATGCTTTTAAAGGCAAAAAGAAAATCGCGGGATATGCCACTTCTGATAACACTAAGTTTGAAGCTTTGAACTGGGATGAGTCTAGAAATTACGGAGACGGTGGAAATATGACTACTGAAATTGGAGATGATGGGGGTGTTAGTATGTATTTTAATGGAGGAGGAGATTACGATGAACAAAATGGATTTCCTAATCAATTAAGTATTGGGGGCTTATTCTCCAATAAGTGGGATAAGGTTTCCACTAACAATGCTGTTCAGTACCAAAATTTAATTATCAATGGTAAGGGCTCCGCTTATAGCAAAACTATCTTGGCAGACTCTTCTATTATCAATAATAATACGAGTGAACAAAGAATAGACAAGAAAAAGTATAAATATAGTACTACAAATGAATGGGGAACTGATAGTACAGGATTGTTTAAAGTAATATTCAAAGTAGCAGATGTTTTAAAAGATGCAAGTGCCGACTATGCAGCTGAAACAACAAATGAATCAGGTCGTGCCATCAATCAGTCAATTAGATCTACCGGACTAAATGAAGATGATAAAACGGTAGCAGCAAATTTGAGTTATAGAAAGAAGTTTGCTAAAAAGGGTAGGACTATTTCTGTCTTATCAGATTTAAATTTTAACGACAAAAAGCAAGACGGTTCCCTTTTGTCTAATAATATGTTTTATGATTATTTTGGCAATATTGTTAGAACTGAAAAGATTGATCAATTAAAAAATACCCAACAAAACACTTCTTCGGTAAATGCTAATGTTGTTTATACAGAACCTTTGGATATAAAGGGGAAAGCTTTCATGTTATTGAAGTATGGTATATCTATTGGTAAAAATGATGCGATAAGAGAAACCTATGACAGAAATAATCTATCTAATTATAGTGCAAATGCTGGCTTAGTTGATTCTTTAAGTAATCATTTTGTATTTAATAATCAAAGTCATACCGGTTCACTGAATTTTAGATATGTTGAAAATAAATATAATTTTGTTATAGGCTCTGGCTTTGGAACTGCGCAATACCAATTAGATAATATTGAAAACAATACCAAGAGAAATATTCGGTTTAATAATTTTATTCCTGCATTTTCCATTTCCTTTAATCCAAAGCAGCAAAGAAGATTAAAAATAGATTATTCTGGAAAGACAATTAATCCAACATTACAACAAATTCAACCCATTATTGATAATACAGATCCGCTGAATGTTAATATCGGGAATGCTAATTTAAAGCAAGGATTTACTAATAGGATTAACCTTAGCGCTAATGATTTTAAGGTATTGAAAAATAAATATATAGGGATCAATGCCTCTTTTTCTAATACCGATAATGCAATAAGTAGTAGCTCTGTTATTGATAGATTTGGCAAAACAACCAATCAGGCAGTTAATGTACAAGGAAGTTATAATATGAATGGAAATTTATGGTATGGAATTGATATATACAAAGGATTGAATTTAGGGATCAATCTGGGGCCCAATATGAGCAGGTATGTGAATTTTGTAAATAATGTTAGAAATGTCAATGATAATAAGGCAATGAGCTATGGTTTAAACTTTAATTATTGGGGGGAGCATGCTATTAATTTTTATACACAGTTATCTGCTA
>JACCDS010603881.1_pt1 | contig 16413 bp, 14 predicted proteins | sample 7446441 | NCBI WGS metagenome assembly JACCDS01 (sample SAMN15323445, study PRJNA562643) | freshwater metagenome | isolation source: river surface water | place: USA:Blue River Watershed | collected 2017-08-17
AAAGTGGCCGTGCTGCGCGCGCAGGGCGTCAACTCGCATGTGGACATGGCCTACGCCTTTGCCGCCGCAGGCTTTGACGCTTACGACGTGCACATGACCGACTTGCAAACGGGCCGCGCCCAATTGCAAGACTTCAAAGGCTTGGTGGCTTGCGGTGGCTTTAGCTACGGCGATACCTTGGGCGCAGGCATTGGCTGGGCGCGCTCCATCACGTTCAACCCCACGCTGTCGGCGCAAATGCAAGCCTTCTTTGCCCGCACCGACACCTTTGGCTTGGGCGTGTGCAACGGCTGCCAAATGTTTGCCGAGTTGGCCGACATCATCCCCGGCGCGCAAGACTGGCCACGCTTCACCACCAACCAAAGCGAGCGCTTTGAAGCGCGTTTGAGCATGGTGGAGGTGTTGGAGTCACCCTCGCTGTTCTTTGCAGGCATGGCTGGTGCACGCTTGCCCATCGCTGTGGCGCACGGCGAAGGCTTTGCTAACTTCAGGCAGCGTGGCAACGCCGCCAAGGTGCTGCCCGCCATGCGCTTTGTGGACAACCACGGTGCAGCGACTGAGGCCTATCCATTCAACCCCAACGGCAGCGCCGGTGGTTTGACGTCGGTCACCACCGCCGACGGCCGCTTCACCGCCATGATGCCGCACCCCGAGCGCGTGTTCCGCAACGTGCAAATGAGCTGGACCGATGTGAACGCCTCTGGTGGCATCGAGGCCTTCAGCCCTTGGATGCGCATGTGGCGCAATGCGCGTAAGTGGGTGGGTTGATCAGCTGCTTATTCGCTAGACGCATCAAGTTCGTCATTGCATGAGAACTTGATGCCTTGCGCTTTGAGCGCCATGGCAATGCCAAAGTACAGGTCGGACAACAGCTGACGTGGGTTGCGATCGATGTTGTTGAGCCAGCAGCTGACCTCAAGCTTGGTGTTCTCGTCGTTGACCGATTTGACAAACACCTCTTGTGGCTTGTCATCCAAGATGTGGCTGTGCTTCTTGAGCTCTCCCAAAATCAAGTCTTTGGCTTGCAAAAAGTCATCGACGCTATGCAACGTGACGGGGAAGGTGAAGCGATAGCTGTCGCTGTTGAGTGGGTGGCTCTTTAAGACCTCTTTGGTGATCATGCTGTTCGGGATGAGGTTGCGCACACCGTCTTCATCTTCAATCACTGTCGAGCGGCTGTTGAGGCCCGCTACTCGGCCTGAAATGCCGTTCACGGTGACGTAGTCACCCAATTTCAGCGAGCCTTCAAACAAGATGTAAAGGCCACTGACCAAGTTCACGGCGACCTCTTGCAAGCCAAAGCCCAGACCAATGCCCAAAGCACCCGCAAATGCCACCAGCTGTGTGCCATCGATGCCTAGGCTCATCAACACGGACATCGACACCACCGTAAAGATGAGCACTCTGAAGGCGCGACTCATCACCATGAGGTCGTTGGTCGGGATCGATTGATTGCGGCCATAACGCTCTAACGCAATGTCGATCAAGCGAGCAGTTTGGCCCGCCACGGTGTAGGCCACGACCGCAAAGATGCTGCCGCCGATGACGTTGCTACCCTTGAGTTCTAAGCTGCCAATGCTGAACTTCAAACCGTTCACAGCATCCAGCAGCGTGCCATACAGGCCCAAGCTAGACAGCGCGATGATGAGATAGAGCGCCCAGGTCATGATGAGCAGCAAAAAATTCAACAGGTTGTTGGGGCGCATCACATCGCGCAACACCCACATCAATAAACGGACCAAGCCCACCATACCAATGACGGCCGCTAACTCTTTGCTCAGGAGCAAAGTGTGCGGATTTTGGTTGTCGTTAATGACATGCACAACCCAACTGGCCAACACTGCAAACGCCAGATGCGGTGCCACATCGCGCACTGCACGTGCGCCTAAATGAGTGGGATTGCCTGTGCGTTGAATGCCTCTGTGCGAAATACGCTGCGCGAGGTGGATAAGCAAACCATAAGCCACGCCACACAAGACCAACTGCATCAACACGTGGCTGATTGAGGCTTGAATCAAAGCTTGATAGGGGTTGGAGATGAAAAAACCAAGCTCCAGTTTTCTAGAGAGTGCTTCGAAATTCATTTTTCAGCGAGATAACAAAAAATGAATTTTAAAGTTTTAATTTCAGATCATTGAGCGGCTTGAAGGTAGCGTATGCGTTGCTTGATTTTGTCTTGCCACACCTTGGCAATACCAGGCGTTTCGGCCAAGGCCGAGAACGCAGCCAAATCCGGTCGATGCTCACGCCACAGCACCATGGCTTGGTGTAGGGTAGGGGCGTGGCTGGCAGCCTCGTGCAGCACCAAGGTGTCTGTGGGATTGACCACGCCCGTTTGCAGCACGCGCCAGTACCAGCCGGTGAGCAGGTGTTGGTCGATGAACAAAGCCATCCCGTCTGCGCCAAAACGCTCGTCAATTTTCCAGCAGGGGTTGCGCGGCTGGCACACCTGAATGAGGGCGGAGCCCAGTTGCCACACATCGCCTAGGCGCACATCGTGTTCATCCAAGTCGGGCGTGGCGATGTTTTCACCCATGCTGCCGGGCTGCATCAAGGCCGCGGCTTCGTCAAACTTGGCAGCCAGCTTGGCGTAGTGGCGCGTGGGGTAGAGATGCACCGCTTTGTCCGGCCCGCCGTGCACACGCAGATCGGCTTGTTGATCACCGTCAAAGCCGTTCACACCCAAAGCAATCGGCGCTTGCACCGCCGTTTTGTACATCCCCGTGGGACGGCCCGTTTCGGGCAAGGCGCGTACTTGGCCGATGAAGATGGAAACCGTTGCGGTGCGTGGTGAAGTCATTTGCGCCTAGGCTGCGTCATGGGCGCGTTTTGTAAAACGTGATGGGAGATTCGGCCATCTCTTTGACGCGTTGGTTGAGCACCGACTTTTTCATCTTGCCCACCACATGCATCTCACACGGTTTGCAGTCAAAGCGCAGGGTAAGTTTTTCGCTGCCGTTGATGAGCATGAGCGGCTCGGCCTTGACCGTGCCTTGCACGCCCGTCACACCCTTGGCCTGCTTGGGGCATAGGCTCATGCTGAAACGCACGCAATGCTTGGTGATCATCAGGCTGGCTTCGCCCAGTTCTTCGTGGCTTTCGTACGCAGCTTCAATCACTTTCACGCCATGCTTGGCATAAAAGTCGTGGGCTTTTTGGTTGAAGACGTTGGCTAGGTAGGTGAGCGAGTCTTCAGGGTAGGTCGCAGGGGGCTCCACGGCGGGCAGGCGTGTGGGGCGTTGGTAGGCCTTCAAACGCGCAAGCTCTAGCGCGGCCACCGCATCGCGGCGCAAAGCGTTGATGGAGGATGCCGGCACAAACCACGCTTGGCTCAAGTTCAGTTGCAAGTTGAGCACTTCGAACGCTGTGGCGCCAAATTTGCCCAAGTTCTCGCGTAGGCTGGCGTCGTTGCGCACCGCGTCTTTGGCGAGTTCTTTGGAGCAGGCGAGGGCGGCTGTTGTCGTGTGGCCATCTTCGTCGGTGAGCTTGAGCTCAAAGCCTTGTGGCGTTTCTGCGAACTCCGCCCACACGGCAATGCGACGCTCACTCGATGTTTTCTCAAGGCCGCGCACCCAGTCCATGTCGCGGTTGCGGTTAATGACCATGCCTGCACGCAAATCGCGAAAGCCTTCCATCGGGTCTTTGGGGAACAAGCGCCACACACCTTTTTTGGCCGTCGCTTCGGCGCGGTTGATGGCTACGCCCACCAGTTCTTTTTGCAGGTCGTAGTAGCACAGGCCATCGCCGTTGTGGAGCACGGCCGCTTTGTCGTAGGGTTTGACTTCGAGCCAGTTGGGGCCTGTGGCCGCGACTTCGCCCAACACAATGCCTGGGTTTTTGGGCGAATCAAACGCGCCAATGTCTTCTTTGCGGCCTTGTACAAAGTAGTCGGTGAATTCGCGGTTGAAGTTTTGTTCGGGGTTGGGCGTGAAGTACAGCGTGGTGTTGCCACTCGATGCGCGGGCCAAGGGTGGGCGCTCTGGGTCTTCCGAGTATTGGCGTGACTCGATCAACTCGTCGATCAAGACGCGGTAGTGGCCGGTGATGTTTTTCACATAGGCCATGTCTTTGTAACGGCCTTCGATTTTGAAGCTGCGCACGCCGGCATCGACCAAAGCGGCGAGGTTCTCGCTTTGGTTGTTGTCTTTCATCGAGAGCACATGCTTGTCGTGGGCAATGAAGCGGCCTTGTGCATCGGTGACGTGGTAGGGCAGGCGGCAGGCTTGGCTGCAGTCGCCTCGGTTGGCGCTGCGCCCCGTGTGGGCGTGGCTGATGTAGCACTGGCCACTGTAGGCCACGCACAAAGCACCGTGCACAAAAAACTCCAGCTTGCAGCGGTCCATGTCCAACACATCGTGGATGGCTTGGATTTGCGGCAGCGTCAGCTCACGGGCCAACACGATTTGCGAGAAGCCCACGTCTTGCATGAACTTCGCTTTCTCGGGTGTGCGAATGTCGGTTTGCGTGCTGGCGTGCAATTGGATGGGCGGCAAGTCCATTTCCAAAAACGCCATGTCTTGCACGATCAACACATCGGCCCCTGCGCGGTACACGTCCCACGCCATTTTTTGCGCGTCTTCCAACTCGTCGTCACGCAAGATGGTGTTGAGGGTGATGAAAATTTTGCTGTTGAAGCGATGCGCCTCTTTGCACAGGCGTTCAATGTCTTGCAAGCTGTTGCCCGCGCTGGCCCGTGCGCCAAAGGCAGGGGCCCCGATGTACACCGCATCGGCCCCATGATGAACGGCGGCAATGCCAATGTCGGCATCGCGGGCGGGGGCTAAGAGTTCGATTTGGTGGTTGAGCAAAGACATGAGGCGATTATCTGAAAAACAAATGCGGCAATCAAAAACAAAAGCGGCCGCAAAGGGCCGCTTTAGGAACACACACGTTACCGTGCGTTATTCGACTTTGGCTTTGGCGCGCAATTCTTGTTGGAAATTGGCCATGCGTTGCTGCGTCATTTGCTGCACGATTTGTGGCTTCACATCTTCCAGTGTTGGCAATTGGGCTTCGCGCACATCGTCCAAACGGATGATGTGAAAACCAAACTGGCTTTGCACAGGGCCAGACACTTGGCCTTTGTTCAGCGCCACCATGGCATCAGAGAATTCTTTGACGTAGTTGCCAGGCGCCGCCCAATCGAGGTCGCCACCGTTGGCGCCTGAGCCTGGGTCTTTGGATTGCTTCTTGGCGAGGTCTTCAAACTTGCCGCCTTTTTTCAGCGCAGCCAACACGGCTTCGGCTTGCTCTTTGGTTTCCACCAAGATGTGGCGGGCGCGGTACTCTTTGCCGCCATTGGCTGCTACGAACTTGTCGTATTCGGCTTGCACGTCAGCGTCTGTGACGGCAGAGGTCTTTTGGAACTCAGCGAACAATTCGCGAATCAAAATGGTTTGACGAGCCAACTCGATTTGAGATTTGTATTCCTCTGTGGCATCCAAGCCGCGCTTTTGCGCTTCTTGCATGAAGATTTCGCGTGCGATGACTTCTTCTTTGATTTGGGCTTCTACGTCGGGTGTGATGGGGCGACCTGAGCGAGCGACTTGTTGCTTCAATGCTTCTACACGGCTAGTCGGCACAGCTTTGCCGTTGACGATGGCGATGTTTTGCGCGTTGACGGAGAGGCTCAAACTAGCCAACACAGCGGCTGCAACAGCGGTCCAAATCATTTGTTTTTTCATGTCGGGTCTCAGGGGTTTTCAATGACTTCAATGGCCAAGGCATGCAAGCCTTGGTCGATAAATTCTTGCAACGCATCATACACAAGGCGATGGCGTGCAACCCGCGATTTACCAGTGAAAACGGCACTTTGAATGCGAACCCGAAAATGCGTGCCAAAGCCGGTGTCGTTGGCGCCTACGTGGCCTGCATGCGCAGCACTTTCGTCTAAAACTTCAAGAAAAACGGGGTTTAAGCGCTCTTGTAATCGCTGTGTCAGCGCATCTGAGGTGATATTCACGCTTGGTCCTCTGGCTTTTCTTGAATGAAGCGACTCATGTACACACCTTGTGCCACCACAAACACCAACATCAATCCCAAACCGCCAAAGAGTTTGAAGCTCACCCAGGTGTCGGTGTCAAAGTGGTTGGCCACCCAAATATTGAGGCAACCCATGAGGGCAAAAAAGCAGGCCCAGCTGTGCAGCAACACGCCCCAGGCATGGGTGGGGAGCGTGACTTGTGCCCCCATAAGCTGTTGGATGAAGTTGCGTTTGAACACATACAGACCAAGCCACAATGCCGCGCCCATGAGCCAATACAGCACGGTGGGCTTCCATTTGATGAAGGTTTCATCTTGCGTGAGTAGGGTGGCACCGCCAAACACCACGATGACGCCCAAGCTCACCCATTGCATGGGCTCAACAAAACCGTTTTTGCGCCAGAGGTAGCCAATTTGCACAACCGTGGCAGCAATGGCCACCCCAGTCGCGGCCATGATGCCCCAAGTTTTGAAGGTGACAAAAAACAAAATGATGGGAAAGAAGTCGAGCAGTAATTTCATAAGCGCTTTATTTGTGTGGCACGAAGTCTAACGAAGCCGAGTTCATGCAGTAGCGCAGGCCCGTGGGAGCTGGGCCGTCATCAAACACATGGCCCAAGTGTGCACCACACTGACTGCACACGGTTTCCACACGCACCATGCCATGGCTGGTGTCGCGGTGCTCGGCAATCGCGTTTTCGCTGGCGGCGGTATGAAAGCTGGGCCAGCCGCAGCCGGCGTCAAACTTGGTGGATGAATCAAATAGCTTGGCATCGCAGCAGATGCAGTGGTAGCTGCCGCTTTCCCAATGGTCTTCGTATTTGCCTGTGAAGGGGCGTTCGGTCGCTGCCTTGCGCGTGACTTCAAAGGCCACGGGCTCGGCGTTTTTGGCGGCCAGCAAGGCACGCCATTCTTGTTCGGTTTTTTGCATCGTCATGAAGAACAACTGATTTCGATGGAAGACGCCCATTCTGGCGCAAGGCCAGCCCAAGCTTCGTAAGTGGGATGCTCGTCAAAGGGGGTGTGAAGCACTTGCAACAGGTCTTGCACCATGGCGAAGTTACCTTGCTTGGCTTGTCGAATGGCGAGCTCACCCAAGTGGTTGCGCAAAATGTATTTGGGGTTGGTGCGCAGCATGGCGTCACCTGCAGACAGGCGGTTGGCTGAACCCAAGCGTTCACAGTAGCGGGCACACCACGCATCAAACACCTCGCGGTGAAGAAAGAGGTCACGCACCGGTTCGAACGCATGGGTGCTTTGTGCCGATTCACGCACAGCGATGCTCAGACGCCGCCAAAACACGGTGTAGTCCACGCGGTCTTGCTGCATGGCTTGCAACAAATCTTCGACCAAAGTTCGGTCGCCATCGTGTGTGCCTTGCAGCCCCAGCTTGTCGCGCATGCGCTGGTCCATCGCCTCAGGGAATGTTTGCTTGTAGCTTTCCAAAGCAGCCAATGCATGAGCTTGTTCGTCTATCAAGGGCATCAAGGCTTGACCGAGACAGAACAAATTCCAGTAGGCAATTTGTGGCTGCCGTGCATAGGCGTAGCGGCCGGATGTGTCGGAGTGGTTGCAGATGTGGTTGGCATCAAAGCCGTCCATGAATTGAAAAGGCCCATAGTCCAGTGTGAGGCCCAAGATGCTCATGTTGTCGGTGTTCATCACGCCATGGCAAAAGCCAACGGCTTGCCATTGGGCCATCAGGTGTGCCGTGCGTTGGGTGACTTCGTGCAGCAAGCCCACATAGCGACCCGAGCCATCCTGGTCTTGCAGCGTTGGGAAATGCGTTATCACCACATGGTCGGCCAAGGCGCGAAGTTCGTCGATTTGCCCGTTGGCTGCGAAATGTTCGCAATGCCCAAAGCGCACAAAGCTGGGCGCAACGCGTGTGACCACGGCAGCGGTCTCTATTTCCTCTCGCCGCACATGGGCGGGCGAGCCTGTCACACACAAGGCCCGCGTGGTGGCAATGCCTAAACCGTGCATGGCCTCGCTGGCCAAAAACTCACGAATGCTTGAGCGCAACACGGCGCGGCCATCGCCTCGGCGCGAGTAGGGCGTTGGGCCAGCGCCCTTGAGTTGCAGCTCCTGCATACCCATGGGCGTTTGAATGGCCCCAAGGTTCAAAGCACGGCCATCGCCGAGCTGACCTGCCCAGTGGCCAAATTGATGACCGCTGTAAACACTGGCGTAGCAGGGGTGCTGGGTGGGCGCAACATTGCCAGTGAATAAATCAAGGGCCTCTTGTTGTTGCCAGAGGTCTTCGGGCAACGCTAGTTCAGCACGCAAAGCCTCGTTGCAGCCCACCCAGTGCGCGGCAGGCAATGGCGTGGGAGGAGTGGGGGTGGCAAACGCAGGACCGAGGCAAGCAAAGCCTTCTGTAGGAGCAGAGCTGAAAAGCATGTGTCGGATTGTGTCGGGTTATCCATAGGCTGATTTTTTGTAGGCTTTGCACAAAAGTTGCAAAGTCTTGGCACAATCGCAAAAAAAGCACGATCGTGCGAAAAAATCAAACCTAAGCAAAAAGGAGCTTTGATGAGTGCAGACTACCAAGTTCATGGCGATGTGGCTGTGATCACTTTGAACAACCCACCTGTCAACGGCATGGGCCTAGAAACACGCCGTGCGGTTGTCGCAGGCATTGCGCAAGCGCAAGCCGATGCAGCTGTGAAAGCAGTGGTCATCACGGGGCATGGCAAAGCGTTTTCGGGCGGTGCAGATGTGCGCGAGTTTGGCTCGCCCAAAGCCTTCCAAGAACCTAACTTGCTCAGCGTGATTTCATGTGTAGAAAACTGCAGCAAACCTGTCGTGGCGGCCATGCATAGCGTGGCCATGGGCGGTGGCTTGGAGCTGGCACTGGGTTGCCACTACCGCATTTGTGCGCCAGACACCAGCATCAGCATGCCAGAGGTGAAGCTAGGTCTGATTCCTGGCGCAGGTGGCACACAACGCCTGCCTCGCGCTTTGGGCGTGGAGCCTGCGTTGAACATGATTGTGAGCGGCGAAGCCATCAAGAGTGACATGCTGAGCATGTTGCCTGGCCAAAAGTTGTTTGACCAAATGGCCATGTCGGCCAAGAGTTTGATGGACGAAGCCATTGCCTATGCACGCGAAGTAGCCGACGTGCGCCCACTGCCTAAAGTGCGCGATTTGCCTTGCAAACATCCACAAGGCGATGCGTACTTTCAGTTCGCCCGCAACATGGTCAAGGCCATGGCTAAAAATTACCCCGCACCACCCAAAGCGTTGGACGCGGTGGAAATGGCCACCAAGAAAAAGTTTGACGACGGCATGATGTACGAGCGTGAGCAGTTCATCAACCTCATGTGGACGCCTGAGAGCCGCGCCTTGCGCCATTTGTTTGGCGCGCAACGTGCCGCCAGCAAGATTGCCGATGTGCCCAGCGACACACCCGTGCGCGACATTAAGTTGGTTGCCATCATTGGTGCGGGCACCATGGGCGGCGGCATTGCCATGAACTTCTTGAACGCGGGTATTCCAGTCAAGATGATTGAGACCAAGCAAGAAGCCTTGGACCGTGGCGTCGCCACGATCAAAAAGAACTACGAAGACCGCGTCAAAAAAGGCAAGCTCAAAGAAGACAAAGCCGCCCAGCGCATGGCGCTGCTCAGCACCACGCTGAGCTACGACGACATCAAAGACGCCGACCTCGTGATTGAGGCTGTGTTTGAAGACATGGGCGTCAAAGAAGCGGTGTTCAAACAACTCGATGCGGTGATGAAGCCAGGCGCGATTTTGGCGTCCAACACGTCCACACTCGACCTGAACAAAATCGCCAGCTTCACCAAGCGTCCACAAGACGTGGTGGGCTTGCACTTCTTCAGCCCCGCCAACGTGATGAAATTGCTCGAAGTTGTGCGTGGCAAAGACACAGCCAAAGACGTGCTAGCTACCGCGATGGACGTGGCCAAGAAAATCAAAAAGATTGCCGTGCTCTCTGGCGTGTGCGATGGCTTCATTGGCAACCGCATGATTGACCAATACGCGCGTCAAGCTGGCTTCTTGCTCGACGAAGGTTGCACCCCCGCACAGGTGGACCGCGCCCTTGAAAAATTTGGCTGGGCCATGGGCCCATTCCGCATGAGCGACTTGGCTGGCAACGACATTGGCTGGGCCATTCGCAAGCGCCAATACGCCGAAAACCCCACACGTCGCTACAGTAAAACCGCAGATCTGTTGTGCGAACAAGGCCGCTTTGGCCAAAAAACTGGCGCAGGCTGGTACGACTACAAACCCGGCAAACGCGATGCCATCCCTAACAAAGACGTGGAGGCCATGATTGCCAAACACCGCGAAGAGCTGGGCATCAAGCCACGCAAGATCAGCGATGAAGAAATCGTGCAGCGCCTGAACTTTGCTTTGGTCAACGAAGCCGCTCACATTCTGGAAGAGGGCATTGCCAGCAAAGCCAGCGACATCGACATGGTCTATATCAGCGGTTATGGCTTCCCCATCTTCCGTGGTGGCCCGATGAATTACGCCGACGAGTTGGGCCTCTTTAACGTGGTGCAAGCCATGCAACGCTTCGCCACGAACCCCCACGATGACGCCGAGTTTTGGAAGCCTGCACCTTTGCTCGCCAAGCTCGCCGCCGAAGGCAAAACCTTCAACTGAACACAGAATTAAGGAATACCTATGACCCACGCTGTCATCGTCTCTACCGCCCGCACACCGCTTGCCAAAAGCTGGAAGGGCTCTTTCAACATGACCCACGGCGCGACCTTGGGTGGTCACGTCGTTAAACACGCCATTGCACGCGCAGGTATCGAAGCCGCCGAGGTGGACGACGTCATCATAGGCTGCGCCTTGCCCGAAGGCGCAACCGGCACCAACATTGCCCGCCAAATTGCGCTCATGGCCGATTGCCCTGTGTCGGTGTCGGGCATGACCATCAACCGTTTTTGCTCGTCAGGTTTGCAAACCATTGCCACCGCTGCGCAGCGCATCATTGCGGGCGAGGGCGATGTGTATGTGGCCGGTGGCGTGGAAAGCATCTCGTGCGTGCAACAAGAGATGAACCAACACATGCTGATGGATTTGGCGCTCAACAAAAAGAAGCCTGAGATCTACTGGAACATGCTGCAAACCGCCGAGAACGTGGCCAAGCGTTACAACATTGGCCGCGAAGCGATGGACGAATACGGCGCACGCAGCCAACAACGTGCGTTTGCCGCGCAGTCAGCAGGTTTGTTTGATGCCGAGATTGCCGCCATCACCGTCAAGGCCGGCATTGCCGACAAAGTGATGGGTTTGATGACCAAGCAAGTCACGGTCAGCAAAGACGAGGGCATTCGCGAAGGGTCGACTGTTGAAGCTTTAGCCAACCTCAAGTCCGCCATGCCCGGTGGTTTGATTTCAGCGGGTAACGCCAGCCAGTTTTCAGACGGCGCAGGTGCATGCGTGGTGATGAGTGAAGAGCTCGCTAGCAAACGCGGCTTGCAGCCCTTGGGCCGCTTCCTTGGATTTGCCGTGGCAGGCTGCGAGCCGGACGAAATGGGCATTGGTCCTGTGTATGCCATTCCCAAAGTGCTCAAGCGCGTGGGTCTGGGCATCGGTGACATTGACCTGTGGGAGCTGAACGAAGCCTTTGCCGTTCAAGTGCTGTACTGCCGCGACAAACTTGGCATTCCCGATGACCGCCTCAACGTCAACGGCGGTGCAATCGCCTTGGGCCACCCTTATGGCGTGAGCGGCCAGCGCTTGGTTGGCCACGCCTTGATTGAGGGCAAACGCCGTGGCGCTAAACGTGTGTGCGTGACCATGTGCATTGGCGGCGGCATGGGCGCTGCGGGTATTTTCGAAGTCCTTTAAACCTCAAGGAGAACACCATGCAAGAAAGCTTTGGCGCTTACATCCCGTTTGTCGACCATCTGGGTTTTGAGATGGTGTTCTTCGATGATGGCTTCTCAGAACTGCGCTACACGCCCGAGCCAGAGCACATGAACTCGTTCAATGTGACGCACGGTGGTGCGGTGATGACGTTCTTGGACGTCACACTGGCTTCTGCTGCGCGCAGTGTGGACCGCGGCATGGGCGTGGTGACGATTGAGATGAAAACGTCGTTCATGCAGCCTGCCAAGGGCGAGCTGACAGGCAAGGGGCGGTTGATGCACCGCACGGGGAGCATGGCGTTTTGTGAGGGCACGTTGTTGGATGCGCAGGGGAATGTGTGTGCGCATGCGACGGCTACTTTTAAGTACGTCAAGCGTGATGCGGGGCCTACTGAGTTGCATGAGGTGTCTACGGACTAGCTCTGGTTGCGCTCGGAGAGTGGGCTACCCTTCGGTGGCTTGGGGTTGCGGTATGCCAAAGCGGCTTACATCGCTGCGCGACGAATGGCGCCGCCTTGGCACACCACAACCCCTTTTTATTGGGTGGTACGAGGCACATAAACACCTACCACAAACCTCGATAGCTAAGCCAAGTCTGTTTTCAAGTGTCATTCTGAGCTAGGGCAAAATTGCCCGCTTTGACGAAACAGCCTTCCTTCAAACATGCAAAAAATCACCCGCCAACTCGCGGACGAAATCAAGATCTCTGAAGCTCAAGTGCGCTCTGCCGTTGAGCTGCTTGACGGTGGTGCTACCGTGCCGTTCATTGCGCGTTATCGCAAAGAAGTCACAGGCGGGTTGGACGACATTCAACTGCGCGAACTCGAAGCCCGCCTGGGCTACTTGCGTGAGCTCGAAGACCGCCGCGCCGCCGTGATCAAGAGCATTCAGGAGCAAGGCAAGCTCACGCCCGAGTTGTTGGCCGCCATCGAGGCAGCGCCGACCAAGCAAGAGCTGGAAGACATTTACCTGCCGTTCAAACCCAAGCGTCGCACCAAGGGCATGATTGCCAAAGAGGCGGGGCTGGAGCCACTGGCCGACAAGCTGTTTGCCGACCCCACGCTCAACCCAAATGTAGAGGCCGAAGCGTTTTTGGTGCCTGCAGGCAAAGTGGAAGGGGCTGACTTCACAACGGTAGCTGCTGTGCTGGACGGCGTGCGCGACATTTTGAGCGAACGCTGGGCTGAGGACGCCGCATTGGTTCAAAGCTTGCGTGAATGGCTGTGGGCCGAAGGCTTGTTTCGCAGCAAGCTCGCAGCTGGCAAAGACGAAAACAATGTGGACGTGGCCAAGTTCCGCGACTACTTTGACTACGACGAGCCCATTGGCCGCGTGCCCTCGCACCGCGCGTTGGCGGTGTTCCGTGGCCGTGCGCAAGAGTTTTTGGATGCCAAGCTGGTGTTGCCCGTCGAACCCGAGCCTGGCAAACCCAGCGTGGCCGAAGGCAAGATTGCCTTGCACCTCGGCTGGAGTCACGCAGGCCGCGCAGGCGACGACCTGATTCGCAAATGCGTGGCATGGACTTGGCGCGTGAAGCTGAGCCTTTCTACCGAGCGCGATTTGTTCACCCGCTTGCGTGAAGAGGCTGAGAAAGTTGCTATCAAAGTGTTTGCCGACAACGTGCGCGACTTGCTGCTGGCCGCGCCCGCAGGCCCGCGCGTGGTCATGGGCCTGGACCCCGGCATTCGCACCGGCGTGAAAGTGGCCGTGGTCGACGCCACCGGCAAGCTGGTGGACACCGCCACCGTGTACCCGCACGAGCCGCGCAAAGATTGGGATGGCTCGCTCTACACCTTGGCCAAGCTGTGTGAAAAACACAGCGTGAACCTGATTGCCATTGGCAACGGCACGGCCAGCCGCGAGACCGATAAACTGGCGGGCGAGCTCATCAAGCTCATGGCGAAACATGCCGCTTCTAAACCTGTGGACAAATTGGTGGTGAGCGAGGCGGGCGCATCGGTCTACTCGGCCAGCGAATACGCCAGCCAAGAAATGCCCGATGTGGACGTGAGCCTGCGCGGCGCAGCCAGCATTGCACGCCGCGTGCAAGACCCGCTGGCCGAGCTGGTGAAGATCGACCCCAAATCCATTGGCGTGGGCCAGTACCAGCACGATGTGAACCAAAGCGAACTGGCCCGCAGCCTCGACGCCGTGGTGGAAGACTGCGTGAACGCCGTGGGCGTGGACCTCAACACCGCCAGCGTGCCGCTGCTGACCCGTGTGTCGGGCCTCTCGACCACCACCGCCAAAGCCGTGGTGCGTTGGCGCGAAGCTAATGGCGCGTTTGCCAACCGCCAGCAGTTGCTCAAAGTCACAGGCCTTGGCGCGAAAACGTTTGAACAAAGCGCGGGCTTTTTGCGCATTCGTGGTGGCGACAACTTGCTGGACATGACCGGCGTTCACCCCGAGAGTTATCCGGTGGTGGAAAAAATCATGGCCCACACCGGCAAGCCTGTGCAAGAAATCATGGGCCGCGCCGACATGCTCAAAACTTTGAAGCCTGAGCTGTTTGCCAACGACACCGTAGGCGTTATCACCATCAAGGACATCTTGGGCGAACTGGAAAAACCAGGCCGCGACCCACGCCCCGACTTCAAAGTGGCCAAGCTGCAAGATGGCGTGGAAGACATCACCGACTTGAAAGTGGACATGGTCCTAGAAGGCACCGTCAGCAATGTGGCCGCCTTTGGCGCGTTTGTGGATTTAGGCGTGCACCAAGACGGCTTGATTCATGTGAGCCAACTCAGCAACAAGTTTGTGTCGGACGCGCGCGAGGTGGTCAAGACTGGCGACATCGTGAAGGTGAAAGTGCTGGAGGTCGATGTGCCCCGCAAGCGCATCAGCCTGACCATGAAGCTCGATGCTGCCCCCGCTCGTAAAGACGGCCCACGCGATAACCGCTTTGAACACGCAGGCCGCGACCAACGCCAACGTGGCGGCGGTAGCTACAACAGCGGCTACACCGCACCACCGCAAGCAGCGGCGGGCTCGGCGATGGCGAGTGCGTTTGCCAAGCTGCAAGGCTTGAAGAAGTAAGCCAGAGGCTGAGCGTTGAAAGCCCTGAACATCTACGCCGGTCCCAAGGCCTTAGCCCATATTGAGGCCAACGGCCTGAAGCCCGAGCACATTGGCGTGATCCCCGCTGCAGCGGGTGGGCCCAAGGGCTTGATTCTTGGACCGCTGGATCGCTTTTTGTTTGGCGAGTGGCTGCCTCAAAGCACACAACCCATCGACCTTGTTGGGGCTTCCATCGGTGCGTGGCGCATGGCCACGGCGTGTTTAGATAACCCGGTGCAAGGCTTTGATCGCCTATCGCACGACTATATCCACCAAGACTATCAGGTACCCGAAGGCCAAAAGAGGCCGAGCGCCAAGCAGGTGAGCGACGAGTTCAGCCAAACCCTGCAAGCGTTTTATGGCGGCCATGTGCGCGAAGTACTCAACAACCCTCGCTATCGACTCCATGTAGTGACCTCGCGTGGCAAACACATCCTGCACCATGAACACCCCTTGCTCACACCCTTGGGCTATGCAGGCGCGTATCTGTGCAATGCGGTGCAACGCAAAGCCATGGGGGCTTGGCTTGAGCGCGTGGTGTTTTCTAGCCGAGGTGGGTTGCCGTTTGAGACGTCTGACTTTGCCACCCAGCACATGCCGCTGAACGAACGCAACTTCATGGCCGCGCTGCAAGCGAGCTGCTCCATCCCGTTTGTGCTGCAAGCCGTGCATGACATTCCCGATGCGCCCACTGGCGCGTATTGGGATGGCGGTATCACCGACTACCACTTGCACCTCAACTACAAGGGCCTGGTGCTGTACCCGCACTTTCAACAAGCTGTGGTACCTGGCTGGCTCGACAAGGCCCTGAAATGGCGACACAAGTCCACGCCGTTTTTAGACAACACCATCGTCCTAGCGCCCAACCCCGAGTGGGTCAAAACCTTGCCCAACAGCAAGCTGCCAGACCGTAGTGACTTTGTGACCTATACCTCTGACTTTGAGGGAAGGGTGAAGGTTTGGCAAACGGCAGTGACGGCTAGCCAACAAATGGCGGATGAATTCGCAGCTTGGCTTGCACAGCCTACTCGATCAGCTGTACAGACCCTTTAAGGAGTTGTCATGTCAAATGCATATGTCGTCGGACAAATCACCGTCAAAAACGAAGCCTTGTGGGGCGAGTACCGCTGCAAAGTTCCTGCCACGCTCGCGCCTTGGAATGCCGAATTGGTGTTTCGCGGTCAGCAGGTAAGGACGCTATCGGGCGAGTGCCGGCACGCCAACATAGTTGTGATTCGCTTTGCTTCACTGGCTGATGCCGAGGGATGGCATCAATCGGAGGCGTATCAAGCGTTGATTCCGCTGCGTCAAGAAGCGGCGGATGTGGTGTTGACGACTTACTCGGCTTAATCGTCAGCACCCTTCAAAGGGCTGCTCTACATGGCAGCCTGCAACATCTCTCGGTACTCTTGCGCTGTCGCCAAACGCGGGTTGGTTTTGTGGCAATGATCAGCCATCGCGCCTTCGATGATTTTTTCAAACCAAGACGTTTCCACCCCCATCTCGGCCAAGCCTTTGGGCA
>JACCDS011091098.1_pt1 | contig 16411 bp, 13 predicted proteins | sample 7446441 | NCBI WGS metagenome assembly JACCDS01 (sample SAMN15323445, study PRJNA562643) | freshwater metagenome | isolation source: river surface water | place: USA:Blue River Watershed | collected 2017-08-17
CTGCGCGAGCGCAAGAAGCTCGGCAAGCTCAAGAAGACCCCGGCCTTCACGCGCGACGGCACCTTCATTCACCTGCTGGCCAATATCGAGCTGCCGGAAGACTGTGCCGGTGCGCTTGACGCCGGCGCGACCGGCGTTGGCCTGTTCCGTTCCGAATTCCTGTTCATGGGCCGCACCGGGCAGGTCGCGCGCCTGCCTTCCGAAGATGAACAGTTCGAATCCTATCGCAAGGCCGTGGTCGCGATGAAGGGCCGGCCAGTCACGATACGCACGCTCGATGTCGGCGCCGACAAGCCGCTCGACAAGGATGAAGAGACCGCACTGAACCCGGCGCTGGGCCTGCGCGCCATTCGCTACTGCCTGGCCGAGCCGCAGATGTTCCTCACGCAGCTGCGCGCGATCCTGCGCGCGTCCGCCTATGGCCCGATCAAGCTGCTGATCCCGATGCTCGCGCATGCGTTCGAGATCGACCAGACGCTGGCCCTGATCGAGCAGGCCAAGCAGCAATTGCGGGACGCCAAAAAGAAGTTTGCCGAGGATATCGAAGTCGGCGCGATGATCGAGATTCCGGCTGCGGCGCTGACGCTGCCGCTGTTCATCAAGCGCCTCGATTTCCTGTCCATCGGCACCAATGACCTGATCCAGTACACGCTGGCGATCGACCGCGTTGACCATGAAGTCGCGCACCTGTACAACCCCTTGCACCCGGCCGTGCTGCAACTGCTGTCGATGACGATCGCAGCCGGCGCCAAGGCCGATGTGCCGGTTGCCGTGTGTGGCGAGATCGCCGGCGATACCAAGCTGACCCGGCTGCTGCTGGGCATGGGCCTGCGTGAATTCTCGATGCATCCGGCGCAGCTGCTGGCAGTGAAGCAGGAAGTGCTCAACAGCGACATTGCGGCGTTGGAGCCGGCAGTGCGCCGCATCCTGAAAGCCTATGAGCCGGTCGCGATTGCCGATGGTGTCGAGCGACTGAAGCTGCTCTGAGCGCGTGGGTGTGCATGGATGAGTGCCGGCTTGCGCCGGTTTGCGCCAGATTGTGCAGGTTTGACGCTGGGCACGGGTTTCGCTATCCTTGGGCTGTGCGCCGATTTGACCTTAGCTTGCGGGCGCATGGGAACTTCCCGAACAAATACGGCTAAGTGGGACAGCGGAAAAATCTGCGTTTCATGGCAAGCCAGCGCAGCTGTGCGACGCGGGTTTCGCCCCGATCTATGGACAGGCCGCTTACCCGTGCCGCCATCGATTGAGGGTCTTGATGGATCAGAGCGCCTCGACGGCGAACTCGAATCGTTGACGAATCCAGCCCGACAGCCTGTGCGTCGGGCTTTTTTATTGGCGGTTAGGTAAGCACTGAATCCAGAATGAAATCCATCGGCGTCGTCAGCCCCCAGTCCATGCACTTCGCGCAGCCGCTGCCGCTGCAGAGCGGTGCCGAGCTGCGTGACTACACGCTGGTCTACGAGACCTATGGCACGCTGAACGCCGAGCGTTCGAACGCGGTGCTGGTCTGCCATGCGCTGAATGCGTCACACCATGTGGCCGGCACCTATGAAGGCCAGCCCAAGAGCGCTGGCTGGTGGGACAACATGGTCGGCCCCGGCAAGCCGCTCGACACCGACCGCTTCTTCGTCATCGGCGTCAACAATCCCGGCTCCTGCTTCGGCTCCACCGGGCCGATGCACACCAATCCCGCGACCGGCAAGCCGTATGGCGCCGCGTTCCCGGTGGTCACCGTCGAAGACTGGGTGCATGCGCAGGCACGTCTGGCCGATGCGCTTGGCATTCGCAAATTCGCGGCCGTGATGGGTGGCTCGCTCGGTGGCATGCAGGCACTGGCGTGGAGCATGCTGTACCCGTCGCGCGTCGCCCATTGTCTGGTGATTGCATCGACGCCACGGCTGTCTGCGCAGAACATCGCATTCAATGATGTCGCACGGCAGGCGATCCTGACCGATCCGGATTTTCATGCGGGTGATTTCTATGCGCATGGTGTGGTGCCGAAGCGCGGCTTGCGCGTCGCACGCATGATCGGCCACATCACCTATCTGTCCGATGACGACATGGCCGAGAAATTCGGCCGCGACCTGCGTAACGCCGACTACCAGTTCGGCTTTGGCATCGACTTCGAAATCGAGTCCTACCTGCGCTACCAGGGCGACAAGTTTTCCGAATACTTCGACGCCAACACCTATCTGTTGATCACGAAGGCGCTTGATTACTTCGATCCGGCGCGCGCACATGGCGGCGATCTTGCCGCCGCGCTGGCCAACACGCAGGCTGAGTTCCTGTTGGTGTCGTTTAGCACCGACTGGCGCTTCGCGCCCGAGCGCAGCCGCGAGATCGTGCAGGCACTGGTGAAGAACGACCGCCGCGTCACCTATGCCGAGATCGATGCGCCGCACGGACATGACGCGTTCCTGCTCGACGACCCGCGCTACATGGGCGTCGTGCGCGCCTACTACGAGCGCGTGTGGCAGCAGCTCGGCAGTGCTGCCGCGCTGGCCGACAGCGGTGCTGCCGGATCGGCCAATCAGGAGGCCGCATGATCGCCGAGCGTTTTGCGGGTCTGCGCGCCGACCTGGCCTTCATCGCACACTGGGTCGAACCCGGCTCGCGCGTGCTCGACCTCGGTTGCGGCGATGGCGCGATGCTCGAATACCTGCAAGTCGAAAAGCGCTGCAGCGGCTATGGCGTCGAGATCGACGATGCGAAGATCCCGCGCTGCGTGCAGCGCGGCGTGTCGGTGATACAGCAAGATCTCGAAGCCGGACTGGCGATGTTTGCCGACGATGCGTTCGATACCGTGCTGTGCCTGTCGGCGCTGCAGATGATGAAGAATGTCGAGGGCGTGCTGCGCGACATCGCGCGCGTCGGCCGCGAAGCCATCGTGTCTTTCCCGAACTTCGCGCACTGGCCGCATCGGCTGTCGCTGCTGACCGGGCGCATGCCGGTGTCCGAAAGCCTGCCGTATGCGTGGTATGACACGCCCAACCTGCGCTGCGCCACCATTCGCGATTTCGAAGAGCTGGCCGCCGAAGTCGGGCTCGACGTGATCGAGTGCGTCGCGCTCAGCGACAACGGTCAACCGGTTTCGTTCCTGCCGAACTGGCGCGGAAGTCTTGCGGTATTCCGGCTCCGGAAAAAGTGAGTGCCGGCGCATGCTGCAGGCCGGATGAGCGCCGCGCCGGCTGCGCGCACTGATTCGACATCTTCTTTGCCCTTACCGTAGCCTGCCTGCCGAATGTCATCCGAGAACGCAAACACCCACGACACCGCGGATTCCGCCACCAGCGCTGCACCAGCGCGCGGCTGGCGCCATTACTTCAGCCGCAAGATGATGATCTGCGTGATGCTCGGCTTCACGTCCGGGCTGCCGCTGTTCATGCTGTACAACCTGCTGTCGGCATGGCTGAAGGCCGAGAACGTGGATCTGAAGTCCATCGGCCTGTTTGCGCTGGTGGGTTTCCCGTATACGTGGAAGTTCGTGTGGTCGCCATTGATGGACCGCTTCCATTTTCCGCTGCTGGGCCGGCGCCGTGGCTGGATGTTCATCACGCAGCTCGCGCTGCTGGCGGCGATCGGCAGCTTCGGTTTCTATTCACCGCAAGACGAGCTGACGGCGATTGTCGTGCTGGCCGGGCTGGTGGCTTTTTTGTCGGCCAGCCAGGACATCGTGATCGATGCGTACCGGCGTGAGCTGCTGAATGAACAAGAGCAGGGTTCGGGCACCGCGCTGTTCGTCAACGCCTACAAGCTGTCGACCCTGGTGCCGGGCTCACTGTCGTTGATCCTGTCCGACTTCATGAGCTGGCAGCTGGTGTTCGCGATCACCGGCCTGTTCATGGTGCCCGGCATGATCACGACGATGATGATTGCCGAGCCCAAGATTTACGGTACGCCACCACGCACGCTGCGCGAAGCGGTGGTCGAACCCTTCCGCGAATTCATCCAGCGCAGCGGCTGGTCGCATGCGCTGCTGATTCTCGCATTCATCTTCCTGTACAAGCTCGGCGATTCGATGGCCACCGCGCTGGCGACGCCGTTCTACATGGAGCTGGGTTACACGCGCACGCAGATCGGGCTGGTCGCGAAGAATGCAGGGCTGTGGGCCAGCCTCGCCGGTGGCATCCTTGGTGCGGTGTGGCTGGAGAAGACCGGCGTCAATCGCGGGCTGTGGATCTTCGGTGTGCTGCAGGCAGTGGCGATTCTCGGTTTTGCGCTGCTTGCGCAAACCGGCATTGGTGCGGCACCGGGTACCGAGCCCGACACGGTGCTGCTCGGACTGGTGATCGGCCTCGAAGCATTTGCAGTTGGCCTCGGTACCGCCGCATTCACCGGCTATATCGCGACCACCACGGACCAGCGCTACACGGCCACGCAATTCGCGTTGTTCACCAGCCTGGCGGCGGTGCCGCGTACCTTCTTCAACGCGATCACCGGCTTCATCGTCGCGCAGACCGGCTGGTTCATGTTCTTTCTGATCTGTTTCGCACTGGCGATTCCCGGCATGTTGCTCTTGCCGAAAATCGCGCCATGGAATGCGAAGCCGAAAGCGGAACCGGAAAACGCGAACGCCTGACCGGACTGCCAGCAGATGCTGGCACCCATCTTTGACCACCATCGCTGTCAGCGGCCAGCGCCTTTACGGCACCCGCGTCCCTCGCCTGTGCCGTGATTGCCCAGGTTATGCCGGCTGCCCGCGCAGCCGGCGATTCATGCGCCGCAGCCACTCCTGCGCATCATCGATGAAGGTATAGACCGCCGGCACCACCAGCAAGGACAGCAGCGTCGATGTAATCAGGCCGCCGATCACGGCCACGGCCATCGGCGAGCGGAAGCTGGGGTCGGCGCCGAAGCCCAGTGCCAGCGGCATCATGCCGGCACCCATGGCAATCGTCGTCATCACGATCGGCCGGCTGCGCTTGTGACAGGCATCGACCAGTGCATCGAAGCGACCCATGCCGGCACGACGTGCAAGGATTGCGTAATCGACCAGCAGGATCGAGTTCTTCGTCACGATACCCATCAGCATGATCAAGCCGATCATCGATGGCATCGACAAGGCCTTCTGCGCGACCAGCAAGCCGACAAAGGCACCGCCGATCGACAGCGGCAGCGCCGCCAGAATGGTCAGCGGCTGCATGAAGTCGTGGAACAGCAAGACCAGCACGCCATAGATGCACAGCACGCCGATCAGCATCGCGATGCCGAAGCTCTCGAACAGTGCCTGCATTTCCTGCGCATCGCCCAGCTCGGCAATCTTCACCGACGGCGGCAGGTTCTTCAGTGATGGCAACGCGCGGGCCTCGTCATTCACCTCGCCCAACGAGCGGCTGCCCAGCTCCACTTCCAGCGTCACATTGCGGCTGCGATTGAGCCGGTCGATCTGCGCCGGGCCGCTGTCCATCGCGACGGTAGCGACATTGCCAAGCATGACCGGGCCGTTCCGACCGGGCACCATCAGCCGCTCGATCGCAGACAGATCTGCGCGCACCGCATCCGGCAGCTTCACGCGTATCGGCACCTGACGCTCAGACAGGTTCAGCTTCGGCAGGTTGATGTCATAGTCGCCGGCAGTGGCCACGCGCACCGTCTCGGCGATGCTGCTGGTCGTCACGCCGAGATCCGCCGCCCGCGCCGGGTCAGGGCGCACGATGATCTCGGGTCGTACCAGCGAGGCGCTGGAATTCACATTGCCGATGCCCTGCAGCGTGCGCAGCTCGCGCTCGGCGGCGCGTGCCGCTTCGTTCAGCGCGACCGGGTCTTCACTGCGCAATACCAGCTGCATCTTCACGCCGGTATCGGGCGGGCCGACCGTGAAGCGCGCGCCGGCGATGCCGGCCAGCTTGTCGCGCAGCTGGGTCTCGATTTGTTGCAGCGATTCCTTGCGCTCATTGCGATGGACGACATTCAGCGTCAGCACCGCGCGCCGTGCTTCGGCTGCTGCGCCGGGCGCAAACGCATCACCGCTGGAGCCGCCACCCACCGAGTTGAAGATGCTGGTGACCCCCTTCACTTCCATCGCCGCCAGCCGGGCCTGCTCGGCGGCAGCGCGCGTCTCGGCCAGCGTGCTGCCCGGCGGCAGCTCGACCGTGATCTGCGTCTGGCCACGGTCGGCCGGCGGCACGAAGCCGGTCGGCAGCAGCGGCACCAGCATCAGCGAGCCGATGAAGAACAACGCGGAGCCGATCGCGGTCACGACGCGGTGCCGCAGGCACCAGCGCATCACATGCAGGTAAGTGCGCATCAGCCAGCCATCGGACGCCTGCACATGCTTGCTAGGCTTGAGCAGGTAAGCCGACATCATCGGCGTCAACAAGCGCGCGACCACCAGCGAGGACATCACCGCAATCGCCGCCGTCCAGCCGAACTGCTTGAAGAACAGCCCCGGCACGCCGCCCATGAAGGCGGTCGGCAGGAATACCGCAACCAGTGCAAATGTGGTCGCGATCACCGCCATCCCGATTTCATCGGCCGCTTCCAGTGCCGCCTGCATCGGCGTCTTGCCCATCTGCAGGTGGCGTGCAATGTTCTCGATCTCGACGATTGCATCATCGACCAGTACGCCGACCACCAACGCCAGCGACAGCAGCGTCACGGTGTTGATCGTGTAACCGAACCAGGACAGCGCGAGAAAGGTCGGGATCACCGACAGCGGCAGCGCGGATGCCGCGACCAGCGTCGCGCGCCAGTCGCGCAGGAACCACAGCACCACCAGCACCGCCAGCAGCGCGCCTTCATACAGCAAGGCCATCGAGCCTTCGTAGTTCTCCTCGATCGGCGCCGCATTGTCGATCACCTGCGCGATCTGCAGCTGCGGATGCGCCTGCTGCAGTTCTTTCACCGCGTCGCGCACGCCATCGGCCACCATCACTTCGCCATAGCCCTTGGTGCGAGCGATTTCGAAACCCACCACCGGCTTGCCATCTTGCGTCGCTTCCGAACGCGGCTCGGCGACGGTATCACTGACCTCGGCAATCTGATCCAGCCGTACACGGCGGCCATCCGCCAGCGGAATTTCCAGCAAGGCCAGTTCGCCGGCCGTCTTCACGGTCGCGATGGTGCGCACCGATTGCTCGGCGCCCGATACATCGCCGCGCCCGCCCGGCGCTTCCTGCTGTACTTGTCGCAAGCGGCGCGATACATCGATCGCGGTCACCTGCAGCGCGGCCATGCGGTCGGCATCTAGTTCGATCCGCACCTCGCGCGTCGCACCGCCGATGCGCTTCACCGCACCGACACCCTTCACCGACAGCAGCCGTTTGGTCACCGTGTTGTCGATGAACCATGAAATCTCCTGCAAGTCGGGTGCACTGCTCGACGTGGACGCCGATGTCGATGCCGACGTTGATGTCGCCCCAGTCTTGCCGGCTCCCGCATCAGCCGCTGTCACGCTGAAGGTCAGGATCGGCCGTCCGGCCGTCGATACCTTGGTTACCGACGGATCGCGCAGGTCGGCCGGCAGGTCGGCGCGGACGCGCGCGACCGCATCGCGTACATCGTTCACGGCGTCCGACAGATTCTTTTCGAGGATGAACTCGACCGTCACCGTCACCTGGCCATCGAGCACCTTCGTGTAGATGTTCTTCACGCCCTGCAGGCTGGCGGCCGAATCCTCGATCTTGCGCGCGACTTCGGTCTCCAGCTGCGCCGGCGCCGCGCCGGGCAGCGACGCGACCACGTTCACGATAGGCAGTTCGATATCGGGAAAGTCCTGTACCGCATTCGAGCGAAAGGCCAGCAGGCCGGCCAGTGTCAGCAGCGCGAACAGCAGGATCGCCGGGACAGGATTGCGGATCGACAGTGCGGAAAAATTCACGGCCGCTCCTTATTTCGAACCAGCCGCTTTGGTCGCAGCGATGCGCACCAGGTCGCCGTCATTCAAGAAACCGGCGCCGGCCACCACCAGCTCCGAGTCCAGCGTGATGCCATCCGTGATTTCCACCCGGTCCTTCAGGTAGCGACCGGTCTTTACCTTCAGCTGCGCCACGCGTCCATCCGGGTTCAGGCGGAACACGTAGCTGAAGCCATCGCGCACCACCACCGCCTGCTGCGGCACGGTCACGCCATTGCCGCTGCCGAGCGCGAACTCGCCGCGCGCAAACATGCCCGCCTTCGCCGGTGCATCACCGGGCGCGGCCGGCGCCAGGTCCACATACACCAGTGCCGAGCGGTTTTGCGGGTTTACGGTCGGGCCGATCATGCGCACCTTGCCCTGCAGCGTGGTGCCATTCGCCGCCTGCAGCGTGACGGCCGTACCGGGCTTGATGCGCGCCAGCTCCGACGCCATCACTTCGGCGCGCCATTCGAGCCGGCCCTTGCGGATCATGCGGAACAGTTCGGTGCCATTCGCGACCACGGCGCCGACTGTCGCCGTGCGGGCGGAGATCACGCCGTCGTCCGGCGCCAGCAGTTGCGTGAACTTCAGGCGCAGCTTTTGCGCGGCCAGCGCGGCGTCAGCTGCGGCGACACGCGCCTTCGCGGTTTGCTCGGCAGTCTGGTACTGGTTGATCTGCTGTGTGCTCAGCGCACCGGTGTTGGCCAGCGTGCGCGCGCGCTCTGCATTCGACGCTGCCTCGGCCAGCGTCGCTTGCGCTTCCAGCAGCGATGCCTTGGCCTGCGCCAGATCGGCTTGCACGGTGTCGTCCGAGAAGCGCGCCAGCAACTGGCCGGCACGCACCTTGTCGCCGACATTCACCAGCACCTCGGTCAGCCGCAGCCCGTTCGCCTCGCTGCCGATGCTCGCTTCCTGCCAGGCCGCGATGTCGCCATTCGCAGCCAGCAGCTGCGGTAATTGCGCCAGTTGCGGCCGCGCGGTGGTGACGGTCAGCACCGGTTTTGCAGTCGACGTTGCGGTTGCAGGCTTGTCGGTCGCGGCGGTGCCCGCACGTGGCAGCAGCCAGCTGGCGGCGAGCACGAGGCCGACAGTGGCAACGGTGGCGATCGCAGGACGACTGAGTGTGGGCAATTTCATCGTGAGGATTTCCGGGCGAAGTGACGGAGGTTCGGAAGTGACGGAGATGCGTTTCAATTGCCGCTGTGCTCAGCGGCCGGGCTGCGAGTGCTGTCTGCCGCAGCCTGCGCATCGGCGCCGGATGGCGCGCGCCAGCCGCCGCCGGCGGCGCGGTAGAGCGCGATCCATGCAGCGATGCGTTCCTGCTGCAGGCCGACCAGCGCGGTCTCGGCGGCCAGCTTGCTGCGGCGTGCTTCTTCCAGCTCGAACAGGCTGGCCATGCCGTTCTCGTAGCGCTGCTGCACGGCCAGGAACGATGCGCTGAAGCCCTCGATCGCGACCCGCGCATCATTGCCGCGCGCCGCACTGCTGTCGAGACTGACCAGTGCTTCCTCGACCTCGCGCACCGCGCGCCGCACGACGGCGCGGTAGTTGCCGGCGGCTTCCTCATAGCGTGCGACGGCCACATCGATGTTGGCGCGGCGACGACCGCCTTCCAGCACCGGCAGCGTCAGTGCGACCGGGCCGATGGTCCAGCTGTTGAGGTTGACGGCGTTGCCGCCGCTCTCGAAGCGGTTGCGGCCGATATTCCCGGCCAGCGTCAGCCGCGGATAGCGCTGCGCATTGGCCGAACCGACTTCGTTGCTGGCCGCGGCCACCTGCTGCGCGGCGGCGTACACATCGGGACGCTGCGCGAGCGTCCCGGCCGGCAAGGCCGGCAGCAGCACCGGTGTCGGCAGCGCGTGGCCCGCTGCTTGCGCCGCGTACCGTTCATCGAGGCGGGTGCGCAGGGTCGCCTCCGGCAGCCCGGTCAGCATCACGAGGATCTTGATGTCGATGTCGCACTGCGCGCGCTGCTGGGTGACGCGGCTGCGGCCTTCGGCAGCGCTGGCGCGTGACAGCGCCGCATTCGCGGGTGACTGGAAGCCGGCATTCGCTGCCAGTTCGGTCAGGCGCGCGGTCTCGGCGCGCGATGCTGCATCGGCTTCCGCAATCGTCAGCAAGTGCCGGCAACTGCGCCATGCGTAGTACTGGTTCGCGACTTCGGCGGCCACTGACACGCGTGCTTCATGCCAGCCCGCCTCGGCACCGGCCAGCCGCTGTTGCGCGGCATCGCGTGCCAGCCGGTTCGCACCGAACAAGTCGATTTCCCAGCTGGCCTGCACCGTACCCTGATACACATTACCGCCCGGGAAAGGCGGGAACGCACTGCGTCGCTGTGCGCTGAGGCTGGCATCGACCGTCGGCTGCAGCACGGCACCGGCTGCGACGCGCTCGGCATTCGCTTGCGCGATGCGCGTGCGGGCGCTGCCGATACTGTCATTTACTGCTTGCGCAGCATCGATCAGTTCCACCAGCAAGGGATCTTGCTGTTGCTGCCACCAGTCGGCCAGTGATGCCAGCTTGCCGTCGTGCGCCAGCGCCCCCTCGCCGGGCAGTGGCGCGACCCATGCCGCCGGCGCAGCGGCGGGCACGGCCGACGGCGTGGAGGGCAGCATCGAGCTCAGCATGCCGCAACCGGACAGGCTGGCAGTCATCACGGAAGCGATCAGCAGTGATGACAGACGGCGCAGACCCGCCCCGCCCAAATCAGGTCGCTGCAAACTGAGCGGGCGTGCATGAAGCGTGCTCGAAGCGCGCGCACGTGCATCGGGCGGTAATGAATCCGGTGGGTACGGCGGCGGCGAATCAGGCAGGCGCGAATCAGGCAGGTGAACAGATCTCATGGCTGGGCCTCGGAAGTTGCCGCGCATTGTGCCAGCAAGCTTCATTCCTTGCTGCGCAGCATGCCGGTCAGGCTACACTGTCGAACGATGAAACACGCCTGTCATATTTTCTGCCGATGCTGAACGCGCTGTGGGCCGGCTTTTTTGCAGTCGCTGCGCTGGCCGCCGGCTGGCGTGTGATCGGCCATGGCGACATCAGCGTGTTCCAGGCGATGGTCGAGAGCCTGTTCGCGATGGCGAAGCTGTCGGTCGAAGTGATGCTGCTGTTGTTCGGCACGCTGACGCTGTGGCTGGGTTTGTTGCGCATCGCCGAGCGCGCGCGATTGGTCGAAGCACTGGCCCGACTGCTGTCGCCACTGTTCGCGCGGCTGATGCCGGAGGTGCCGCGCGGTCATCCTGCGCTCGGCTTCATCACGATGAACTTCACCGCCAATGCGCTCGGCCTCGACAATGCAGCCACGCCGATCGGCCTGAAGGCAATGCGCGAGCTGCAGACCCTCAACCCGCAGCCGGATACCGCGTCCAATGCACAGATCCTGTTCTTGGTGCTGAATGCGTCGTCGCTCACGCTGCTGCCGGTGTCGATCTTCATGTACCGCGCGCAGCAAGGCGCGCCGGATCCGACGCTGGTGTTCCTGCCGATACTGCTGGCCACCGCCGCCTCGACACTGGCGGGCTTTCTCGCTGTCGCGTTCATGCAGCGCCTGAGACTGCGTGATCCGGTGGTGCTGGGCTGGTTGCTGGGCACGGCACTGCTGCTCGGCAGCACGATCGCGTTGCTGGCTGCGATGAGCACTGCCGCGATTGCGGCGCTGTCATCGGTGCTCGGCAATGCAGTGCTGTTCGGCCTGATCCTGTTCTTTGTTGCGGCCGGCGTCTGGCGCCGTGTGCCGGTGTACGAAGCCTTTATCGATGGCGCGCGCGAAGGCTTCGACGTCACGAAAAGCCTGCTGCCGTATCTGGTCGCGATGCTGTGCGCCATCGGCGTGCTGCGCGCGTCCGGCGCGCTCGATCTGCTGCTGCAGGCGGTGCGCAGTGCGGTGGAGCTGATCGGCTGGGACACGCGTTTCGTCGATGCGCTGCCGACCGCGCTGGTCAAACCCTTCTCAGGCAGTGCCGCACGCGCGATGCTGATCGAAACGATGAACACGCATGGTGTCGACAGCTTCCCGGCCTTGCTGGCCGCTACCGTTCAGGGCAGCACTGAAACGACGTTCTATGTGCTGGCGGTGTATTTCGGCGCAGTCGGCATACAGCGCGCACGTCATGCGGTCGGCTGCGCGCTGCTGGCCGATGCCGCGGGTGTGCTCGCAGCGATTGGCGTCTGTTACTGGTTCTTTGGCTGAACGCGGCACTACCCTGGTTTGACCGACGTTGTTTGTCCCTCGCCGACCGTCGCCGGGCGCTCACCTGTCAGTTTAGTGCTGTGCCTGCTGCCGGAACTGCAGTGGCGTCATCCTCTCGGCTCGCCGAAAGGCTTTCACGAAATTGGTGGGCTCGCTGTAGCCGAGCTTGCTACTGATCTGCGCGACGCCCAGCGCCGAGTGGGCCAGCAAGCGCTTCGCCTCCAGCAGCACACGCCGCTCGATCAGGATCTTGGGTGAGACACCGGCCAGGGTCTCACAGGCCCGCGCCAGTGTGCGTGTTGAGCAACCGATTGACGCCGCATAGTGGCTGACCAGGCGCGACTGCGAGTAATCGAACTCCAGCGTTTGCAGAAAGCGGCGATAGACGCGCAGCATGCCGACCGGTGCCGGCTGAACCTGGGTGCCCTCGCGGGCGGCTGCCAGTTGAAGCAACAGCGCCAGCAGCAGGTGGCGGGTGGACTGGATCGCCAGCGCGTCATCGGCGCGCAATGCGCGATAAGCCGACGCCAGTGCTGCCACCGTCGCGCCGATCAGGCGTCGCTCCGCTGCCGGCAGATGAATCGCCTCAGCTGCACCGTGGCCAAGCACATGTTCGAGCGCCGGTTCGGGCGGCACGAATTCCGACGTGAACAGCACGACCCAGCCATGTGCACCGCCATCGCGAATGAATTGCTGTACCTGTCCCGGCCGCAGCAGCAAGGTATCACCGGCACGACCAGTGTGACGCACAAAATCGATGTCATGCACCGTCGTGCCAGATTCGATCAGCATCAGCTGGTGAAAGTTCGGCCGTGACCGCATGCTGCGATGCCGCTTCGGCAGCTTCGCCCTCAAGGCCGCCAGCGACAGTACCTCCACGCCGAGACCTGGCCGGTCGGGGTTGAGGAACGGCACCGGCTCGATGGCTTCGTTGAGGGATTTGCCTGTTTGTCTGATTTTGACCATTTATTGATCCTTGCTGACCTTGGAGAGTCGCTGTGGCTGCAACAGAATGCTGTCTCATTAAGACCGCATCGTAATGCATCGCCACCCATTGCAAACCAGAGCAAGCCAACGCAATACACCTTTAATCAAGGAGCATCTTCATGTCCAAAGTCCTCGTCATCGGCGCTACCGGAACCGTCGGCGGTGCCGTCGTCAATGAACTCGTGCAGCGCGGCGTCTCCGTGCGCGCCGTCAGCAGCCGTGCCGCCGGTGCGCCGGCAGCCGGCGTCGAATGGGTACGTGCCGATGTCGTCAGCGGTGCCGGCATCACCGAAGCCTTCAATGGCGTCAGCCGAGCATTTGTGTTCGCGCCGCCCGGCCATGTGAACCAGCACGAACTGGTAGCACCACTGGTGCAGCAGGCACAGCGTGCCGGCCTCGAGAAAGTGGTACTGATGACTGCTCTCGGTGCCAATGCCAACCCGGAAGCACCGCTGCGGCTGGCCGAGCTGGCACTGGAAGCATCGGGCCTGAGCTACAACATCCTTCGCCCGAACTGGTTCATGCAGAATTTCAGCCAGGCTTGGCTGCCGGGCATCCTCGCCAGCGGCAAGATTCATTTGCCGGTGGGCGATGCGAAAGCCAGCTTCATCGACACACGTGACATCGGCGCTGTCGCTGCTCGCCTGCTGGCGGGCCCGGGCTTCGACAACGAAGCAATCGACCTGACCGGCCCAGCCGCATTGTCGGTGGCCGAGGCAGTGGCGGAGTTGTCGGAGGCAGCCGGCGTGACGATAGCTTATGAATCCATCACGCCAGAGGCGATGCGCGCCGCATTGCTGGGTGCGGGGCTGCCTGCACCCTATGCAGACTTCCTGGTGCTCATTCTCGGCTTCCTTGCCGCCGGCTACAACGCAGCGGTTACGGACGGTGTGCGTCGCGTGCTGGGCCGCGATCCGATCGCGTTTGCACGTTATGCACAAGACCACCGCACGGTGTGGGCGCCCTTGGCAGGCAAGGCGTGATCAGGCCGGGAAATCGTAGGTAATGGTCAGCGGGGCGTGGTCGGAGAAGCGCTCATCCTTGTAGACGGCAGCCGAGGTCGCCGTCGCGGCCACGCCCGGAGTGGCTACGTGATAATCGATGCGCCACCCGACGTTGTTGGCCCAGGCCTGGCCGCGGTTGCTCCACCAGGTGTAGGCCTCGCCAGTGGTGTCCGGGTGCAGCAGCCGGTACACGTCGCGCCAGCCGGCCTCACCGAACAACTCGCTCATCCATGCGCGCTCTTCCGGCAGGAAGCCGGAATTTTTCTGGTTGCTCTTCCAGTTCTTCAGGTCGATCTCTTTGTGTGCGATGTTCCAGTCGCCGCAGATCACGATCTCGCGGCCTGATTGCTTCAGCTGTATCAGGTGCGGCATGAACACGTCCATGAAGCGGAACTTCGCCTGCTGCCGTTCCTCGCTTGACGATCCCGACGGGCAGTAGACCGAGATCACCGACAGTTCACCAAAGTCGCATTGCACATAGCGGCCTTCGGCATCGAACTCGGCATCGCCAAAGCCAATCACCACATTGTCCGGCGCCTTGCGGCTGTAGACGCCGGTACCCGAGTAACCCTTCTTCTCCGCGTAATGAAAATGGCCATGGAAGCCATGCGGCGACAGGAATTCCGGCGTCATGTCGGCTTCCTGTGCCTTCAGTTCCTGCACGCAGACGAAGTCGGCTTGCTGCTTGCCCATCCATTCGAAGAAGTTCTTTTTGGCGGCCGAGCGTATGCCGTTCAGGTTGGCGGAGATGATTTTCATGCAGTGCTTGCGTGGGCGTGAATGAATGTGGGTGCGTCCGGCAGAGTCCGGACAAGTGCGAATGACCGATAGCGCATGCCACTGGTCAGCCGTGTGCTCCAGTGAGCGTGATCGCGCGCGATGCCGGAACGGCCGACAGCATAACCGATCACGGCCGCCCTGCCCGGCGCGATAAAATGCAGGCTTTCCACCGCATTCGTCGAGTTAATCAGTGAGCAACCTGCGCCAGCAATTCATCGAGTTTTCCGTCAACGCCGGCGTGCTGCGCTTCGGCGAGTTCGTCACCAAGGCCGGCCGCCTGTCGCCGTACTTCTTCAACGCCGGCCTGTTCAATGACGGCGCGCGGCTTGGGCAGCTGGCGAACTTCTATGCGCAGACCTTGCTCGATTCCGGCGTCGGCTTCGACATGCTGTTCGGCCCGGCGTACAAGGGCATCACGCTGGCGTCGGCCACCGCTGTCGCGCTGGCTGCCAAGGGCCACAACGTGCCGTTCGCGTATAACCGCAAGGAAGCGAAGGATCATGGCGAGGGCGGCACCATCGTTGGCGCGAAGCTCGAAGGCCGCGTGGTGATCATCGATGACGTGATCTCGGCCGGCACCTCGGTGCGCGAGTCGGTGCAGATGATACGCGCGCAGGGCGCAACGCCCTGCGCAGTACTGATTGCGCTGGACCGGATGGAAAAGAGCGGTGCCGAAGGCGCGCTGTCGGCGCTGTCAGCGGTTCAGGAAGTCGAGCAGAGCTATGGCATGCCGGTGATCGCTATCGCGAACCTGAACGATTTGTTCGCCTACCTGTCCGGCCCGGGCGCCAGTGCCGAGCTGGCGCAGTTCAAGCCAGCGGTCGCCGCGTACCGCGAGCGTTACGGCGTGTCTTGATGGTCGCGGAAAAGATACACTGGCAACAAGTTATAACAATGTTCTTGTGGTTCTGCCTGCAGTGTAATAACATCGTTTCTCTACGCGGGAGGTAGCGATGAAGATAGCGATTCGCCGGATTGGCAACTCTAAGGGCATGATCATTCCAACGGCCATCCTGGTACAGCTGGGGCTGGAGGATGAGGCGGAGGTGACGGTCAATGACGACACCCTGATCGTGCGCGCGCCGAAGAAGGCGGTACGTAGTGGCTGGGCCGAGGCCAGCAAGGCACTGGCAGCAGCGGGTGACGACGCGCTGGTGATACCGGAGTTCCCCAACGCAGACGATGCAGAACTGAAGTGGTAAAGCGCGGCGAGATCTGGCTGGTCAACCTGGATCCGACCGTGGGCAGCGAAATCCAGAAATCGCGGCCCTGCGTGATCATCTCCCCCAATGAGATGCATGCCCATTTGAGGACGGTGATCGTGGCGCCGATGACAACAGGCAGCCGTTCTGCGCCATTTAGGATCCCCGTCACTCATGCGGGCAAGGAAGGCCTGATCTTGCTGGACCAGATCAGGACAGTGGACAAGCTCCGTCTTGCCCAGCATTTCGGAAAACTTCCGCCCCGCACACTCAAGCAGTTGCTCGAGACGATGCAGGAGATGTTCTCTTACTGACCGCTCGGACTCATTCAGGAAATTCAGCGCAGCGCGAAAATATCGTACCTCACGTACGCGTCATCCTTCGTGCGCTTGTACTCGGCCATCTTGCC
>JACCDS011995875.1_pt1 | contig 16409 bp, 13 predicted proteins | sample 7446441 | NCBI WGS metagenome assembly JACCDS01 (sample SAMN15323445, study PRJNA562643) | freshwater metagenome | isolation source: river surface water | place: USA:Blue River Watershed | collected 2017-08-17
CACTTTCAACTGGAAAAGCAGCTTTAAGAAGTTTAAATTTAACTGGTGCATTTGGTAAATTACACAACTGCGCTTGGGTAGCAAATCAACCAATTGAATTAGACTGGTTAAGAGCTAATGAAATTATTTTAAAACTTTCTGGTAAATATCCAAATATTGATTTTGTTGATAAATTCCCAAGATTTTTACAACACATTATTCCAGCAGATAACACAAGAATTTTAGAAACTTCAAAAGTTAGAATGGGAGCTCAATTAGCAGCTGGAACAACTGTTATGCCTGGAGCTGCATATATCAATTTCAATGCGGGAACTTTAGGAACTGTTATGGTTGAGGGAAGAATCTCTTCAAGTGCAGTTGTTGGAGCTGGTTCTGATGTTGGTGGAGGAGCTTCAATTTTAGGAGTTTTATCAGGAACAGATGGAGTACCTGTAACTATTGGAGAAAATACACTTTTAGGTGCAAACTCTTGTACAGGAACAACTATTGGTGATGGATGTATTTTAGATGCTGGTGTTACAATCTTACCTGGAACTAAAATCGCATTGTCAGATAAAGCAGTTGAGCAATTAAAAGCAATTAATCCTGGAAAAACTATATTAAATGTTATGAAAGGTAGTGATTTTATTGGAGTAAATGGAGTTCACTTTAGAGTAAATTCTTCAAATGGTCAAACTATTGCTATGAGAAGTACAAGAGAGATTAAATTAAATTCTGACTTACACTAATTTTAAAAAGAAGCTAAAGAAAATTATCTCTTTAGCTCTTTATATATCTTTATATTTTAAACCATTGTTTTATAAAGATTTCCATATTTTGTCACATCTTCTCTAGATGGTTTTCTTCGAATAGACATATAACATTGTTGCCCTTCTTCATTTTTATATGGATATACTGTTGCAAAAACCCAATAAAATCCCCCTGAAGCTGTTTTATTTTTTACAAAACCTTGCCAAACATCACCTTTTTTTACAGTATCCCATAAATCTTTGAAAGCAGCTTTGGGCATATCAGGATGTCTTACACAACTATGAGGTTTTCCAATTAGTTCATTTAGTGAATATTCAGCAGCCTTACAAAATTGCTCATTAGCAAATAAAATAATACCTTTTGCATCTGTTTCACTAACTAAAAAAGCATTTTCACTTAAAATAGTTTCAGTATTATTTGCCATTAGTTATCTCCTTTATTTCTTGCTTGTATTTGACAATTAACAACTTTTAATTCATCTAATAGTTCAAAAACTTTCCCCATATGAATCTCTAAATTCTCAGTTACAGAAATAATTTGTCCATTTTCATATTGGTCAGCATATAAATCAACAATATCTTGAACCATATGATGAACTAAATTATGCTCTTTTTTCAAATCTTGCCAAGTTTGTGTTTTTGCAAATTCAGAATTTTCATTTGCAATTATCCATCTTCCCATATCACACTCTGTTGGTTTTTTAACACTAAATGTTTTACCTGGAGCACAAGATTTAAAATTAGAAGTTTTAAACATAATATGGTCTGTTTTGAGTTTATTTAAATCAAAAATCATATTTGCATCACAAACTCTATTTCTAGCTTCTTTTGAAAAACTTGTTCTATCAACTGCTGCTTGAAGTTGAAGTGCTAGATCTTTTGTTTGATTTGACATACCACTGATTGTATGTGCTGCAGCTGCATTTCTTTGTGTTTCTCTATCTAAAGATGTAATTGCATCATTTATTTGATTCATTGCTTCTTGTTGCTCTTTTGTAGCATTTGCAACTTCATCAATTAATGTAATGGTTGTGTTAATATTTCCATTTAATTCACTAAATCCTTCAATCATTTGAGCTGAGATTTCTTTACCTTCTTGTGCCTTTGAAGTTGCAATTTGAACAATATTTTTTATCTCTTTTGCTGCATCTGCACTTCTTGCTGCTAGGTTTCTAACCTCTTGAGCAACAACTGCAAAACCTTTTCCAGCTTCACCAGCAGTTGCCGCTTCAACGGCTGCATTTAATGAAAGAATATTTGTTTGGAAAGCAATTTGATCAATTACTGTTATTGCTTCATTTATAGCTAATACTTGTTGATTAATTTCATCCATGGATCTAGAAGTTTTATTTGCTAATTCAATTCCTGTTTGTGATGATTTAGTAACACTTTTAGCGTAAGAGCTCATATTTAAGGCATTTTGAGTTGTTAATTCTATAGTTGAAGTTACCTCTTCAACTGCAGCTGCTGTTTCTTCAAGTGATGCTGCTTGTTGAGTTGCTGAAACACTTAATTCTTCTGCTGCAACAGATAATTTATCGGCACTAATTGTCAATTGTTTATTTGAATTGTCAATTAAGGCCATAACTTCATTTATAGTAGATTGAGCAACCCTAACTCCATCTAAAATAGCGGCAATAATTCCTGTAACATTTTGAAGTCTTGGAACTTGATAGTCATATTTTGCATTTGAAATTTGAACTAATGTATCAGATATTACATTTACATTTTTTTGAGTGGCATTTAACATTTCATTTATAGATTCAATCATTCTCTCAACTGATTTTGATGCACCTCTTAACTTAATTCTATCATTAAATAAACCATGGGTTACTTTACCCATAACTTTTCTTGCTTCTTCAATAGCTTTTGAATCTTCGTCCATATCCTTTTTTACAGTATTAAGATAAGTATTAAAGTTATTTGATATTTTTCCTATTTCATCATCTCTATTTACACTAATTTTTGCATTTATATCAGAAGTTTTTATTAAATTTAAAATTCCATCATTTAAATCATTTAAAGGATTTATCATTACTCTTCTAATAACAAATATAAAAATCAAACAAGTAAAAATTGAAGAAATAAGACCTACAATAACCATAAAGTTTCTAACTTCAAATAATGATGCTAAAGCTTCATCATAATCTTTTTCAGCAATAATTCCCCATTTTTTATCAAATACTGATATTTCATCATAAACACTTAATACACTAACACCTCTGTAATCATTTATGATGTCATATCCATATTTTTTTGATTCAAAAATATTTTTTGTAGAGTCTGTTTTTACTTCAAAAACTCCCAATGTAGTTTTCATTGCTTTAACAATATTTGAATCAATTTCATCTACAAATCTTGAATTATTTCTCATCTTATAGTCTTCACCTATAAGATAAACTTCACCACTTTCTCCAAGACCTGACTCTTTATATTTACCATTAAAACTCATGATAGCATTGATTTTATCAACTGGTAATTGAAATATCATAATACCTTTTTTTACACCATCAATATAAATAGGTGTACCAATAAAAGATGCTGCTTGATTATAACTTGGTTCATATGGTTTAAAATCTGAAAATGCTATTTTTGATTCATCAAGTTGTAAAGCTTTATTGTAAACTTCACCTAAACCTGTGTTTGAATAGGGACCATCTTTTAGATTTGTAGCAAAATCTTTTTCTTTAAAATCTGTATAAATCACATTGCCTTTTAAATCCACTAAAAATATGTCATAAAGTGAAAAGGCTGTTAAAATATTGTCAAAACTTTCATGATAAGTTTTATGTGCTTCCATATAAGAAAAATCATATTTAGGATTAAAAACTAATTTATTTTTTTCTCCCAATTTATTGTTATTTTGAGTAATAAATATATATTGAGCAATAGCACCATTTAAGTCTTTAGCAATATATGTTTCAATATCTTTTTTTTGTTCAGCATTTGGAACATTATAGTTTACACTGTTTAAATAGTTTGAAGTGAAATCTGATTTTAATTTCTCTTTTACATCACCTGAAGCTAAACCAGTTTCCTTTTGGATTTTATAAAAAGAGTCTTCAAAAGCCAAAAAAGAGTCTTTAGTTATTTTACTACTAGATGTAGAAGTTAATAGTCCTTTTAAAGTCTCTTGATAAGATATAAATTCTTGCTTTTTAGCTGATTTAACAGCAGTTAATTTTTCAAATTCTGATTCAAGTAAAGAATTTTTTACGGAATAAAAAACAAAAATAGAAATAATTAAAGTTAAAAATAACAAACCTATAGCAACAAAAATATTCAATCTTGCAGAAATTGAAAATTTATTCATCGTAATATCCTTACTTAAAGTTAGAAAATTATAACTTTTTTTTTATTAATTTATATCTTAATTTATTATAAAATAACTAAAATTTTAAAATTTTAAATATCAACTTTATCGAGATATAATGATACATATTATATAATATAACATTAAAATAATAAAAAAAAACATTAAAAGAGTAATATGATAGAAATAGTAAATGTATCAAAAAGTTATCCAACAAATGAACTTTATAGTGGACTTGATTTAAGATTAAATGCTGGAAATAAAGTAGGGTTAGTTGGAAGAAATGGAAGTGGTAAATCGACACTTTTTAAACTTATTTTAGGTGAAGAGCAACCAGATAGTGGTGAAATTGCACTTCCAAAAAATTATAAAATTGGTGCTTTAAAGCAATATTTTGATTTTACAGAGAAAACTTTACTAGAAGAAACTGCTTTAGCTTTAGGTGAAGATGACAAATATAATATTTATAAAGCTGAAAAGATTTTATTTGGTCTTGGATTTACTGAAAGTGATTTAGAGAAAGCTCCAAAAGAGTTTTCAGGTGGATATCAAATCAGAATTAACTTAGCAAAACTTCTATTAACTGAACCAAATATGTTATTGCTTGATGAGCCTACAAACTACTTGGATATTTTATCTATTAGATGGTTAAAAGCCTTTTTGAAATCTTTTGAGGGTGAAGTTATACTTATTACCCACGATAGGGATTTTATGGATAGTGTTTGTACACATACAATGGGAATTATTAGAAAAAGTGCTTTTATGGTTCAAGGAAGTACACATAAATTTTATGAATTATTAGCTTCTAATGAAGAACATTATGAAAAACAAAAAATAGCTCAAGAGAAAAAAATCAAAGAGCTTGAAGAGTTTATTGCAAAAAACAAAGCAAGAGCTGCAACTGCAACTTTAGCCCAATCAAAAGTAAAAATCCTAGAAAAAATGGAAGTTATGGATGATTTACAATATGATGCGAATTTAGATTTTGACTTTAATTATAAAGAAACAGCAGCTAAATTTTTAATTGAAGTAAAAGATGTTAGTTTTGGATATAACCCTGAAAATTTATTATTCAAAAATATAACTTTTGCACTTAGTCGAGGTGAAACTCTTGGAATCATTGGAAAAAATGGTAAAGGTAAATCAACTTTATTAAATGTAATAGCTGGAGAATTAAAAGCTTTAACAGGAAGTGTTGATTATCACACAAGTACAGTTTTTGGGCACTTTGGTCAAACAAATATTTCTCATTTAAATAAAAACAATACAATTATGGATGAAATTCACTCTACAAATGTAAAACTTCCAGAATCAACTATTAGAGGAATTGCTGGACTTATGATGTTTAGTGGTGATAATGCTAAAAAGAAAATTTCTTTATTATCAGGGGGAGAAAAAAGTAGGGTAATGCTTGGGAAAATTATAGCAAAAGATGTAAATCTACTTTTCCTAGATGAGCCTACAAATCACCTTGATATGGATTCTATTGATGCACTTACAAATGCTATAAAAGCATTTCAAGGTTCTTGTATTATCGTAACACACAGTGAAGATTTATTAAGAGCGGTTTGTGATAGATTGATTGTATTTACAAATGATGGAGCTGATTATTTCAATGGAACTTATGATGAGTTCTTAGAAAAAATTGGTTGGGAAGAAGATGAAACGGTTGAGAAGAAAAAAGTTGAAAAACCAAAAGTAAATAAAAAAGAGAGCAAAAAATTAAGAGCTGCAATAGTTGCAGAAAAATCTAAAGCAACAACTCCAATTAAAAAACAGATGCAAGAGTTAGAAGAGCAAATTGAAAAACTTGAAGATGCACTTGAAGATGCAAGGGTAAAACTATCAAGAGATATTCCAAAAATTGAAAAAGATATTGAAAATAAATTTCAAGAATTGGAAGCTTTACAAACTAAACTTGATGTTATGAATAAAGAGTTTGAAATAAGAATGAGTGAGGTTTAAGCTAATAATAGCTTAAAGCTCTTTGGTGTAAATAATCGAAGAGTTTCACTTTTTTGAGATTTTAGCTCACTTGAAAATCCATTTTTACTAAAAAGTACAAACATATCCACATTTAAACCAATATTTTTACAATCTTCTATTAGTCTATTTAATTCATTTTTCTTGATTTTTGAGTTTATGTATTTACAATTTCCAGCAATAATTTTTCCAGAAGTTGTTTTAGCTACTAAATCTATCTCTCTTTTCTCATCCCAATATTTACCAAATTGTTTTATAGGATCTTCAGTGATTAAATCTCTTATAAATTCCATAGATAACTCTTCAAAAACAAAATTTCCAAATTCAGATTCTTTGTTTTCAAAAAGTTTATAAAACTCTTCGTAATTTTTTTCTTTTATTCCTTTATAAATAGGAGAGATAAACGCAAACCAAAATCTTAAAAATGGAGCTGTAAAAAGAAGTTTTCTTGCAACTTTATCATCACCTCTTTTATTTGCTAAGTGATGTTGTGAAGATTCTACTTCTATAATTCCTCTTTCACTTAGTTTTTCCACACATTTCATTCCCTCTTCAAAAGATACAAATGCTCTTTTAAAAGATGAATTTGTTCTTCTATCTCCTTGAGCAATGCCTGTTAAAATTGCATGATCAACTTTATATCCACCTGTTAAATTATGTATTTCATACTTTAAATCTGAATATTCATCTAAAATGTGTTTTTTAATTAGTTCTAAAATAGGTTTTGAAGTATCTATTTTTATATTTAATCCACCAAATACAATAAAGTATTTAACTGCTATTTCCATATCTGTGATTTGATTTTCTTTACAAAAAATTCTAAATTGATTTTTTGTTGATTGGTCTATTAAAATAATGTTTAATCCTTAATTTTTATTATATTTTTGCAAAAAAGCATTTAATGAATTTGCAAATTGTTGAGCGTCTTTTTGATTAAAAGGAGCAGGTCCTTTTGTGATTTCGCCACTATCTCTTATTTCTTGCATAAGATTTCTAATAGCAAGAAATTGTTTTATATTATCTTTTGTGTACATAGAACCTCTATGATCTATTGCATGTGCATCTTTGTCTATTGTTCTATCAGCTAATGGAATATCTGCTGTTATAACTAAATCATTTGGATTTAGCATTTCAACAATCTTATCATCTGCTTCATCAGCACCAAGGTCTACAATTATATATTTTATATGATTAGATTCACCTATGTTTATTTTTTTATTTGCAATTACAATCGTATCTATTTTTTGTTTTTCTATTGCTCTTAAAACTATTGGTTTTAGCAAATTTGGAAAAGCATCTCCATCAATAAATAATTGCATTAAATTTTCAATAAATCTTTTGGGTCTATGTGAGAAGCATCTTTAGTTGCTTGAAACATTAAAGTATCATTTACTCGACCAACAACATATCCTTGTTTTATCCATTTTCCAACAACTAAAGTAGGTGAAATTTCATCTAAATGTGAATAAATAGTATGCACACCATCTTCATGTTGAATAATAACAACATTTTCTAACATTCCAGCACTTTTTTTTGCATAAACAACTTTACCATTTAAAACTGCAAAAACTTTAGCTTGTTCTTCATCACTTTTTAACGTTACAGATTCATTAAATAGTTTAATTTTATAAACAGGGTCAAAATATGTTCCAAAATTTTTTACTATTTTAAATGATTTTAAAGGAGATATACTTTTCTCACCTTTATACTTTACTATTGAAACTCCATCTGTTGAAGAACCAATTTTCTTTACATCAAGACTCAAATTTTTTGCGTATTTCTGATTTCTAACATCTGAAGTTTGAACTATACCCGAATCATCATCTTGTACTTCTTCTTTTTCAGGTAATTCAGTTGTTGAGGAAGTTTTTTTAGAAGATAAAAGGTTTTGTAACTTTTTCTTTCTATCTTCTTCTGCTTGTTTTGCTTCTAGCTCTTTTTTTGTTTCCACTTGTTTTAAAATATTCAGTTCTGAAAGTAAATTTTTGAGTGATTCTTGTTCTTTTGCAAATTTACTTAACTCTTCTTGATAAGTTTTATGTTGTTGCTCTAAACTACTAATTGAACTTGATAATTTCTGTTTTAGATCAGTTAATTTATCTTTTGATTTTTGTCTTTCATTAATATAAGAAGATATTTTATCAATATCTTTTTGATTATTCTTTGTATTTGCAGACAATGATGTATAACTTGAATTTAACTTAACTACTTTATCCTTTGAATGTTGAGACAATAATGTATAAATCTCATTATCAATTAACTGTTGTAAACTATCTTCAGAAACTATTTTAACAGCAATTGAAACAGCAAACTCTTCAACTATTGTATCTACAATTTCTTCTTCATTACTAGTCTTTTCTTTGATTAATCGAGTAGATTTAGATTGAAGTTCATCTAATTTATTTTTTGATTCTTCCAATAACTTTTGATGTTCTTCAATATCACTATTTATTTGTTTTATCTCTTTTTCTAAGTTAGAGATATTATTATTTTGATTTTCAATTTGTTCAGCTAATTCTTTTATTTTGACATTTGTAATCTCTTTTTTATCATCAGTTGATTCTAATTTTTCTTTGTTTACTTGAATTTTTTGATCAATATTTGATGTTGCAGCATAAATATTGCTTAATAAGAACAAATACAAAAAAATATATTTAATCATTTGATATCTTGTATTTTAAAAGTACACCAAATACTGTAATCATTGATATACCAAAAGATAGAAAGAATATTTTTAATAATTCAATTAGAAAATTTATTTTAATATCTACAATATCTTGTAACTCTAAAGGAAATAATACACTTAGATTATTTGATACATAATATAAAAATATAGAAGATATTAAAAATGACAAAAATGAACTCAATAATGCATAGTTAATTATAGTTGAAGCACTATATAAAATTGAGGCTCCATGTAGTTTTAAAATTGATATTTTAGAGCTATGTTCATGAAACCATAATTTAATTTGTTTTGCAATAATGATGATTGCAAAGATTGTTATAATAAAAAATAGTATGAAAGAGACACTATTTAACAGTAATAAAAGTAAATATATTTGGTTGTGATTTTTATAAAAAACTTCAACTTTTTTTACATTTTTATTTTGTGATAAAGTTTGTTTTATACTATCAAGTTCACTTGTTGTTGGGAAAACTTCCAGATATATTTGATAAAAATTTGGAAGTTTTTGTTTTAATAAATCAACAGATGATTCTGATAAATTAGATTGTATACTTGTAATAATTTTATCATTTGGTAAATTCTGTATTTTTTCAACTTTAATGCCAGCTAGTTCTTTAATAGCATCTTTTTCTAAAGGATTATTAGTAATAACAATAATTGAATAATCCCTTGAAATTTTGGATTTATAATTATTTACTACATTACTAATAAGTAAGAATATAGAAAATGTTATTAACATTGAAAGTAAAGGAATTAAAAAAGCAAATAGGTTATTAAGAAACTTCATAAATAACTCCATCTTCTATTGATAATTGTCTAAATTTAATTCCAAGATTTTTAGGAACTCTGTGAGTTACAACTACAACAGTAATTCCCAATTGTTCATTCGCACCTTTTAATAAATTCCATACAACTTCAGCCGAATAATCATCAAGATTTCCAGTTGGTTCATCTGCTATAATAATTTTTGGGTTATGTGCTAAAGCCCTAGCAACTGCAACTCTTTGTTGTTCTCCACCACTTAGCTCATTTGGATAATAACCAATTCTATGAGAAAGTCTAACATGTGCTAATAATTTATTTGCTTGATCCCTTGATATATCATCAGAATAGCCATTTATTTTTAAGGGAATCATTATGTTTTCTTCAATTGTATATTCATTTATAAGCTTATAATCTTGAAAAATAATACCAATATCTTTTCTTAAAACTCTTAGTTTACTTCCTCTAATTTTAAAAATTTCTTGATTTTCTATTTTTAAACTTCCATGTTTTAATGGAATTTCTCCATAAAATGATTTTAATAGAGTTGATTTTCCACTACCAGAATTTCCACCAATAAATATAAATTCTTTTGGTTTTATAGAAAAATTTCCTTTTTTAATAATATATTTATTATCGTCATAAGAAAGATAAATATTTTTTGCTTCAATCATTTGCTTAAAATCTCTTTTAATTTTTCATGTGCACTTATATTTGAACTTGTAGGAAGAGGATTTCCTTGAAAATAAGAAATTGAACCTTCATCCACATGAATATATTTTGTAACTGGTCTATCAAAATTTCCCATAGTTAATTTTATGAGTCCTGAATTATTTTTATTTTCAATTGTATAAAGTTCCTCAATATGAATAAAATAATTTTTTTCAATTATTGATTTTGTTGGAATTGTAGTCAATATTCTATCAAAATCAATTTTAAAATCAAAAGAAAAATTAAAATTTAAATCTATATTTTTATCAATATCTTGTGATTCTAAAATAACATCATAAATATTTTTTCCCTGTTTCTTCCATCTATCTTCATATTTACTAGATACTACTAAATCTTTGTTAATATCTATAGTTATTTTTCCTTTAGGAAGATTTGTAAGAAGTTCAGTACAGTAGTCAAAATATTTTCTACTATCAGTTCTTAGTTCTAAAGTTCCACTAACTTTTAAAACCCTTAATGCTTCGTTTATAAATTCATTTGAATAGATTCTTCTATGGGGCTTTTTATCCCATGGAACAGGGAAATGAACAAATATTCTACCAACTGCATTTGATTCAATAAATTCCATAAAAAGTCTTGCATCATAATTTACAATTAAAACATTTGTTATATTTTGTAATTCTAATTGTTTTAAAAGTTGTTCAATTGATGGATAGTGAATTTCAAGCCCAATAAATTGGATATTTGGATTTGTTTTTGCTTGATGCAATAAATGTCTTCCACTTCCAAATCCAATTTCTATTTGAATTTCTTTTTCTGTATTAAATTCATCAACAAAATAGTTTATATCTTTTAAATATTCATTTGCTGATTCTTCTTTTAGTTTCAAAATATTTGTATTAGAAAATAAAACATTAGATTCATTTAGGCTTACATAGGCATTTAATGCACTTTTTACAAGAGTAACTGGTGATATTCTAGTTACTTTATCAGCTTTTATCATAAAATGTTCATTTTTTGGTTTTAATGATAAAAGAAAATCTTTATTCTCATTTTTTAAAGCTATTCTGTATTCAGTCTTTCTTGGTTTTTGCGTAAAATTATAAGATTTTGCAATAAACTCAAAATCTACTCCATCTTTAGATGATGGAGTAGTAATTAATTCTTTTTTTTCAAATACTATATGTGGCATTTATATTCTTACTTATTATAATTTTATTTTTTGTGATGTCAAATTTGTATTATTTTTTTGTTCTAGTTGTGCTAAATTTGAACTTGATTGTGGTATAGAATTAGATGTACTCATACCTTGAATTCCATCAGAGGTACTTTCTAATCCATCTTTATCTACAGCTATAATTTTATAGTAGTAACTTTTCCCACTTTCTGTAGAATCAATATATTCAAAAGTATTAGCACTTACTTCTTTTATTTTTGTATATCCAAATGCACTAAATGTACTTCTATGAATTTCGTATTTTACAACATCACTACTAGGAGATGCACCCCATGAAAGAGTAATTCTTTTTGAATCCCCATTTGAAATACGAATATTTACAGGATTTGACGGAAGTGCCTTTGTTTTTCCAATTACAGTTTTACTTGGAGCTGCTTCAACATCATCAAAACTAAATGCCTTAATTCTATATTTATAACTAGTATTGTTGTCTAAATTGTCATCAACATATTCAACTTGAAGTCTATCATCTAAAGTTTTTAATAAAATCCATTCATTTATAAGAGTATTATATTTTTCGATTCTATAATATCCCACTCTTTTATCTGTGTGAGGTTTCCAAACTAATTTTACACTGTGAGGTAAGTTTGATATTGCTTGAATAAATTCAACTGGTGTAATTCTTGGTAAAGTTTGAACTACATAAGCATCAGTAGTTCTTGACTCCATACCATCTTTTGTTATTGAAGAAATTTGATAGGCATATCTTGTTTTTGGCTCTAACCCTTTATCTACATAGTGAGTAGCATATTTGTTATCAATTACTTTTACAAGTTTTAATTCATTTGAACCTTTATCCAATTCAGTTCTATAAAAATTATAACCAACAACTCTTGGGTCACTTACTTTTTCCCATTCAAATCCAACATTTGCCATATCAGGAATAGATTTTATAGAATTGTAATTTACAACTTCAAGTGTTTCATTGATTCTAGGTTTTGATTCAGGAATAATACTATCAAATACATTTGTACAACCACTAAATAAAACCATTAAAGTTGTTAATGATGTTGTTCTCATCAATCTTGTCATTTATGTCATCTCCTTGAAAGTTATTAACTAAAAATTCGTTCATATCATTTGGTATATTTGCTTTAAAACCCATTTGTTCATTTGTTATTGGATGAATTAAATATAAGTAATAAGCATGTAAGTAAAATCTATTTATTTTATTCAATTCGCCCTTAAAACCATATAAATTATCTCCTAATATATGCCTATTTATCGAACTTAAGTGAATTCTAATCTGATGAGTTCTTCCTGTAAATAGTTTTGCTGCAATTAATTCGTAGTTCTCTTTCTTACTTAAAGCAATCTTCAAAAATGCAGATTTTGCGATTCTTCCATTTTCATCAATTGACATTTTTAATCTATTATTTGGATTTCTAGCAATTGATTTATTAATTACAATATTGTCTTTCAAAGGTGTATCAATTATTGCAAGATAATATCTTCCCATTGATTTGTTTTCAAGCTGTTTAGATAATTCTACATGTGCTTCATTTGTTTTTGCAACAACCATAACACCACTTGTTCCTTTATCAAGTCTATGCACAATTCCATGCCTTTCTTCACCACTTAAAGTTGATAAAGATATATTTTGAAGTTTTAACCAATCTACAAGTGTTGCATCTTTTACACTTGGTGCATCATGTACAGTTAAACTATAAGGTTTGTTTAAAACTAAAATATGTTCATCTTCATATATAATTTTAACTTCTTTATCTTTTAGTGAATCATGAATGAATTCTAAATCTTTTACAATAGAAAATTCAGATTGGGGAAAATGAACATCAATACTTTGATTTTCTTTTAATTTAAGACCTGTTTTATTTACAGTTTTACCATCTACTTTAACATATTCTTTTTTTATTAGTTGTTCTATTTGATTTCTTGAAGCATCAATTTGTGATGCAAGAAATTTATCTAGTCTATTTGTTTCAAAAACAATAAAATTTTTATCCATATTTAGATACTCTTTCACTATGCGTTTATTTGATAAAAGAATTATTTCACATTTTGACTATTTGTTAATAATATATATTTTACCTTTGGTATTTATATCATACCATTTAATTGGTGAAACTAACGAAAGATTAGCCAATAAACAATTGGTATATTATGTAATATCTATTTTTACATTTATGATAATTTTTATTTTACCAATAAGAAAAAAAATTAGAATTATTCCTACATTGTATTGGTTAGGTATAATTTTATTAATTGCTGTAGAATTTGTAGGCATTTCTAAATTGGGTGCAACAAGATGGTTACCAATCCCAATTTTAAATACAACTATTCAGCCATCAGAACTAATCAAACCAGTTTTTGTATTGATGTTAGGATATTTAATTCAACAAAAGCCACCACCTAAGAATGGATATAATTTATTAGATTTTTGTTATTTTTCGTTTTATATATTATTACCATTTATTTTAATTGCTAAAGAACCTGATTTAGGAACAGCATTAGTTTTATTACTGGTAGGATATGGGGTTTTATTTATAGTTGGAGTAAACTGGAAAATTTGGGCTACAATAGTTTTAGTAATTGGTATTGCTTCACCTCTTATTTATACTCATTTAATAAAAGATTATCAGAAAAAAAGAATTACTGATTTTGTTTCATCAGAACCTAGTTATCATGTTCAACAATCTATTATTGCTATTGGTTCAGCTGGATTAACTGGAAAAGAGAGTGGTGAAGCAACTCAGGCTCAACTTAAATTTTTACCAATAGCAACAAGTGACTTTATTTTTGCATATTTTGTTGAAAGATATGGTTTTATTGGTGCAGTGGGTTTAATCTTTTTATATGCAGTTATAATTATTCATTTACTTAGCATGAATTATTATTTCAAAGATGATTATATAGTAAGAGTCTTTGCTTCAGGGTTAGGTCTTTTAATGTTTTTTAATATGAGTGTAAATGTTCTAATGGTTATTGGTTTTGCACCAGTTGTTGGAATACCTCTACCATTGTTTTCCTATGGGGGAAGTTCATTTATAAACTTTATAGTTACATTTGCAATTTTAGAAAATCTATTAGCATTTAGGTATATGAACTTATATAATTATGAAAGAAAAATGTAATAAAAGTATATTTTTAGTATAACCTATAATTTACATAAAATCTAAGTTTTGTTGATGTTTCAGGTTTTGGATAGTTTTTGTATGCAATTTCAATTAAATTTATAGAGTATTCATCTAAAACGGCATAACCTGAAGAGTCTAATATTTTTAGATTAGTTATACTTCCATCTGGATGAAACATAAATTCTACTATATTTACTCCTCCAATTTTAAGTTTAGCAGCAAGTGGAGGATAACCTAATCTATCTAAAACTCTTTGAGTAATAGTTTGAAAATTACCTATATTTTTTTCTAAATAAGCCTTTTGAATTTTAGTAAATTTATCATATTCACTTCCATATAATTTCTCAAGTTCATTTAAAATTTCTTTATTTACAGGCTCTTTTTGAGATAAAAAATTTTCTAATGTTTTATCTTGAATTGATGAATTTTTATCAACAATTTGTTCATTTAATACTATTTTTTGTAGTTCTTTAGCTTTTTGTATATCTACTTTTTTAGGAATTTCTACAATTTTTTTGATAGGTTCATTTTTTGGTTTTCCTATTTGCACTATTTTTTCAGTTTTCTTTTCAATTTTTTGTTCAGGTTGTTTTTCAACTATTTTTTCTAAAATAGGCTCTTCTTTTTTTATCTTTACAAATTTTATATCTGATTTTTGTTCTGTTTTTTCTTTATTTTCCACATTGATTTGAGAGTTTTTTTCTGTTTTATAGTTTATAAATAGAAGTAAATGTAAAGATATTGAAGTAATAAAAGCTAGTATAATGATTCTCATAGCGCGATTATATTATAATTAGACTAATAAATGATTAATAGGAATATAAATGTTTAATAAATCAATTGAAGCTTATGAAAAAGCTTGTGAAGTGATTCCTGGAGGAGTTGATTCACCAGTTCGAGCTTTTAAAAGTGTTGGAGGAACTCCACCATTTATTGAAAAAGGAGAGGGTGCTTATTTATTTGATATAGATGGAAATAAGTATGTGGATTTTGTTCAAAGTTGGGGACCATTAATATTTGGTCATTGTGACAAAGATATTGAAGAAGCTGTAATTGTAACTGCAAAAAAAGGTTTATCTTTTGGAGCTCCAACTCTTCTTGAAACAGAGTTAGCAGATGAAATTGTTGAAATGTTTGATAATATTGATAAAGTTAGATTTGTTAGTTCAGGAACTGAAGCTGTAATGAGTGCTATTAGACTGGCTCGTGGAGTTACAGGTAAAAATGATATTGTTAAATTTGAGGGTTGTTATCATGGACATTCTGATTCGCTTTTGGTTCAAGCAGGTTCAGGAATGGCAACTTTTGGAGCACCAAGTAGTCCAGGAGTTCCAACAGATTTAATAAAACATACACTTTTATGTGAATATAACAATATTGAAAATTTAAAAAAATGTTTTGAAGATAGTAGTGATATTGCTTGTATTATTATTGAGCCAATAGCTGGAAATATGGGATTAGTTCCTGCAAGCAATAAGTTTTTACAAGCATGTAGAGAACTTTGTGATGCAAATAATGCTTTATTGATTTTTGATGAAGTTATGACAGGATTTAGAGCCTCTTTAAAAGGTGCAAGTGGTATTTTAAATGTTCAAGCTGATATTATAACTTTTGGAAAGGTAATTGGTGCTGGTATGCCTGTTGGTGCATTTGCTGCTTCAAAAGAGATTATGGGACACTTATCACCTGAGGGAAAAGTATATCAAGCAGGAACTTTAAGTGGAAATCCTGTTGCAATGGCAGCTGGATTAGTGAGTCTTAGAAAATTAAAGGCTAATCCAGCTGTGTATGCTGATTTAAATGAAAAAGCAAAAAGATTAGTAGATGGGTTAAAAAAAGTTGCAAATGAAAACAATATCCCTTTACAAATCAATACAAGAGGAAGTATGTTTGGTTTCTTCTTTTGTGAAAA
>JACCDS010514393.1_pt1 | contig 16406 bp, 15 predicted proteins | sample 7446441 | NCBI WGS metagenome assembly JACCDS01 (sample SAMN15323445, study PRJNA562643) | freshwater metagenome | isolation source: river surface water | place: USA:Blue River Watershed | collected 2017-08-17
CCTTGTTGCCGACGGTATCCATCATGTAGGCCGCCTTCAGCACCAAGAGCCGCGCGCTGTCGATCATGATGCGCGACTCGGCGATGCGTTCGCGCCAGACGCCCTGTTCGGAGATCCTGCGGCCGAACGCGACACGCGAATCGAGCCGCCTGCACATCAGCTCGAGAGCGCGCTCGGCCGTACCGATGGCGCGCATGCAGTGGTGGATGCGACCCGGGCCGAGGCGCCCCTGCGCGATCTCGAAACCGCGTCCTTCGCCCAGCAGGATGTTGGAGGCCGGCACGCGCACATTGTCGAACACCATCTCGCAATGGCCGTGCGGCGCATCGTCATAGCCAAACACTGACAGCGGCCGCAGCACGGTCAGGCCCGGGGTATCGGCCGGCACCAGGATCATCGACTGCTGCGCATGGCGCGGCGCGCCCGGGTCGGTCTTGCCCATCAGGATGTAGATCTGGCAGCGCGGATCGCCGGCACCGGAGATCCACCATTTGCGGCCATTGATCACATACTCGTCGCCCTGCCGCTCGATGCGGGTGCCGATGTTGGTTGCGTCCGACGATGCGACATCCGGCTCCGTCATCGCGAAGGCCGAACGTATCTCGCCGCGCAGCAGCGGCTCCAGCCAGGCGGTCTTGTGTGCCTCGGTACCGTAGCGCTCGATCGTCTCCATGTTGCCAGTGTCCGGTGCGGAGCAGTTGAACACTTCGGGCGCCCACGGTATGCGGCCCATGATCTCGCACAGCGCCGCGTAGTCGAGGTTGGACAGTCCTTCGGGCGCACGATGGGATTTGGGCAGGAACAGGTTCCACAGCCCCTGTGCACGCGCGATCGGCTTGAGCTCCTCGACGATCTCCGTCGGGATCCAGCGGTTTCCTTTCTCGCGACCGTTGCGGTCGACTTCTTCCTTGTAGCGGCGCTCATTCGGATAAATGTGGTCATCCATGAACTTCAGCAACTGTTCCCGCAATGCCTGGCAGCGGTCTGAATACGCAAATTCCATCGTGGTCTCCTCACTAGTGGTTTTGTAGTGCGTGAATTTTTTAAGCGTGAATTTCTGTTGGGTACACTGCGGCGACGCTGTTACAGCGCTTTTGCGCCGGACGCATACGCCCAACCCATCTCCGCCATGGGCCGCGCCGCCTGGCCGCTGCGCAGCGCCTGCTCGCTTGACGCGGTACCGTCCTGGTAGCGCTTCATGATCCCCTGCAGGATGCCCGCCATGCGGAACATGTTGTAGGCGAGGTAGAAGCGGAAATCGTCCTTGTTGACCCGGATGCCGGTACGCTCGCTGTATCGGGCGACATACGTTGCTTCGGTCGGAAGGCCGAGCGATGCCAGGTCGAGCCCGCCGATGCCGCGGAACAGCCCGGGCGCGATGTGCCAGCTCATGCAGTGATACGAGAAGTCGGCCAGCGGATGGCCGAGCGTCGACAGCTCCCAGTCGAGCACCGCGAGGATGCGCGGCTCGGTCGGATGAAAGATCATGTTGTCGAGCCGGTAGTCGCCATGCACGATGGTCGTGATCTCGCCGGCCGGGACGTGCTGCGGCAGCCATTCGATCAGTGATTCCATCGCGGCGATGGGCTCGGTCTCGGCGGCCTTGTATTGGCGGCTCCAGCGGTCGATCTGGCGTGCGAAGTAGTTGCCGGGCTTGCCGAAGCTCTCCAGCCCGAGCCTACGGTAGTCGAGGCTGTTCAGCTGCGCGATCACGCGATTCATTTCATCGTAATGCGCGCTGCGCTGTGCGGGCGTCATGCCCGGCAGCGACTGGTCCCACAGTACGCGGCCCTCGACGAACTCCATGATGTAGAACGCGCGCCCGATCACGGATTCATCCAGGCACAGCGCATACTGGCGCGCCGCCGGGAAGCCGGCCTTCGACAACGCGTCCATGACGCGAAACTCGCGGTCGATCGCATGCGCGGATGGCAGCAGTTTGGCCGCTGGCGCCGGCTTGGTGCGCAGCACATAGCGCTGGCTGCCGGCACTGAGCTTGAAGGTCGGATTGGACTGGCCGCCCTTGAACTGCTCGATCTGCAGGTCGCCGCTGAAACCGTCGACGTGCGCACGCATGTAAGCCGCGAGCGCGTCAAGGTCGACTTTCATGCGTTCGGATACGGGTTTGGTGCCTTCGAATTCTTCGTACATCGTGGTCGGTCTCCGTGGATCTTCTGTGCGATGCAGGCTCAGATGCCGCGTGAGCGCCGGTACTGATGGAACAAGGCTTCCATCGTGGTGCCGCGTGATTCGGCCTGCAATTGCGATGGTGGCGAATAGTTCACTACGCGTACCACCCAGTCGGTCGGCGCTTCGCCGACGTCGAGTACGTTCAGGCAGCCGGCGGTTTGTGCCAGATTGCCGAGAAACAGCCGCTGGCCCGTCAGCGCATACGACAGGATCGCGCGGTTGACGCCGCCGTGCAGTACCAGCAGTACCGTGTCCCATGCGCGATCGGCGCGCAGCTTGTCGATGCCGGGATGGATGCGATCCATCAGTTCGCCGACCGTCTCGCCGCCGAGGAAGCGTTTGTCCTCGGCCGGCACGCCTTCGAAGGCGCCGGTGAATGCCTCTTTCAGCTCGGTGTCCGGAATCGCGGCCAGCTTGCCGCCGCGGATTTCGACGAATTCGGGCCAGTGCTCGATATCGATCTGCTGGCCGGTCTCGGTCAGCACGCGACCGGCGGTCTCGACAGTGCGCGGCAGCCCCGACACGATCACGCGGTCGAAGCGTATGCCGGCCTCGGAAAACACACGGCCGGCGGCGGTCGCCTGCAACCGGCCCTGCTCGTTCAGCGGCACCATCTCGGGAAGTACGGGTTTGCCTGTGCTGTCGAAGTACGTAACGCTGCCATGGCGCATCAGGTAGACGCGCCGGCGGGGGTTGAAGCTCATTTGTAAGTGGCCTTTCGTTTTTCCAGGAAGGCGGTAATGCCCTCGAGGCCGTCGCGGTGGTGCAGGCTCTCGACGAAGCTCTGTTTTTCCGCCTCGAAGTGCGCCTGCAGCGTGTTGGACGGCGCATCGCGCAGCAATGCCTTGATGTTCATGGCTGCGTGTGGCGATATCGCCGCGAGCTGCTCGCCCCAGGCAAGCGCTGCAGCGAGCGCTTCGCCGTCGGCGGCGACGCGATTCACGATGCCGGCCTGCTGCAGGCGTGCCGCGCTGACCGGCTGGCCTTCGAGCAGGATCTCGGTCGCGAGCTGGCGCGGCAGCGCCTGCGACAGGAACCACGAGCCGCCGCCGTCGGGCGTGAGCCCGACTTTCGAATAGGCCATCACGAATTTCGCCGATTGCGCGGCCACGACCAGATCGCAGGCCAGCGTCAGCGAGAAGCCGGCGCCGGCGGCGGCTCCTTCGACAGCCGCGATGACCGGCTTGCTGCAGTCGCGGATGGCGGCGATCCAGCCATGCAGACGCTCGATCGATTCGGCTTGCACTGCGCGTTCTTTCGCGCGGTTCTCCAGCAGCCGGTGCAGGTTGCCGCCGGCGCAGAAGACGCCGCCCGCACCGGTGAGCACGATAGCGCGTACCTCATGGTCGCGTTCGGCCGTCTCAAGCGCCTCCACGCCGGCTGCATACATGTCCGGGTGGAGCGCATTTTTCGCACCGGGGTTGGACAGGGTGAGGACCAGGGTCTGGTCATGTCGTGAAGCGAGCAGTTCTGCGGGCATGGGGGCGGGGGCTGTCGACTTTGTTATTGGCGAGAATGATAGACTGCATGCCCCGGGATGGAAACCACCCGACCCGACTACCAGAAGGAGACAGGATGCTCATATTGTGCGGATTTTCGGCCAGCAATTACTACAACAAAGTTAAGTTCGTCCTGCTTGAAAAAGGAATTCCGTTCGAGGAAAAACTGCAATGGCTGGACGGTTCGGCTGAGCTGCGCGAGAAATCACCGCTCGGCAAAATCCCGTTCTTCGAGATCGACGGGCAGACGCTGTGCGAATCGCAAGTGATGGTCGATTACCTCGAATCGGCGTATCCGCAGAACCCGTTGCTGCCGAAGGATCCGCTGGCTGCGGCCAAGGTGCGTGAGCTGATCCAGTTCATCGAACTGCATCTCGAACTGGTCGCGCGCGAGCTCTATGGCGAGGCCTTCTTCGGAGGGAAAATCAGCGATGAAACGCGCCAGCGCGTACAGGTGCAACTCACGCGCAATGCGGCTGCATTCGGCAAGCTGGCCAAGTTCGGCCCTTACATCGCCGGTGCGGAATTCACGCTGGCCGACTGCGTGGCGGGCATCCATCTGCCGCTGGTGTCGATGGCATCGAAGGCGATTTACGGCGAGGATCTGCTGGCCGCCTATCCGCTGAGGGACTACCTGAAACTGCTCGGCGAGCGTCCGGCGATGCAGCGCGTGTCGGCTGACCGCAAAGAGAACACGGCGCTGATGCAGCAGCGGATGGCAGCAAAAAAAGCGGCTGCCTGAGAGACGCGTATCCGTCAAAACGGCCTCCCATGGAGGTCGTTTTTATTTTCAAAAGCAGGTCTTCACAGCGCGGACATGACGCTGAAGATCGTGCTGCCGACACGCGGCAGTGTCGATATCAGCGGGGCCAGCGGCACACTGGCGGGCGACAGGGCAGGGCTTTGCATAGGACGCTGCTTCATGTGCTGGCTTGCTTCATGGTGCAACTAGGGTAGGCCCGCAATCCTCTGCGTACTTTGCCCGAGCGCATCGACCCATTGCGCCGGCGACAGGATGTCGAACAACCCCAGCTTGCGCGTGCGGCGCGCGAGTTTCAGCAGCGCCTTGTCTTTCGATACCAGCAGCGCAGCGCCGCTGGCAGCGGCCAGTTCGAGGAATTTCTGGTCGTCCGGATCTTTGCAGGCCGGCAGGGCGAGGTCGTCCGCCGCCGCGTCGATGAGCGTGATCCAGCGGTCGAACTCGGCCAGCGCGGCCTGCTGCGCGGCGGCATCGAGCCCCAGCTTCGTGTAGGCGAGTACCAGCGTCCATTCCATCCGGCAGTCGGCGCGGGTCACGGCTTCGACAGCGCCGGCCTGCATCGCTTCCAGCAGCGACTGCCAGCGCGCATCACGGAATACGAACAGGTCGAGGCAGACGTTGGTGTCGAGGACGATGCGTTTCAGTTGTTTCGGTATCATTCGGAAAAATATCCACTAGGGGCGCTGCAAAGAGGCTCCCCTGCACGCTGCTCATGCTGATCGTACTTTCGCCCGCCAAGACCCTCGACTACGACACGCCCGTCAACGTGGCCAAGGCCACGGAACCGGATTTTATCCCGCGCTCCGCCGAACTGGTGTCGGTGCTGCGCGAGATGCCGCCGTCAGCGATTGCCAGCCTGATGAAGATCTCGGATCCGCTGGCGCAGCTGAACGCGGCGCGCTTTTCCAGCTGGTCGGAAACCTTCGACCGCAGCAATGCGCGCCAGGCGCTGCTGGCTTTCGACGGCGACGTCTATGACGGGCTTGATGCGCACAGCCTGGACCGCAAGCGGCTTGACTGGGCCCAGCGCCACCTGCGCATCCTGTCCGGGCTGTATGGCCTGTTGCGTCCGCTCGACCTGATGCAGCCTTACCGGCTGGAGATGGGCACGAAGCTGGCGAATCCGCGCGGGCGTGACCTGTACGCGTTCTGGGGCGACCAGATCACGCAGACCCTGAACAAGGCCCTGGCGGCGGCTAAATCGACGGCGCTGGTTAACCTCGCATCCGAGGAATATTTCAAGTCGGTCCGGCCGGCCTTGCTGGAGGTGCCGGTCGTGACGCCGGTCTTCGAGGACTGGAAGGGTGGCAAGTACAAGATCATCTCGTTCTTTGCCAAGCGGGCGCGCGGCATGATGGCGCGCTATGCGATCGACAATGGCATCACCGATCCCGAGCTGCTCAAGGGTTTCGACCGTGACGGTTATGCGTTCGACGCGGCCGCGTCGAACGCGCAGCACTGGGTATTCAGGCGCCGCGCGTCATCGGTGCCAGCGGCGTAGGACCGGTCCTTACCAGACTTGCCACCACGGCTTGGTATCGACCGGCGCGCGCATCGCCTCGAGGTCTTCGCCCTTGTAGTTCATGTCGTACACGCGCTTGGCATCGTCACGCAGCTCTTTCATGCCCATCGCATCGTAGGCGAGGATCTGTACGCGCAGGGCGCTCTTGACCGAGCTGGTGCCCGGATAGACGCGGACCACGTTCTGCGCACGGTTGGCTGCGGCCACATACGCGCCTTTGCGATAGTAGAAGCGGGCGACGTGCACTTCATACTGCGCCATCGCCTCGACCAGGTAGCGCAGGCGATAACGTGAATCCTCGGCGTAGCGGCTGTCGGGGAAGCGGTCGATCAGCTGCTTGAATGCATCGAAGGCCGCGCGTACCGCCTTCGGATCGCGCTCGGTCGGATCCTGTGCACTGATGAAATCGAACATGCCCTTCTTGTCGTTGAAGTTGGCCAGCCCGCGCAAGTAGTACATGTAATCCACATGCTCGTGGTTCGGGTGCAGCCGGATGAAGCGCTCGACCGCTGCCAGGCATTGCGCCTGCTCGCCTTGCTTGTAGTAAGCGTAGGCGATCTTCATCTGCGCTTGCTGTGCATAACGGCCAAACGGGTAGCGCGATTCCAGTCGTTCGAAGTACTGGATCGACCGCTGGAAATTGCCGGTATTCAGCTCGTCGGATGCCTCCGCGTATAATTTGTCGGCGGACCAGCCCTTGGTTTCGTCCGGTTTATCGCCCAGCGAGCCGCAGGCCGACAGCATCAGCGCCAGCACGATCAAAGCGAGTTTCAGGAATGTCTTCTGCATGGGAGAGGTCAGGGGCAAGGCCAAGGATGGCGGCGATTATAGCCGATGGAAACTCGCGTGAAACCCGAAAGCAACATACTCAATGACGAGCCGGCCGATGCCGGCACACTGGACGACCTCGATGAATTCGACCCGGCAGCGGGCGATTTGTCTCCCGTTACCCTGACGCTGGGCCCCGAATATTGCGGCATGCGGCTCGACAAGGTATTGTCGGCGCTGCTGCCGCAGTACTCGCGCGCGCGCCTGCAGCAATGGATCGAGGACAAGCTCGTCACCGTCGACGGTCGGCCAGCCAGGTCCAAGTCGACGATGCTGGGCTACGAGATCGTGATCGTGCAACCGCAGCCGGCCGAGTCGGCGTACGCGTTTACGCCGGAGCCGGTGCCGCTCGATGTGCTGTACGAAGACGCCGAACTGATCGTCATCGCCAAGCCGGTCGGGCTGGTGGTGCATCCGGCCGCCGGCAACTGGAGCGGCACGATGCTCAACGGCTTGCTGCATCGCTGGCCGCAGCTGGCCGGCGTGCCGCGTGCCGGCATCGTGCACCGGCTGGACAAGGACACCAGCGGCCTGCTGGTGGTGGCCAAGACGCTGACGGCGCAGACCGACCTGGTGCGCCAGCTGCAGGACCGCAGCATGGGGCGCGAATACCTGGCGCTGGTGTGGGGTGAGCCGGTGTCCAGCGGACGCATCGACGCACCGATCGGCCGCCACCCGCGTGAACGCACGCGCATGGCGGTCAGCAAGTCACTGCTGGCCAAGCCGGCGGTCACCCACTACCAGAAAGTCGCCAGCGGCGTCCTTGACGGCAAGACCGTCACGCTGCTGCGCTGCCGGCTAGAGACTGGTCGCACGCACCAGATCCGCGTACACCTGCAGTCGATCGGCTTTCCGCTGGTCGGCGACGCCGTGTACGGCAAGCATCACCTGATCCATCTCTTCCCGCGCCAGGCGCTGCATGCCGAAAAGCTTGCGCTGATTCATCCCGGCACCGGCGAACCGGTTGAATGGCATGCGCCGCTGCCGGATGACCTCGCCGCCCTGCTGGCACAGGCCGGCATACGCGCATGAGCCTGCCGGCGGTCGCGCTGCACTGGCCGGGCTTGCCCGCGCAGGTCGGCGCACTGTCGACCACTCGGCGCGGCGGTGTCAGTCGGGCGCCGTATGACGATGGCGCAGGCGGCGGTGGTCTGAATCTCGGCACACATGTCGGCGATGCGCCTGACGCGGTGGCGCGCAATCGCGCGCTGTTGCGCGCGCAGTTGCCGGCCGAGCCCGCCTGGCTGACCCAGATCCATGGCACATGCGTGCTCGATGCCGCGCGCGTCAGAGGCGCGCCTGCGGCCGATGCCAGCATCAGTGACCGGCGCGGTGTGGTCTGCGCTATCATGACGGCCGACTGCATGCCGGTACTGCTGGCCGATGTCGATGGCCGCGTCGTCGGCGCAGCGCATGCCGGCTGGCGCGGGCTGGCGGCGGGTGTGCTGGAGCAGACCGTGGCAGCGATGCGTGCGGCAGGTGCCGGACGGATACTGGCATGGCTGGGGCCGGTCATCGGGCCGAACGCATTCGAAGTCGGAGAAGACGTGCGCGCTGCGTTCGCCCGCCTCGGGCCGCAGGGGGGGCGCGCATTTCGGGCGGTCGACGGTGTCGACGGCAAATACCTGGCCGATTTGCCGATGCTGGCAAGGCAGGTGCTGGCGCAGGCGGGCGTCGCGGATGTGGCCGGTGGCAATGAATGCACGGTCAGTGACCCCGCGCGCTTTTACTCTTTCCGGCGCGACCGTGTAACGGGCCGGATGGCGTCGCTGATCTGGATCAGCTAGCGTCGCCCTTGTCCCCGGATGGGATCGTCGGCGCGATCGCCGCAGTCTCTTGCTTTTCCTGGACTGCCCGCTGGCTTTCCCGGCCACGGCGCGCCCTGCGTTGGCCCACGCCGCCGATGTATAAAATGATCAGCGTCGGCAACACGCCATAAAAGAAAAACGTCATAATGCCCGCAACCACGGTTTCTTCAGTGATTGCCATCATCAGCGTTACATAGATCCAACCAACAGCAGCGATATGCACGGCCAGCCTGCAAGTAAAAAGAATAACGGAAGATCGTAACACTTTCAGCCGGATCGGCAGGCAAGGGCGTCGAGGGAAAATCAATACGGGGAACCGCATGAACCAATCCGAGCGTAGTGCCAATGCCCAGGCGGCAGCCAGCGAATGGCTGACCCAGTTGTCCGACCCGAAGAACTGGCAGTCGGTAATGAACCTGATGCAGGCCGGCATGCCCGCCATGCCTGCCATGCCGACCATGCCTGGCTTGTCCGCGCCGCCGGCAATCGCGGCCATGATTCCGCCGGAGAAGCTTGCGCAACTGCAGAAAGACTACATGGGCGAGATGGTCGCGCTATGGACCGCGGCCGTGTCCCAGCGAGCGCCGGACCTGTCCGACCGCCGTTTTTCCGATCCGGCGTGGCAGGCCAGCCCGCTGCACGCATTCAATGCCGCTGCCTACCTGCTCAACGCGCGCTTCCTGAATGCGCTCGCTGACGCGGTCGAGACTGACGCGAAGACCCAGCGCAAGATACGCTTCGCGACCCAGCAGGCGATCGATGCGCTGTCGCCGAAGAATTTCCTCGCAACGAATCCGGAAGCACAGCACAAGCTGGTCGAGACGCGCGGCGAGAGCCTCACGCGCGGCATCATGCACATGCTGTCCGACCTCGGCAAGGGTCATATTTCGCAGACCGACGAGAACGCATTCGAGGTCGGCCGGAATGTCGCCACCACCGAGGGCGCGGTCGTGTTCGAGAACGACGTGATGCAGCTGCTTCAGTACCGTCCGCTGACCAAGGAAGTGTACGAGCGTCCGCTGCTGATTGTGCCGCCGTGCATCAACAAGTTCTACATCCTTGACCTGCAGCCGGAAAACTCGCTGATCCGACATGCGGTCGCGCAGGGACATACGGTTTTCGTGGTGTCGTGGGTGAATCCGGATGCATCGCTCGGCCAGCTCGGCTGGGACGACTATATCGAGCAGGGCCCGGTCAAGGCGATCGAGGTCGCCCGCGCCATCAGCGGCAGCGAGCAGCTGAATGTGCTCGGCTTCTGTATCGGTGGCACCATCATTGCAACGGCGCTGGCATTGCTGGCCGCGCGCGGCCAGCGGCCTGCGGCCAGCCTGACGCTGCTGACCGCGATGCTCGACTTCTCCGATGTCGGCGCGATCGACGTGTACGTCGACGATGCGCAGGTCATCCAGCGCGAGCAGGCCATCGGCAAGGGCGGGCTGATGGCCGGGCGCGATTTCGCTGCGGCCTTTTCCAGCCTGCGGCCAAACGACCTGGTGTGGAACTACTACGAGAGCAATTACCTCAAGGGCGAGGAGCCGCCGGCGTTCGATCTCCTGTACTGGAATTCCGACAGCACCAACCTGCCGGGCCCGATGTTCTGCTTCTACCTTCGCAACATGTATCTCGAGAACCGGCTGCGTGAGCCGGGTGCGTTGTCGGTCGGCGGCGACCCGATTGATCTCGGCAAGGTGCAACTGCCCGCGTTCATCTATGCCTCGCGCGAGGACCATATCGTGCCCTGGGCCAGCGCCTACACGACGACTAGTCTGATCAACCGCGGCAAGCGTGCCAACAGCCGGTTCGTGCTCGGTGCCTCGGGCCATATTGCCGGCGTGATCAATCCGCCCGCGAAGAAGAAGCGCAGCTACTGGACCAACGACAAGCTGCCGCCGACCGCAGAGGCGTGGCTGGCCGGCGCAGTCGAGCACACCGGCAGCTGGTGGACCGAATGGACCCGCTTCCTGGCCGAGCACGCGGGCGCCCGGGCGAAGGCACCGGCGCGCTATGGCAATGCACGCTACAAGCCGATCGAGCCGGCGCCGGGCCGCTATGTGAAGGCCAAGGCCTGAACGCTGGCCTGGCATGCGCTTCGATCACATGCCGAATGTGCAATGCAATATCTGGTGGTTCAACTGAGCCGATCTCTGGACAGGTGGCCGTTCTTCGGGACTATAATGCCCGAGGAGGCACGGACCCCGGTCCGGATTATCAATAAGATCGCATCGGTCTGTTGCGACGCAAAACAATGGAACCCCAGATGACCACCACAAAAAAGTCTAGCGAGCGCCTGATCAAGAAATATCCGAACCGCCGTCTTTACGATACCCAGACCAGTTCCTACATCACTCTCGCCGACGTCAAGCAACTCGTGCTCGGCAATGAAGAATTCAAGGTGGTCGACGCCAAGAGCGAGGAAGACCTGACCCGCAGCATCCTGCTGCAGATCATTCTCGAGGAAGAGGCGAGCGGCCAGCCGATGTTCTCCAGCGCCGCGCTGGCGCAGATCATCCGCTACTACGGCCATGCGATGCAGGGGATGATGGGCTCCTATCTGGAAAAGAACATCCAGGTGTTCATCGACATCCAGAACAAGCTGGCCGAAAACTCGAAGGGCCTGATCGACGAGAAGGGTTTCAGTCCGGAGATGTGGACCCAGTTCATGAGCGTGCAGGCGCCGATGATGCAGGGGATGATGAGCAACTACATCGAGCAGAGCAAGAGCCTGTTCCTGCAAATGCAGGAACAGATGCAGAGCCAGGCGAAGAACGTGTTCGGCGCGTTTCCGTTCCCGGGTGTCGGCGGCGTGCGCGCCGAGAGCGGCAAGGCCGACAACAATTGAGCCGCGCCTGCCCCCCGGTGTGGGGGGCTGGTCGCAAACAGGTAAAATGGCGGCCGCGCCCAGCGCGTCCGCCATTGTTTTTTTGATCACTTGCAGGTTCCATGTCCAGCACCCCGCCCACCTCCCCCAAAGTCGGTTTCGTCTCCCTCGGTTGCCCGAAGGCCCTGGTCGATTCCGAGCAGATCCTCACGCAACTGCGCGCCGAGGGCTACGAGACCGCCAAGTCCTATGACGGCGCCGACCTCGTGATCGTCAATACCTGCGGTTTTATCGACGCCGCCGTGCAGGAGTCGCTCGATGCGATCGGCGAGGCGCTCAGCGAAAACGGCAAGGTGATCGTCACCGGCTGCCTGGGCAGCAAGAAGGACGCCGCCGGCGAGGACATCGTGCAGAAAGTGCACCCGAAAGTGCTCGCCGTGACCGGTCCGCATGCGCTCGGTGAGGTGATGGACGCGGTCCACCTGCACCTGCCGAAGCCGCATGAGCCTTTCCTCGACCTGGTGCCGCCGCAGGGCGTGAAGCTCACGCCGAAACACTATGCGTACCTGAAGATTTCCGAGGGCTGCAACCATCGCTGCAGCTTTTGCATCATCCCGTCGCTGCGCGGCGACCTGGTGTCGCGCCCGATCGCCGAGGTGATGCTCGAGGCTGAGAACCTGTTCAAGTCCGGCGTGAAGGAATTGCTGGTGATCTCGCAGGACACCAGTGCGTATGGCGTGGACGTGAAGTTCCGTACCGGCTTCTGGAACGGCCGCCCGGTTCGCACGCACATGACCGACCTGGTGCGCGCGCTGGGCGAACTGGCGGCGCAGTACGACGCCTGGGTGCGGCTGCATTATGTGTACCCCTATCCGCATGTGGATGAGGTGATCCCGCTGATGAACGGCGGCCATGTGCTGCCTTACCTCGACGTGCCGCTGCAGCATGCGCATCCGGATGTGCTCAGGCGCATGAAGCGCCCGGCCAACGGCGAAAAGAATATCGAGCGTATCCGCGCCTGGCGCGCGGCCTGCCCGGACATCACGATCCGCTCGACCTTCATCGCCGGCTTCCCCGGCGAGACGGAAGAGGAATTCGACTACCTGCTGGACTTCCTCAAGGAAGCCCGCATCGACCGTCTCGGATGCTTCGCCTATTCGCCGGTGGACGGTGCGGCTGCGAATGCGCTCGACCATCCGGTGCCCGACGAGGTGCGCGAAGCGCGCCGCGCGCGTGTGATGCAGCTGCAGGAACAGATCTCGCGCGAGCGCCTGCAGGCCAAGGTCGGCAGGACGCTGCGCGTGCTGGTCGATGTGATCACGCCGTCCGGCGCGGTTGGCCGTACGTCCGCTGACGCACCCGAGATCGATGGCGTGGTCCACTTCAAGCAGCCCGCGATGCCGGGGCAGTCACTCCGGGTCGGGCAGTTCGTCGACGTGCGCATCACCGCCGCCGACGAGCATGACCTGTGGGGCACGGTCGACTGATCGCGGGGACGACGTGGCCGACTCCGGGAAATCGCTGCAGACCCTGCTGACCACGACGGACTATCGTCCGCCGGACGGATTCGGCGCGTTCCCGACGCCGATACATCATGCATCGACGGTCCTGTTCAAGGATGTCGCCGCGCTGCGCGCGCGTCACTGGCAGGACAAGACGGCCTATACCTATGGCCTGCACGGCACGCCGACCACTTTCACCCTGGAAGCGCGGCTGGCTGAAATCGAAGGCGGCACCGATTGCCTGCTGGCGCCGAGCGGCCTCGCTGCGATTGCAATGATTGACCTCGCGCTGCTGAAGTCCGGCGACGATGTGCTGATCCCTGATAACGTTTATAACCCGAACCGCGAGCTGGCGAACTGGCTGCACAAGGATTTCGGTGTCAGCGTGCGCTACTACGACCCGCTGATCGGCGATGGTATCGCTGCACTGATCCGGCCGAACACGAAGCTGATATGGACCGAGGCGCCGGGGTCGGTGTCGATGGAGGTGCCGGATATCCCGGCAATCTGCCGCGCGGCGAACGCGCAGGGGGTGCCGGTGGCACTCGACAATACCTGGGCGGCCGGGTTGGCATTGCGCGCTTTCGATCTCGGTGTCGCTATCGTGATGCAGGCGCTGACCAAATACCATTCGGGCGGATCGGACGTGCTGATGGGCGCGGCGATCACGCGCGACAAGACACTGCTGCGCAAGCTCGAGATGGCGCACATGCGCCTGGGCATGGGCGTATCGGCGGACGACTGCTATCTGGTGCTGCGCGGACTGCCGACGATGAAGCTGCGTTTCGATGCGCACGACGCGGCGGCGCGCAAAATCGCCGCATGGCTGAAGGCGCGGCCGGAAATTTCGACCGTGCTGCACCCGGCCTTTCCCGACTGCCCGGGACACGCTGTCTGGCAGCGCGACTTCAGCGCTGCCGGTGGACTGTTCTCGGTGCTGTTCGACCCGGCCTATACGGAAGCGCAGACCGACCGCTTCATTGACAGCCTGCAGCTGTTCCGCATCGGCTACAGCTGGGGTGGTGCAAACAGCCTGGTCGTGCCATACCGGATCGAGCAGATGCGCAGCGGCTGGCACAGGGCAGGCCAGCTGGTGCGTTTCAATATCGGGCTGGAAGACGCCGACGACCTCATTGCCGACCTGTCACAGGCGCTGGCTAGGCTGGCATAGCGCGGTTCTTGTCGAGATCGAGGAAGCCGCGCAGCAACCGGTAGGCTTTCCATACCCAGGCGCCGAGCCAGACCAGCCAGGCCAGCGGTATGCCGAACAGCGTTATGAACAGCGCGCCGCCGACGACGATCCAGACGACATACCACCAGAACGAGCGTATCTGCCAGCTGTGGTGGGTGCGCAGGAAGCTGCCTTCGGTCTCGTCGCGCTTGAGGTAATTCAGGATCAGCGGGATGAACGACAGCGCACCCAGCGAAAACAGCAGTGATGCGCCGTGCATCAGGTAGAGCCACCACAGCCAGGTCTTTTGCGCTTCAGTGGCTTCGTCGAAGTAGGTCTGGCTGTCCATCGTGTGGGCTCCCTCGGTGTCGCGTTCAGCGGAACAGATTCAAGATGCCGTCCAGCCCGGAAAAATTCAGTGCGACCTTCGCTTTCGCCTGCACCACCGGTTTCGCGCGAAAAGCGACCGACAGGCCGGCGACCGACATCATCTGCAGGTCGTTCGCGCCGTCGCCGATCACGATCGCGGCGCTGGTCGGCACACCCAGCAGCGCGCTCTGGTGTTCGACCGTCGCCTTCTTCGCGTCGGCGTCGACGATGTCGCCAATCACGCGGCCGGTCAGCTTGCCGTCGGCGACCTCGAGCAGGTTGGCGCGCGTGACATCAAGCTCAAGTTCTCTCTGCAGCCGTTCGGTGAAGTAGGTGAATCCGCCGGACACCAGCACGGTGCGCAGACCGGCGACTTTCATCGCATGCAGCATCTCATGGGCGCCGAGTGTCAGTTCCAGTCTTTCCTCGAAGACCTGATCGAGCGCCGATGCGTCGAGTCCTGCGAGCAGGGCGACGCGCCGTTGCAGGCTTTCGCGGAATTCCAGTTCGCCGCGCATTGCCGCCTCGGTGACGGCGGCCACCTCGGGTTTCAGGCCGTGCATGTCGGCGATCTCATCGATGCACTCGATCGTGATCAGTGTGGAGTCCATGTCCATCACGACCAGGCGGAAGTCTGCCAGTTGCATGTCGGCCGGCACGAATGCGGCATCCATGCCGCAGGCGAGACCGGCGCCGAGCACCGTCTCGCGCACCTCCGGAGAATCGGATACGCCGTCGCAGCGGAACGCGTTTGCTGCGATCGGCCTTACGCTGGTTGCGCCGGCCAGTGCGGCCACCCGGCGCGCCGCGCTCTCGCTCGCACTCGGGCCTTGCAATATCAATTTCATGATGTCGTAGTTCATGGGGTCAGGCGGCCAGCGCCTTGATCGTCGATTTTACTTGGGACACGCGCGCGGCCAGGTCGGGCATCGATGCCGTGATGCGCAGCTTGTCCTGCCCGGACAGCTTCACATGCCGGTTTTTCTGGACCAGCTCGATAATGCGCATCGGGTCGACCGGCGGCTTCGGCTCGAACTGCAGCAGCGCCGACTCCGCATGTGCATCGATCTTCACGATGCCGACCGTGCGCGCGGCGATGCGCAGCCGGTGCGTTTCGATCAGCGCCTTGACGGCATCGGGCAGGTCGCCGAAGCGGTCGATCAGCTCTTCCTGCAGGTCGTCGATGCGCTCCTGTGCTTCGCAGTTCGCTAGCCGCTTATAGATCGACAGCCGCTCGTGCACGTCGCCACAGAAATCGGACGGCAGCAGCGCAGGTACATGCAGGTTGATCTCGGTGGTTGTCGACAGCGGCGCGGCGAGATCGGGCTCCTTGCCGTTTTTCAGCGCTTTCACGGCGGCGTTCAGCATGTCGGAATACAGCTGGAAACCGATCTCGGTCATTTCGCCGGACTGGTTTTCGCCCAGTACTTCGCCGGCGCCGCGGATCTCGAGGTCGTGCATCGCCAGATAGAAGCCACTGCCCAGTTCCTCCATCTGCTGGATCGCCTCCAGGCGCCGCTCGGCCAGCTTGGTCAGTGCCTGCACGTCGTGTACCAGCAGGTACGCATACGCCTGGTGGTGCGAGCGGCCGACGCGGCCGCGCAGCTGGTGCAGCTGTGCCAGGCCGAAGCGGTCGGCGCGATGCATGATGATGGTGTTTGCGCTCGGCACATCGATGCCGGTTTCAATGATGGTGGTGCACAGCAGGATGTTGAAGCGCTGCTGCACGAAATCGCGCATCACCTTTTCCAGGTCGCGCTCGTGCATCTGGCCGTGCGCGATCGCGACCCGTGCTTCCGGCAGCAGTTCTTCGAGCTTCGCCTTGCGGTTCTCGATGGTATCGACTTCGTTGTGCAGGAAATAGACCTGGCCACCGCGCTTGAGCTCGCGCAGGCAGGCTTCGCGGATCACGGAGTCGGATTCGCCACGCACGAAGGTC
>JACCDS010004576.1_pt1 | contig 16395 bp, 16 predicted proteins | sample 7446441 | NCBI WGS metagenome assembly JACCDS01 (sample SAMN15323445, study PRJNA562643) | freshwater metagenome | isolation source: river surface water | place: USA:Blue River Watershed | collected 2017-08-17
GCCTGTCGGGTGCGATCGGCGCCTGCGTGGCGGCCGACAACCGCCGCCGCACCATCCTGATTGAGGGCGACGGCGGCTTCGCGCAGAACATGCAGGAAGTGGGCACGGCCGAGATCAACGATCTCAACCTGAAGATGTTCATCTTCCACGACCAGGGCCATGCCTCGATCCGCATGACTCAGATCAGCTACTTCAACGGCAAGTACCTGGGCTGCGACCGCAAGTCCGGCCTGGGCCTGCCCAACTGGGACAAGCTGTTCCCGGCCTGGAACGTACCGGTGGTGCACGTCAACCGCGGCTTCGAAAAGGACCCTGTCTTCTTGGAGCATTTCAACCAGCCCGGACTGTGCGCCTTCATCGTGCACATCGATCCGGAGCAGACCTACTTCCCCAAGATCTCCAGCCGCATCACCGCGACCGGCTCGATGGAGTCCAACCCGATCGACCGCATGACACCCGAGATCGACTATCTCGAGGGACTGTCCTTCGGTCCGTCGGCCGGCAAGGCCTGCCGCCGCGATCCCCGCGATCCCGATTCGGAACGACGCAATGCATCTGCTCGTCACCGGCGGCACCGGCTTCTTCGGCAAGGCGCTGCTGCGGCATTGGTCCGGGGGCGGCGCGCCCGAGCTCGCCGGCGCGCGCTTCACGTTGCTGTCGCGTGACCCGGCGCGCTTCCGCGAGGCGCATAGCAACCTGCTGGCCGGCCTAGACGTGCATCTCGTCGCTGGCGACATACAGCACCCGGAGACGCTGCCCGAGGGCGACTACACGCACGTGCTGCATGCCGCGACGGATTCGACCACGGGCCTGTCGTTAACGCCGCTGCAGCGCTTCGAGCAGATCGTCGACGGCACGCGCCATGTGCTGGACCTGGCGCTGCGCTGCGGCAAGCCGCGGGTGCTGATGACGAGTTCCGGGGGCGTCTACGGCGGCATCTCGCAGTTCCCGGACGGTGTGCCGGAGGACTTCCACGGCATGCCCGATCCGCTCGAACCGCAGAACGCCTACAGCGTCGCAAAGCGGCAGGCGGAGCACCTGTGCGCGCTCTATCGCGACGCGCACGGACTCGAGAGCGTCATCGCCCGCTGCTTCGCCTTCGTTGGCGAGGACCTGCCGCTGGACGCGCATTTCGCGATCGGCAACTTCATTGCCGACACGCTGCACGGCCGCGACATCGTGATCCAGGGCGACGGCACGCCGGTGCGCAGCTACCTGGACCAGCGCGACCTGGCTCGGTGGCTCACCACGCTGCTGCTGCGCGGCGAGACCGGACGCGCCTACAACGTCGGCTCCGGCGAAGCCGTGTCGATCGCCGGACTGGCTGAACGCGTCGCGGCGCGCGCGCCCGGTCGCCGACCTGAGATCCGCGTCATGAAACGCGCGCCGCAGGGGCAGGCGGCCGGCCGCAACTTCTATCTGCCCGACGTGCGCCGCGCCGCCGATGAACTCGGACTGCGCGTCGAATTCGGACTGGATGAGGCGATCGGCCACGTCCTCTCCCGACACGCCTCCCCGCGAGGATGACCGCCTGATGGACGCCTCGCTGCCCCTGCCCGGCTTGCTGGGACGCCTGCGCCGCCTCGGCCGCGCCCTGGGCGTCATCGGCCTGCGCCTGTGCTCGGTCGCGGCCGGGCTGGCCTACGTCAAGGCTTACACGGGCGCGCTGTCGGTCGAGGAAGTCGGGGGGTTTCTCTATCTCTCGACGCTCAGCTACGCGCTCAACGCGCTGATCTTCGTGCCTGTCGACTCCTACCTGCAGGCACGCGTGTCGGAACTGGAGACGCTGCCGCGCCGCGCCATCGCGCGACTGATCCTCGCCACGCTGGGCGTCGGCCTGGTGGCCTGCGCGGCGGTGTCGCTGCCCTTCGTGGCGATGGGCAAGCTGCAGGCCGCCGACGTGCCCTGGCTATACGCCGTCGCCGCGCTGCTCTACCTCTGCAGCAGCCTGCGCAACCTGCTGAACAACCGCGGCCACTCGCTGCTGGTGTCCGGCATGATCGTGATGGAGTCCGCCGGCCGTCTGCTCGCCTTCGTCGCGATGGCCAGCTGGCTGGCGCCCACCGCCCGCACGCTGATGATCTCGTCGGCCGCCGCGCTCGCGGCCGAGCTGGCGGTGATCCTCTGGCAATGCGCACACCGCCTACCGCTGGACGCCTCGGCCGAGCCGCTCGACCCGCCCCGCGCCATCACCCGCACCGCCGCAGCGCTGGCCGGCGGCGCCGCCTGCAACACGGTGCAGCTGCAGAGCTACCGCGTGCTCTATCCGTTACAAGGGCTCGGCGCCATTTCGGGCGCCTTCGGCGTGGTCGCCAACGTCGGCGCGGTGGCGATGTCCTCCTGCGCGGCCATCTATTCGCAGCTGCAGCTGCCGGCGCTGTACCGCTCGCAGGGCGGCACGCTGGGCCGCTACGTCGGCGGCGCGACGGCGCTTGCGTTGGGCGTGCTCGCGGTGGCGATGCTGGCGCGCGAACCGATCATCGCCCGGCTGACCCAGCCGCAGTACCTGCCGCACGCCGCAGCCATCGGCTTCGGCGTCGTGATCGAGGGCTGCAACCTGCTGATCGGCGCCTTCGGCGTCTATCTGACGCTGCGCCAGCGCGCGGTGGTGCTCTTCAAGTTCCACGCCGTCGCAGCGGTGGCGGCGCTGCTCGGCGGCGCGGCCACGCTGCGCTGGGCGCCCGGCGATCCGATGCTGATCGGCCTGGTCGTGGCCGGCACGCAGCTGCTCATCACCCCCGCCATGGGGCTCTATATCTGGCGCACTCGAACAGGGACCCACTGATGTTCTCGGACAAGATCACCTTCGTCATCTTCATGTTCAACGAGGAGGCGCGCGTCGAGCGGGCGGTGCGCAACTTCATTCCCTACGGCCGGGTGCTGATCGTCGACTGCTTCAGCACGGACCGCACCTGCGAGATCGCCACCTCGCTGGGCGCCGAGATCTTCAAGTACCAGAACCACGGCTGGGTGGAGGACGAGCACACCACCACGCTGGTGAAGAACGAGGTCAAGACGCCCTGGCTGTATTGGGGCTTCGCCGACGAGATCGTGGACCGCGCCACGATGGACCAGATGATCGGCGCGATCGAGAGCGGCACGTACTCGATCGTCAACATCGCCCGCAAGAACTACTACTACGGCGAGTTCACGCACAACGCCTACCGCAACACGCAGAACCGCGCGTTCAAGAAGGACGCGATCGATTTCCGCGGCAACACGATCCACAACTTCGGCAAGCCGGCGGTGCCGGAGTCCGAGATCTGCTATCTGGACCCGGAAAAGTACTTCGTCCACCACTTCATCTCCAACACGGCCAAGGTCTACATGGCCTCGCTGGACAAGTACACGGAGATCGAGGCGCAGCACACGCCAACGCCTTCGGTCCCGAAGATGCTGTACCGCATGGTGCGAGGCTTCCTCGGCAACTTCTATGTGCTGGGCGGTCGCAAGGCCGGCCGCGCCGGCGTCTACCTGGGCCTGCAGATGTGCTTCTACACGCTGCTGCTAGCGATGAAGTCCTATGAACGCGAGCACCAACTCAACACGCTGAGCATCGAGGCGCGCAACAACAAAATCCGCGACGGCCTGCTGCGGGATCTCGAGGCCCGCTGACCATGTCCGCCGCCGCGCCCTCCCGTCCGCCGCGCCGCTCGATGTCTGAGCGGCTGCGCGACAAGGACTTCCACGACGTGCTCAACCACCTGACCGCCCTGCGGGCGCGCTGGCGCACGCGGCTGTGGCACGCGCGCTTCTTCGCCTCGATCGGCCCCGGCAGCTGGATCAAGCCCCTCGCGCAGCTGTACGGGCCGGGTCGTATCACCCTGGGCGCGGGCGTGCGCATCGAGAAGGACTGCATCCTGTACGCTGTGCGGCGCAGCGGCGGAGCAACCTACAACCCGCGCATCCGCATCGGCGACCGCGCCTTCATGAACACGCACTGCAACCTCACGGCCGCCTTCGGTATCGAGATCGGCGCCGACGTGGCCTTCGGCCCCAACGTCTTCGTCTGCGATTTCGATCACGGCTATGAACAGGCCGGCGAGAGCCGACTGGCCACGCCGCTGCGCAGCAAGGGGCCCATCTCGCTAGGCGACCGCTGCTGGGTCGGTGCCAACACCTGCATCTCCAGCGGCGTGACACTGGGCCACGACTGCGTGGTGGGCGCCAACAGCGTCGTCACGCGCAGCTTCCCGCCTCACACCGTCATCGCCGGCGCGCCGGCCCGCGCGCTGCGTCGACTGGACGTCGCCAGCGGCCGCTGGGTGCGCATCGAAAACGACCTTTCCTGACCGGCACCCGCGTCGGGCACTTACACGAACGAACAGCAGCATGAACATCCTCATCACCGGCGGTGCCGGCTTCATCGGCGCCAATCTCGTCTCCCGTCTCCATGCGGAAGGCCACACGATCCGCGTGCTGGACACGCTGTCGCCGCAGATCCACGGCGCGGATCCCGCGCAGTCGCCGCTGCGCCGCCAGATCGAAGGCAAGTGCGAGTTCATCCACGGTGACGTGACCGACGCCGTCGCCGTGCGCGACGCGCTGGCCGGCTGCGATGCCGTCGTGCATCTGGCCGCCGAGACCGGCACCGGCCAGTCGATGTACGAGGTGGCGCGCTACTGCCACACCAACGTGCAGGGCACCGCCGTGCTGCTGGAGGCCATCGCCGCGCGCAAGGACAGCATCCGCCGCGTCGTCGTCGCTTCCTCGCGCGCCATCTACGGCGAAGGCCGCTATGAACTCGACGGCCAAGCCGTCTACCCGACCGGCCGCGTCGAGGTCGATCTAGCCCAGGGCCGCTTCGAGCCCCGCTGCCCGACCAGCGGCCGCGACCTGACCGTCGTCGCCACCGATGAGGATTCCCGCGTGCAGCCCAACTCCATCTACGGGCTGACCAAGTACACCCAGGAGCACATGACGCTGCTGAACTGCAAGGCGCTCGGCATCGCCGCCGTCGCGCTGCGCTTCCAAAACGTCTACGGTCCCGGCCAGTCGCTGTCCAACCCCTACACCGGCATCCTGTCGATCTTCTCGACCCGCATCCGCCACGGCCGCGGCATCGACATCTACGAGGACGGCGACGAGAGCCGCGACTTCGTCTTCATCGACGACGTGGTGGAATCGCTGACGCTGGCGCTGACCCGCGACGAGGCGGCCGGCGAGGCCTTCGGCATCGGCACTGGCGCGGCCACCTCCGTGATGACGGTGGCGCGCGAACTGGTGAAGCAGTACGGCATCGAGGTGCCGCTGACGGTCACCGGCGCGTACCGCGTCGGCGACATCCGCCACAACTTCGCCGACACCGCCAAGGCCGAGCGCCTGCTGGGCTTCAAGGCCCGCGTGCCCTTCGAGGAAGGCATCGCGCGATTCGCCCGCTGGGTGCTGGAGCAGCCCATCCAGGCCGACAGCTATGGCGAAAGCGTCGAGTCGCTGAAGAAGCGGGGCCTCTTCAAATGAGCATGCCCGCGGAGCAGAAGATCGGCATCGTCACGGTCCTGTACAACAGCGACGATGTGCTGCCCGGCTTCTTCACCAGCCTGTCGGCGCAGCGCGGCGTGCGCTACCGGCTGTACGTGATCGACAACAGCGCCACCGACAGCGGCACGAAGATCTCCGAGCGCATGGCCGCGGAGCACGGCATCGACGCCGTCTGCGTGTTCAACAACGCCAACGTCGGCGTGGCCAAGGGCAACAACCAGGGCATCGAGCTGGCGCTGATGGACGGCTGCTCTCACGTGCTGCTGGCCAACAACGACACCGAGTTCGGTCCCGAGACCATCCTGGACCTCTGGAAGGCCCTGGATGGCGGTCGCGAAGTCGCGAGCACGCCCAAGATCTACTACTACGAGGGCGAGAAGTTGATCTGGTACGCCGGCGGCCACATCAACGGCTGGCTGATGCGCTCACCGCACTACGGCGACCGCGAGACCGACCGCAGCCAGCTCGACCACCAGACCCACGTGAACTACGCGCCGACCTGCTTCATGCTGCTGGATCGCGCCGTGTTCGACAGGGTCGGCCTGATGGATGAGCGCTACTTCGTCTACAGCGACGACACCGACTTCGTCTGGCGCATGCAGCGCCAGGGCTTGCGCATCCGCTTCGTGCCGCAGGCGCTGGTGCTGCACAAGGTCAGCTCATCGACGGGTGGCGGCTTGTCGCCGTTCTCGCTGTATTACACCAACCGGAACCGCATCTTCTTCATCCGAAAGAACCTGCGGGGGCTGCAGAAGCTGGTAGCGATGGCCTACGTGATGGCGACGCGCATCCCGCAGCTCGGCCGGCTACCGAAAAAGCTGTCCGAACGCGGCTGGGCCGGCGTGCGGGACGGCTTTCGGATGCCGGTGAGCGGCGACGGGGTGTCCCGGCCGATCGGTATCGACACGCCGCACTGAGCGGTCGCCCTTTCCACACAGAGTCCTGCCCCACATCTCTCAGACGTCCACAGGTATCCCAGATGAAACAACTGAAAACGCCGCGCGGCCTTCCGGTGTCCGTGCCCGAAACCGTCGAGGAAGACGTTTCGCCCAAGTTCGACATCGCGCAGGCCGCCGAGATCAAGGCCTACTACGAGGCCAACGGTTACGTGATCGTGCGCGGCGGCGTAGACGCTGCCATCTGCGACCGCATCCGTTCGCTGTGGGACAGCGAGGTCAAGCCGTTCGGCGGCCACATCTACCGCCAGGCGACCGCGCGCGTGGAGCGCCACAAGTTCAACGACAAGGGCTGGGTGATGAATCCCATCCTGAACCTGCAAAGTGTCGACCCGCGCAACTTCCCCGGCTTCCGCGAGTTCGCGACGCAGCGGGTGCTCTCGCACCCCACGCTGACGCAGGGCTTCCGCACCTTGCTGGACGACACGCCGAAGATCGTCCAGTCGATGTACTTCGAGGGCAACTCGGCCACCTGGGAACACCAGGACAGCTATTACCTCGACTCCGAACAGGTCGGCGCGATGGTGGCGGGCTGGATCGCCGTCGAGGACATCGCCGCCGAGGCCGGCCGCTTCTTCATCTGCCCCGGGAGCCACAAGATCGAACTCATCAAGCAGCAGAAGGACAACAACATCGCCGACAACCACGAGGCCTACATCCAGCAGGTGGTCGAGCGCATCCGCGCGCTGAAGCTCGAGATCCGCGCGCCCTTCCTGCAGAAGGGCGACATCCTGTTCTGGAACGCCTTCACCATCCACGGCTCGCTGGACTCGCAGGATGAGCACCGTTCGCGCTCGTCCATCACCTGCCACGCGATCCCGGACAGCCACCGCTTCCTGCAGCTGCACAGCCGCGTGTTCGACCTGCCAACCGATCCGGTCAACGGCACCCGCATGTTCCGCCCCAAGGATCTGTCCCGACTGAAGAACCGTCTGATCTTCGGCGCCGAGACCAACTTTCCCAAGGCGTTCTACGCGCTGAAGAAGATGGCCGTGCGGCACGCCATCAAGAGCAAGGCGGCCCGTTGACGTGAGCTTGCAGTCCTACGCCTTCGTCGAACTGAAGTCCTTCGGCGACCTCGTCATGTCGGCCGCTTCACTGCGGATGCTTCCGCCCACGGACCTGGCGCGCTGCCGCCTGGTGATCGGCCCCTACCTTCAGGACCTGAGCCGCGCGCTCGCGCCCACCTGCCAGGTCGAGGTGCTCGAGATTGCCGACCGCAACGTGCCCGCGCTCTTCGACATGAAGAAACGTGGCGTGATGGCGGGCCTACGCAGCGCGCTGACGCTGCGAGCCGCGCTGTCGCGGGCGGCGCCCGGCACCACGCTGGTCATGGAAAGTCAGGCCCGCCGCGAGCGCTTCATCGCCGGTCGCCGCGACTGTTTGGCGATTCCCCGCGCCGACAACGTCTATCTGGCTTTCGAAGCCTTCATGGCGCGCACGTTCGGCGTCGTCGCCTCCGGCACTGGACTGCCGCGCGATCCGGCTCGGGCGCCACGCGTGGCGCTGTGCCCGTTCAGCCGCGTCGCCGCCAAGAACATTCCGCCAGAGATGGTCGTAGCGCTGGCGCACGAATGCGAGCGCGCCGGCTTCGAGCCCGAACTGCTGCAGCTCGAGGGCGAACGCTTCGAGCATCCCCAGGCACCGCCGGCCCGCGTGATCCCGCGCCGCTTCGACGCGCTGGCCGACGCGCTGGCCGGCTACGCTGCGGCGATCTCCGCCGACAGTCTCCCCGCCCACCTTGCGGAATACCGCGGCACGCCGGCCTTCATCGCCTCGCCCGTCGAGAATCGCTATTGGCTGCCCAAATACGCCTTCCAAGGTGATCATTGGGGGCTCATTCCTGACCGCGACCAGCTGATGGCGCGCCTTCAACGTTTCCTGGACCTCGCACGATCATGAGCACGCTGTTCCTGCACAACCTGAATCAACACCGCGAGCTGTTCCTGCAACTGGATGCGCTCGCCCCCGCCGTCGGCAAGGCGTCGGAGCTGATCGCCGAGCGCATGCGCGCCGGCGGCAAGCTGATGATCTGCGGCAACGGCGGCTCGGCCGCCGACAGCCAGCACATCGCGGCGGAGTTCACCGGCCGCTTCATCGAGGACCGCAAGCCGCTGGCCGGCCTGGCGCTGTCCACCGACAGCTCGGCGCTGACCTGCATCGGCAATGACTACTCGTTCGACGAGGTCTTCGCCCGCCAGGTCGCCGGCCTGGGCCGCAAGGAGGACGTGCTCATCGGCATCTCGACCTCCGGCAACTCGCGCAACGTCATGCGCGCGGTTGACGAGGCCAAGGCGCTGGGCATCCTGACCATCGGCCTGCTGGGCCGCGACGGCGGCAAGCTCGCCGCGCTGTGCGATCACTCGATCGTCGTGCCCAGCCAAACAACCGCACGAATCCAGGAAGCCCACATCTTGATCGGCCACACGATCTGCGGCGGCGTCGAGCAGCTGCTGGGCCTGGCGCCGCGGACCGAGTGCTGAGATGAGCCATCCCTCTCTGGAACGCCTGGCCGCCTGCCGCGTCCTCATCGTCGGCGACGCGATGCTGGACCGCTACTGGTTCGGCAATGTCGACCGTATCTCGCCTGAAGCCCCGGTGCCGGTCGTGCGCGTCACCCGCGAGGAGGATCGCCTGGGCGGCGCAGCCAACGTGGCGCTCAACGTCAAGCGGCTCGGCGCGCAGGCCACGCTGATGACGGTGGTCGGCAACGACGAGCCCGCGCGCACCCTGCAGTCGCTGCTGGAACGCGAAGGCGTCGCCACGCGGCTGGGCCGCGACGACAAGCTCTGCACCATCGTCAAGCTACGCGTGATCGGACGCTCGCAGCAGCTGGTGCGCGTCGACTTCGAACGCGAGCCCGACCATGAGCTGCTGGCGCAGATGCTGAGCGACTTCCAGCAGGCGCTGGCCGAGAGCGACGCCGTGCTGTTCAGCGACTACGGCAAGGGCGGCCTGGCCCACATCGCGCGCATGATCGAGCTGGCGTGCGCCGCGAAGAAGCCGGTGCTGGTCGACCCCAAGGGCTCGGACTACAGCCGCTATGCGGGCGCCACCGTCATCACGCCCAACCGCGCCGAGCTGGCGCAGGTGGTCGGCGCGTGGGCGGACGAGGCCGACCTGCATCTCCGCGCGCAGGCCTTGCGCGCCGAGCTGAAGCTGGACGCCCTGCTGTTGACGCGCTCGGAGGAAGGCATGACGCTGTTCCGCGCCGACGGCGAGGTGCTGAGCGTCGCCGCGCAGGCCAAGGAAGTGTTCGACGTGACCGGCGCGGGCGACACCGTCATCGCCACGCTCGCCGCGATGGTCGGCTGCGGTCTGACGCTGACCGACGCCATGCCGATCGCCAATCGCGCCGGCTCCATCGTGGTCGGCAAGTTCGGGACCGCCTCGGTCTCCTATGAGGAACTGTTCGCATGAAAGTCGTAGTGACCGGCGCCGCCGGCTTCATCGGTTCGAACCTGGTCCAGGGCCTCAATGCCCTGGGCGTCGACGACGTGATCGCGGTCGACGACCTGACCGATGGCCCCAAGTACCGCAACCTGCTGGGCGCGAAGATCTCGGACTACTTCGACAAGGACGAGTTCTACGCGCGCTTCGGCCGCGGCGAGTTCGGCAAGGTCGACGCCGTCTTCCACGAGGGCGCCTGCTCGGACACCATGGAGCACGACGGCCGCTTCATGATGGAGACCAACTACCGCTGCTCCAAGACGCTGCTGGACGACTGCATGCGCCAGGGCACGCGACTGCTGTATGCGTCCTCCGCCGCCACCTACGGTGACAGCCCAGTGTTCCGCGAGGATCCGGTCAACGAGCGGCCGCTCAACGTCTACGGCTACTCCAAGCTGCTGTTCGACAACGTCGTGCGCCGCATGATCGCGAACGCGCCGGCGCAAGTGGTGGGCTTCCGCTACTTCAACGTCTACGGCCCGCGCGAGCAGCACAAGGGCCGCATGGCCTCGGTGGCTTTCCACCATCACAACCAATGGCGTGAACAGGGCACGGTCAAGCTGTTCGGGGAGTACGGAGGTTACGGCCAGGGCGGCCAGCAACGCGACTTCGTCTTTGTCGACGACGTGGTGGCGGTGAACCTGTGGTTCCTGCAGAACCCACAGGCGCACGGCATCTTCAACCTCGGCAGCGGCCGCGCCCAGGCCTTCAACGACGTGGCGCTGGCCAGCGTCAACACCTCGCGCGAACTGGCCGGCGCAGAGGCGCTGCCGCTGCCGGAACTCGTGGCGCGCGGGCTGATTCAGTACATCGACTTCCCTCAAGCGCTGGTCGGCAAGTACCAATGCCACACGCAGGCCGACCTGTCGGCGCTGCGCGCCGCCGGCTGCCAACACGAGTTCGCCGATGTCGCTACCGGCGTGCGTCGCTACGTGCGCTGGCTGCATGAGCGCCAGACCGCCGGATCGACCGCATGACCGCGCCGCAGGACAAGCTGATCTTTGACGAGGCCGCCTTGCTGGCGCGCATCGCCGATCTGCCGCGTCCGCTGGTCTTCACCAACGGCGTGTTCGACATCCTGCACCGCGGCCACGCGAGTTATCTCCATCGCGCCCGGGAACTGGGCGGCTCGCTGCTGGTGGCCGTCAACGCCGACAGCTCGGCGCGCCAGCTGGGCAAGGGGCCGGATCGCCCCATCAACGGCGAGGCCGACCGCGCCTATCTGCTCGCCGCGCTGGCCTCGACCACGCTGGTGACGCTGTTCAGCGAGAAGACGCCGGTGCGCCTGCTCTCGGTGGTCAAGCCCGACATCTACGTCAAGGGCGGTGACTACGACATGGAGACGCTCGAAGAGACCGCGCTGGTGCGCAGCTGGGGCGGCTCATCGCTGGCCCTGCCCTTCGTCGACGGCTACTCGACCACCAGCCTGGTCACGAAGATGAAGGCCGGTCCCGATGGCGCGCGCTGAGTCCGGCGCCGCCGCGCCCGCAGCCTTCCTGGACCGCGACGGCGTCATCAACTTCGACGCCGGGTATGTGCACGGCTGGTCCGAGTTCCGCTTCCTGCCCGGCGTGGTGGAGGCGCTGCGCCAGCTGCAGACGCTGGGCTACCGGCTGATCGTCATCACCAACCAGTCCGGCATCGCGCGCGGCATGTACACCGAGGCGGCCTACCAGGCGCTCACGGCGCAGCTGAAGGACTCGCTGCGCGAGCAGGGCGTGACGCTGGCGCAGGTCTACCACTGCCCGCACCATCCGGACGGCCGCGTGGCCGAGTACCGCTCCGACTGCGACTGCCGCAAGCCCCGCACCGGGATGATCGAGCAGGCACTGCGCGACTTCGACATCGACCTGTCCGGCTCCGTGCTGGTGGGCGACAAGCCTTCGGACATCGAAGCCGGCATCGCGGCGGGCATCGGGCGACGCTTCCTCGTTCGATGCAACGGCGAGGGCGAACGGCCCGTGCCGGGCGACGCCGATGCTAGCTTCGACGACCTGGCCCACTGCGTCGCGAGCCTGACCGATGCCGCGCACGACCGCGCGCCGGGCTGAACCCGGCCGCGATCTTGCTTCCCCAACGACGGCGCCCGCGGGCGCCGCGACTGTTCCCAGAGCCATGAAGATCTCCGTCATCACCGCCACCTACAACTGCGGCAAGACACTGCGCACCACGCTGGAGTCGATGGCGTCGCAGACGCATCCCGACATCGAGCACCTGGTCATGGACGGCGGCTCCAAGGACGACACGCTGGACCTGGTGCGCGGCTGGACCGCCCATTCGCTGACGCTGGAGAGCGGCCGCGACAAGGGCATCTACGACGCGCTCAACAAGGGCATCGCCAAGGCCAACGGCGACGTCGTGGGCTTCCTGCACGCCGACGACGTGCTGCAGGACGAGCGCGTGCTGGAGAAGATCGCCCGCGCCTTCGAGGACCCGGCGGTCCAGGCGGTTTATGGGGATCTGGTCTATGTCGCGCCGGACGACCTGTCGAAGGTGATCCGCACCTGGCACTCGGGCGAGTTCCACGTCCGCAAGCTGCGTCAGGGCTGGATGCCGCCGCATCCGACTTTCTACGTGCGTCGCTCGCTGTACGAGCGGCTCGGCGGCTTCGACCTGCAGTACCGCATCGCGGCGGACTACGACAACATGCTGCGCCTGCTCTCCGGCGGTGACGGCCGCGGCGTCAAGGCCGCGTATATTCCCGAGGTCCTGGTGCGCATGCGCACCGGCGGCGTCAGCAACCGTTCGCTGCGCAACATCCTGCAGAAGTCCCGCGAGGACCTGCGGATCGCGCGACGCAACGGTGTCGGCGGTCTGCGGACCGTCGCCCTGAAGAACCTTTCCAAGATCGGCCAGTTCTGGAAGCGGGCCTGACTGCCAGACCTCGCGGCGGACCCGGCCCAATGCCGACCGCCCTCCTCAAGATGCGGCGCTACACACTCACCCACCGCCACCTGTTTCTGCTCGGCTGGACCTACTACCTGGCGCTGCCTCTGCTGCTTGGCCATTCCGGCGTCTTTGACTCGGTCAGTTCGCTGAGCCTGCTGGGCGGCTACTTCGATCCACAGAGCCCGTCATGGCAGGCCTTGGTCCTGTTCTGCGTGCTGGCACCGCTCGCCTACCTGCTGGGCGGCGCCTGGACGCCGCTGCGCGCGGGCGCCCTCGCGCCGACCGTGCCCGACGAGCGGCGCAGGGGTGCCTGGCCGCTGATTCCCGTCTATGGGGCCTTGCTCGCACTGTTCACGTTCCAGGCCCGTTCGCTGCTGTTCACCGGCTATGTCGAGTCGGTCGAGGTGTCCTTGCTCGGACCGCTGGCAACCTTGCAGATGCTCGTGCTCTTCCAGTACCTCTTTGAGCGGACCGCCGAGCGGCACACCGCCTCGGCGTTCGGCTGGTTGCTGCTGCTGAACTCCGGCGTGTTGCTCAGTCTGGGCGGACGGCTGTACGTGCTGTCCGCACTGGTGGCGCTGTACTTCCGCTGGTGGAACTGGGGGGCGCGATCGGGCGCGCAGCAATTGCGCTCGCTGATCCTACTGCTGGGTGCGCCGGCGGTGCTGGTCGCCGTCGGCATGTGGCGTGTGGGAGCGACCGACTATTCGCTGGTCGGCTTCTATCTGGTCTCCGAATCGACCTTCACCAGCATCTCCGGTTTCACGCTGTTCACCGGCGGGCAATGGTCGCTGCTGGACATGCCCGGGGAATTCATCGCCGCCTTCGTGAACATCGTCCCATCGGCCCTGTGGCCCGGCAAGGCGGAGTGGCTCATCGCGCTGACCAGCGCCTCACAGAACTACGAATCCCCGTTCGGGGCCATCAGCATCGTGGCCTCCAGCGTCGGCAATTTCGGCTTCCTGGGCGCGTTGCTGTTCTTCTTCGGCGTCGGCGCCTACATGAGCACGACGGGCCGCACCCACCGCCAGCCCGCCCGGATCGCGCATTACAGCTATCTCGTTGGCATGCTGCCGTTCATGTTCTTCCGGGACCCCTTCCAGGTCCAGGTCAAGTTGGTGATGACCGGCTTCCTGCTGTACTGGGCCACCGTGCTGTTGCGATCGCGTCAGCGCCCCGCGTCCGTCATGGTCCCGGACGCCGCAGCAGCCACACCGGCACCTGCGTCGGGCTGAACACCGCCCGGTCCTCGGCGCCGCTGAACGGCGGCGAATGATCTCCGACCACAACCACACGCGACAACCGAGTCGGTGCGCCAGCCAATTGCGTGCGGATGTCCGCCAGCGAACGCCCCTGCGCCTCCAGCAGTTGGCACCCCGCGTCCTGGACGCCATGTGTCCGGCACAACGTGCGCAGCGCCTGACTCACCTCCTGCTTTGGCAGAGGCAGGTGCGTGTTGATGGTCAGCGCATAGACGAAGCGAGGCGCCTCGCCGGCGCTGGCGACCGCCGCGGCCATCAAGTCGTGGTCGCAGATGCCGTTGAAGGCGCCCGCGCAGCGACGGCCGCCGCGGGCCGACAGGTCGTCGGCGAAGCGAAGGGCGCCGAAGCCCGCAACCGGCCACCAAGCCGCGCGGTCGAACATCCGCGGGGAGAAACCGTGCAGCGCGACGGCCTCGCGCCCGCCCCGCGCGAATCGCAACGGCAGGCAGCTTTCGGCGGTTTCGGGCGTGAGGCGCGAGTAATGGCCGCGCAAGCCGCAAAGCACGCGCATCTCGCCCGCCACGGTGCCGCCGACGAAGTCCTCGACGTCGTCCTCCACCGACCAGGCCTCGGTCAGCGCGCCGCCGCGCAGCCGCTCGGACAACCAAGCCCGCAACGCGGCGTCGCGCGGCAGCCCCAGGGACTCCACGAGGATCACCATCACGCTGCCGTCGCCCGATCCGGCCGCATCGCGCAGGAAGCGGTAGCTCGGCGGCGGCGGCTCCCACGGTGCCAGCGGCTGAGCCCCCGAGCGCAAGAAATCGCGCTCGGCACGCAGCAGGTTGTAGCCCGCCGTCCCCAGTACGTTGACCGACGAGAAGGGGCGGTCCCGCCCCAGGCCCAGCGCGGTCGCGGAGCCGTTGAGCGCATCCAGCACGGCCAGGGCCAGCGTCAGGCCGAGCACGGAGCGCCAGCCAGGCCGGCAGCGACCGGCAAAGCCCAGTACAACGACCACGATGAGGATCGCCGCGCCGGCGACCAGCAGATTCTCGCCGCTGACGAAGCCCGTGTACGAGACCAGGTCCGCGAAGCGGAGGGTGTCGACGAACTCGGCGACGTTGTGGAAGTGGTAATTCACAGCCACCGCGCGCAGCAGGCTCAGACTCCATGCCACGACGATGGCCACGACGCCCCAGCCGCGGTGCGCGGCGAACAGCGCGATCGCGAGCAGCAGATCCAGCTCGAACACCGGTTGCGGCATGGACGCCCAGGGGCGAAGCAGCCACAACGGCAGATGCAGCAGCGCCGCAATCAGCAACGCCTGAGCGCCAGCTCGGCCGAACCACTTGGAGTCTTCTCTCGACACGCCCATTGTTGATGTCGCTATTGCGTCCCTGGGACATTGGCACCCCCGCGAAGCGAGCGAGTGCAGAGTGGCACCGGTCGCCGGTCCGGCTGAGCGTTATTGTTGGCTCGCTTCAATCCGGCCGCTGCCCATCCTGAAACTCCATCCCCAGCAGTCGCCGCAACAGCGCACGCGCGCCCGGATCCGGGCCTCCAACGTCGATCGCGGCCATGCGGCATTCATCCAACCACCCTCACACGCCCCGCTCGTCAGCACCGTCCTCCAGGCGAGCCAGCAGCAGCCGCGCCACCGATGTACGAAGCGTCCGGTCGCTGTCGCTCAGCAGTTCCTCATAGAGCTTCTCGCCGGGGCGCAGCCCGGTGAAGCGAATGCCGATGTCCTGCTCGCTGTGGCCGGCCAGGCGGATCATGTCGCGCGCCAGATCGACGATGCGCACAGGCTCGCCCATATCCAGCACGAACACCTGACCGCCCTCGCCCATCGCCCCCGCCTGGACCACCAACCTCGCCGCTTCAGGAATCGTCATGAAGTAGCGCGTGATGTCCGGATGCGTCACCGTCACCGGCCCGCCTTTGGCGATCTGCTCCTTGAACTTCGGGATCACGCTGCCGCTGGAGCCCAGCACATTGCCGAAGCGCACCGCCATGAACTTGGTCGCATGCCCCTGGCCTGCCATGTGGCTGATGACGAGTTCCGCTGCGCGCTTGGTGGCGCCCATCACGTTGGTGGGGTTCACTGCCTTGTCGGTGCTGATCAACACAAAGCGTTCAACGCCGTTCTCAGCGGCTGCCAGGCAGGCGTGATATGTCCCCAGCGTGTTGTTCCGCAGCGCCGCCCACGCGTTCTCCTCTTCCATCAGCGGCACATGCTTGTACGCCGCCGCGTGGAAGACGATCTGCGGCTTGTATTTGCCGAAGACGTGGCGCAGGTGCTCCAGGTCTTTCACATCGCCGATCAGGCGCACCAGCGGGATGTGCGGGAACTTCTCGCCGAGCTCCTGCTCAATGGTGTACAGCGCAAATTCGCTGAGCTCGTAAAGCACCATCTTCGA
>JACCDS010093968.1_pt1 | contig 16395 bp, 21 predicted proteins | sample 7446441 | NCBI WGS metagenome assembly JACCDS01 (sample SAMN15323445, study PRJNA562643) | freshwater metagenome | isolation source: river surface water | place: USA:Blue River Watershed | collected 2017-08-17
CGTTCACACCGACGGCGGATGTGGAAGATGCGACGAACATCATCACGGTGGGCACGGGTTGGACGGACGTGGCGGGCAACGCACCGGCAGCAGCGGTTGATTCGAGCAACTATGTGATCGACACCAAACGGCCTACTGTGTCGATCGTTGAAAACAATGCAGACGGCACAGTTTCAGATGAGGATCCGACGGTTACGTATACCCTGACATTCAGCGAGTCGGTCAATGATTTGGTCATTGGTGACTTGTCGGTCACGGGTGGCGCTTTTGTAACGGACTCACTCTTGAAGGTGAGTAACACCGAGTGGACGGTGCAAGCCACGGCCACAGATGGCAGCGCTGCCAATCTGGTGCTGACAGTCAAAGATTCCATCACTGACCTGTCTAGCAATGCCCTGGTGCAATCGACCAACACGTTGACTGTAGACCGGATTAACCCAACGGTGGCTGCAAGCACAGACCAGTCTGACGGTTACTTCACCGTTGGTGAAACGATCAACATCACGTTGACGTTCCCTGAGAGTGTGACATTGACCGGTGTTAACGGTTTGAACGTGACCTTGAGCACGGGCGATATTTTGAATATTGCAGCAGCTGATCTGAATGGCACAAATACCGTTACAGCGGTCTATACCGTGGGCGCAGGCGATACGTCGAGCGATCTCACAGTGACTTCTGTTGCGTTGGGCGTTGATGCAACATTGACCGATGCCGCAGGCAACGCAGCCAGTTTGGTCAGTTTGACAGCGAACATTGCTGCAAGTCATGCCATCGTCATCGACACCACGGCGCCTACCCTTTCTTCTGAAGCCATCACTGCCGCAAGCGGCGTTCAAAACAGTCTGCTCAATGCTGGTGATGTGGTTACGGTAACAGCCACCTTTGACGAAGCGGTTGTGAAAACGGGTGAGCCTCGCCTGGCCCTGAACATTGGAGGAACGACTGTTTACGCAGCTTACTCGTCTGGTTCGGGTACTTCCGCGTTGACCTTTACCTACACCATTCAAGCGGGCCAGACGGATGTCAACGGCATCAGCATTCCGCAAGATGCGCTGGACTTGAATGGTGGCACGGTGACGGATTTGGCGGGTAACACGGCAACGATCACCAAAGCGGCTGTCGCAGACAATGCGAATTACATGGTGGACACGACAGTGCCCACCACGCCTACGATTGACGTGGTGGCGTCATCTGATAACGGGGCTTCTTCCACGGATAACATCAGCTCGATTGCTACGCCTCAGGTGTTGGTGACATTGGGTGCAGGTGCTGCTGTGGGTGATGTGGTGACCTTGAAGGCAGGCTCTACGACAGTGGGTTCGTTTACCTTGACGCAGACCGAGATCACCAACGGCAATGTATCGATTACCACGTCTGATTTGGGTGCTCAGGGCACTTATGCGTTGAAGGCGTTTGCCACTGACGCCGCTGGCAACGTGGGCGCAGACTCGAACAGCATCAGCTATGTGCTCGATTCAAGCAACGATGCACCAGCCGTGAGCTTTGTTTCTGCAAGCGCTACTGGCTTCACTATCTTGGCAACGGATGCAGATTCTGAGCCCAGCTGGACGTCAATGTCCCTGGCCACAGCCGTTGGTGGTGTCAGTGCTGTCACTGAAGGTGCCAATACGACGTTCAACGTTGCACAGCAGCCTTCGGTAGTGGTGACAGACTTGATCGTGACCGATGGGTCCAACCAAACGCAAGTGGAAGTGGGTGGGCAATTGGTGACATTGGTTTTGGGTACGGCCAGCAGCGTTTCGCCCAACTCTTTGGCGCCAGTCAGTGGTTACGGCCTGTATTACGGGTTTGCTGGCAATGACATCATTGAAGGTGGTGAAAACGGCAACCACATCTTTGGTGGCGACGGCAATGACACGATCTACGGCGGTTCGGGTGCCGATTTCATCTCTGGTGGCGCTGGCAGTGACAACATCACTTTGGGCTCAGGTGTCGATACGCTGCTCTTGGACAGCCTGTCGGGAACTGACACTATCGCCGACTTCAGCCCTACGGACGATCTGATTCAGCTGGCCAAGTCTGTGTTGACTGGCTTGGGCAACGTTGGTGCGCTCACTGATGCCGAGTTTGAATCGGGTGTCGGTTTGACTTCTGCAGTTGATTCGACCACTCGTATCTTCTACAACGAGACCTCCGGTGCGTTGTATTACGATGCAGACGGCTCGGGTGCAACGGCTGCTGTTCAGGTGGCAACCTTTGCAGGTGCTCCTGCTTTGACGCACAGCGACATCTTCATCGTCTAACCCACTTTAACCCCACTCAAGACACCCGCTTCTCACAAGGAGGCGGGTGTTTTTTTCATCCCATCACAGAATTCGGCGCAGTCCTGCGAAACCCAACCCCAGGCACGCTGCCTAGGGTACCCATGGCACGCTGCCTACCCCGTCCAATCTTATTAAAGAGATCTTTTATTAATATAGATATGGGGTAGAGGTGTGATTACTGGGATTACTGGTCGTTCGTGCAAAACATGGTGTACCTCAAACCATGGGACTCCAAGTTGGAAATGGGGTGGTACCCACCCGGTGGGGTGATAGGGGGGGTGTTGTTTGAGGCAAGTGTGTGATGAATCAAAGCTGTAAGTCGTGTGCCAACGTGATGGAGTCAGAGACTTCAGGCACTGGGCTGCGCTGTGGCTGGCCTTATTACAGGCTGTCCCCAAAGGCGCGCAAGATGCCCCGGCTCGATGTGTTTGAGCCGGTGGAGGCAACAGCTTGTTGCGATAACTACAGGGAGCCTGGCCCACAGGGCTTGCTGTTCGCCACCAGTGCCGATGGCCTGATGGGTCAGCGGGTCTGAAAAGAGGGGCGGGTAGATGGCAGGATTTGGCGGTTCATGCCAAACGATGCCGAAACCGCCCGGGGCATAGGATTCGGTCCGGTTTCATTTTCAGGCGACATCCTGATTTTCTCTGTGCAAACCCAGACTGGGATTGCAAAATACGAACATGTCCACGAATGTCCAATACGGCACGCACAGTTTGGTGAATAAGCGCACCGGCAAGAAGGCGTCGACGTCCCCCCGGGGTGGGGTTCGGGATTCCAGAAATTAACAAGGGGTGGGGGTGTTACGTTTTGCCGATTCGGTCAAAGCCGCTGGCATGGCGCATGGTGGTTAAGTCGGGTTGATTGCCACCATGTAGCTTCCAGGCTACAATTTCCGCATGTATGAACTGCGGCACTACACCAACCTAGAAGGGCAAGACCTTTTCCGCCACTGGCTCGATGGGTTAAAAGACCGGCAAGCGCAAGCACGCATAGCGGCTCGGATGACACGCTTGAACAACGGCAACTTTGGTGACTGCAAACCTGTCGGCAGCGGCGTGTGGGAGCTACGGATTGATTGGGGGCCGGGTTACCGCGTCTATTACGCCATAGAAGGCAAGCGTGTAGTTTTGCTGTGTGACGGTGGCGATAAACGATCTCAAAGCACCGACATTGAACGGGCTATCGAGCGATGGAATGAATGGCAGACAAGGGGTAAAAAATGAGCACGACTGTGAAACACGACGACTGGCTGTTTGAACAACTCAAAGACGGTGAATTTGCAGCCGAGTACCTAAACGCGGCCAGCGAGGACGATGACCCCAAAACCTACCTGACTGCGCTTAGAAAGGTTGTGGAGGCACGGGGCGGCATGGCCGACATTGCTGAGAAAGCGCATCTTTCTCGCGAGACCCTGTACCGAACACTCTCAACCCGTGGCAACCCAACCATCAGAACGCTCAGTGCCGTCCTTAAGGCCACAGGGTTGAAATTCGGAGTCTCCGCTCACTAAGCCTGCAAAGCCGTAGGCAGTGCGGATACTGGGGCCAACATGACGGGTGGCATCATCGCACCCTGCAATGGGTGCACTGGTTCAACCACAGCCGACTGCTCGAACCCATCGGGTACATCCCGCCGGCCGAAGCTGAGGCAAACTACTGGCGGCAACTCGCCCAACGGGCCGAGACTGCCAGCTCAACTTAAACCAACCAGCCTCCTTGAAATCCGGGGCGATTCAGTTTAATGAAAATTTACGACTACCCGAAACAATCCTTAGCAATTGAAGTCTCAAGTGGGGGCATGGCCTGCTGGTGGGCTTGGCGTTGGGTGGCGGTGTTTGGGCTTTTGGCCTTGTCTGGTTGTGCCAGCCAGACGCGCAAAGCGGTGCAAAGTCTGGACCGGAGCCAGCCCGCCTATGAGGCGCCGGTGTGCCGCAGTGCGCAGTCTGTGCAGCCCTTGCACGACGACATCAAGCTGGCGCGTTCGGTGGCCAGCCCAGGATTATTGCTGCTGGCGGGCGCCCCCGCTTTGCTGCCTGTGTTGGTGGTCAATATGGGGCTGGACGCCTGGGACCGCATGGATGCCTCATCGGTCAGCCAAGCTTGTGGCGGCCACCGCACTCCAACCCTGAATCTGGTCGAAGACGTGGTGCTGGGCGCTGGGTTTGATTTGTTCACAGGCCGCCTGGGCGGCGGCCGGTGACTTTGCGGTTAATTTGACCTCGCTCCTACAGGGTCGATGTCCTTGCCGTACACCGTCGTTCGGACACGCATTTTTTGCGTGATCGTTCGCAGCTTGACGGTTTTATCCCCATTGTTTGCCGCAAGCCGCCTCCGGGCGGTTGTGTTTTTCCAGTCCGTGCAAAAGGAGAGGATTTCCATTGAAGACAACAAATCCTTATGTTTGTGAGGATTTCATTGGGTGAATGACTCAGCAATGAAAAATCCTCACAATCGAAAGGATTCATTGCCAAGCTCTTCTGCATGATGCAAAATCCTCGCAAAAATGAGGATTTATCTTGAGGATACCTATCGAAAATGCAGCGGCCATCGGCAAGGTGGTGCGTGCCAGCCGCAAGGCGCAGAAGATTCGCCAAGACGATGCAGCAGGCAGCATCGGCGTGAGCGAAAACTTCTTGGGCAAGATCGAACGCGGAAGCGAGTCCGTGCAATGGGGCAAGCTTTTTCAAGTGCTTGAAGGCTTGGGCGTGCGGGTCATGTTGGATGTGCCCGAGAGCGTGGCCTCCTATTTGAACCATCCAACGAACAGCAAGGGCAAGCCATGAAGGGCAGGTCCTTGCATGCGTCAATTAACCAAGCTGAAGTCGGTACTTTGCAAGAGGTCGATGGCCTTTGGAGTTTTCAATACTCGGATGCTTGGCTCAATAGCACTATGCGCTTTGCGCTCAGTCCGCATTTGCCATTGAGCACAGAACTGTTGCTGGACGGAGCAAGCAAACGTCCGGTGCAATGGTATTTCGACAACCTGCTGCCTGAAGAGGGCCAACGTGTTTTGCTGGCAGGTGATGCCAAGTTGGATGCTGCAGACGCTTTCGGCTTGTTGGCATGGTACGGAGCGGAGTCTGCGGGTTCGGTGACGTTGTTGACCTCAGATGCGCAGCCGCACAACGATGAACCATTGCGCTCACTGTCGGATGAAGCCCTGGATACACGCATCCGTCAGTTGCCCAAAGCGCCTTTGACGCATGCTGCCGTCAAGCGCATGTCTTTGGCGGGCGCTCAACACAAGTTGGCAGTCGTATTGCAAGGTGGTGAATTGTTTGAGCCTGCAGGAGCGACACCATCCACCCACATTCTGAAGCCCGACCATCCGGATGAGGATTACGCTCATTCCGCGATCAACGAATGGTTTGTGATGCGACTGGCCAAACGGCTGGGCCTGGATGTGCCTGATGTGCACCGGCGTTATGTGCCATCTCCGGTGTATCTGGTGGATCGTTTTGACCGGCTGGCATATGGACAAACTTGGCAGCGTCGGCATGTGATCGACGCGTGTCAGTTGCTGGGCATGGATCGCAGCTTTAAATACAGTCAAGGAAGCATGGAAAACTTGGCGGCACTGGCGAACGCGTGCCGCAGTCCAGCAGTGGCTCGATCACGGCTGTTTGGATGGCTGGTGTTCAATGTGTTGGTGGGCAACAGTGACGCTCATCTCAAGAACTTGAGTTTCATGGTCAGTCATGAGGGCGTTCAGCTGGCGCCGTTTTACGACCTGCTCAGCATTGCCACTTATGATTCGCCCGCGTTCGATAAGAAAGGTTGGCCAGAGCAAACCCTGCTGGCTTGGCCGATTTTGGGGGCACGACACTTTTCAAGCATCAACCGCAATGTGATGCTGGAGGCTGGTGCGGCTTTGCATTTGGCCAAAGGCACCGCCGATCGCTTGCTTGAAAACTTGCGAAGTCGTGTTGTTGCACAAGCGCAAAGGCTGTGCGACGAGGTGGAGGCGGAGAACGCCGAGATCGTCCGCAAACGCCCTGAGCTGGCTGCCACGATGGGTGGAGAGATACGCTGCATCAGAGCGATTGTTCACACCGTTGTCAAAGAGATGGCAGCAAAATTATGATCTTCCCATTAATTGGGGTCAGATCCCAATTGTTTGCCTCAAACCGCCTTCGGGCGGTTTTTGCTTTTGGTGGGTTATGACTTGCAAAAAGTCGTTCAATGAACTACATTGAGGCATGGATTTCGAATGGGATGAAGACAAGAGCAATAAGTGCTACGAGATGCGAGGCTTTGACTTCGCGTACGCCGCGTTTGCTTTTGCCGACCCGAATCGAATAGTTCGACCAGATGACCGATTCAGCTATGGCCAAGCCCGTTATGAGCTGATCGGTCGTATCGAGGGCCGTCTGTTTGTCCTGATTTATACGCCACGGCATGACGGGATCAGGATCATTTCAGCCCGTAAGGCCAATGCACGAGAGGTGAAACGCTATGAAAACCGTTCGTATGAAGATTGACATTCAAGCCCCCGGTGTAAAGCCGATTGGGCGGATTGATGTTAAGCGTGTTGATTCGACGACGCAGTCCGATATTGCCCAACATCAGGCAGTGGATGATGCGAGTGCCATGTTGGACGCTGCAAAGTTTGCGCGGCGGGTACGCAGAAGGCTTGGATTCAGTCAAGTCGAGTTTGCCGAGCGGATCGATGTTTCCCTGGACACCATTCGTAATTGGGAACAAGGTAAACGCTGCCCTACGGGTGCGGCAAAAGCGCTTTTGAAGGTCCTTGACAAGGCGCCAGAGGCTGCTCTGGCTGCCTTGCATTAATCAGGGTCAGATCCCCATTGCTTGCCACAAACCGCCTTTGGGCGGTTTTTGTATTTCTAGGGTGCGCTTACCCGGTATGCACTTTGGCAGCCGAAATTGTTTCCGGCGAAAGTTCGGCAGCAAAACTGTTGCCGGAAATTAAGGTTGATTCGAGAGCCTGTTTCCGGCAAAATTCAATAAATTAGTTTTTTGCCGGAAACAACATGAAGCCACTGTCAAACCAGCAACGACTTCATCAAGTCAACACGGAGCAGCTTTTCGAAAACTACCGATCAGCGCTGAGCCATGCTGCATCCTACCAATACGGCATGCGCTGGAAATCGGTGCGCAGCACCGAATATCTTTTCAAGGACAAGGACCGTCGCGGAAACGGTAAGTCGCTGGGTCCGAGATCACCAGAGACCGAAGCCGTGTTGGCGGCATTTACGGCCGGGCGGGCTGTGGCGCAGGAACGCTTGCAGTTGATCACTGAAAAAATTAAGGAGCAGGCACGGCTCAACAAAGCATTGCGTTTGAACCGTGTGCCACGTGTGGTGGCTCGGGTGCTGCGCGAACTTGATCGAGCCGGTCTTCATGACAGCTTTACGGTGATTGGTACCCAGGCTTTGTATGCGTACGAGGCTGTGGCTGGATCGCATTTCTTGTTGGAATTGCTGGCCTCAGGCGATGTGGATCGGCTCTACGATGCGCGTCAGAAAATGACGGTTGTCTCTGACAAGCTCGATGGCGAAGGCTTGCTGGGCTTGCTTAAGAAAGCGGACAAGACATTTGAATGTGTTCGGGAAAATGGCTACCGCGCCGCCAATGCCGGGCAGTTCATGATTGACTTGGTGATTGCGCCTCGTGGAATGCGAGAGTCCGAGAACATCACTTTTTCCACAGCCGATCTGGTGGCGACCGAGGTGCCAGGACTACAGTGGCTCTTGAACGCGCCCAAGTTGGATGCCGTGGCCATTGATGAAGATGGATGGCCTGTGCCCATGCGTGTGCCTGACCCCCGTGCTTTTGCTTTGCACAAGGCTTGGCTTTCCGGTTTGCCTGAGCGCGAACCTCTTAAAAAACCCCGTGACCTGGAGCAAGCACGATCGGTCGCGAGACTTGTCGTCGACTACATGCCGCACCTTCCGTTCGAAAGCACCTTGACATCCCTGCATGGTGATGTCCGCAAGATGCTGCCCATGTTGATTCCATCACCATAGTTCAGAGGGTGAGGATTACCGTAGGAGGCCGCCCCCGCGGCCGAACCGATTGCGAGCAGGGGCTCGCTCCTACAGGGTCAATGTCCTTGCCGTATACCGGTTTCGCAGCCAAGTTTTTCGCTCTACTTTGGCCGATGCCAACGAGCGACGAGACTGTCGAATCTTTGAAGACTTGGACGCAAACCGCCTTCGGGCGGTTTTGTTTTGGGGCACTGCCAGCAGGAACGAGCGAGAACGCCGTCAGATCGCCTTTAACTGCCGGCATTCGCATTTGCTATCACTATTTGATATCATGTGCTCATGAACACCAAACACCGCAAGACGCTTGTGGCGATCTTTGCCCGACCGACTTCAGCGTCCATTGTGTTCTCCGACATCGAGGCACTTGTCATAGCCCTCGGTGGTTCTGTATCCGAACGCGAAGGCTCTCGTGTCCGGATCGAACTTAATGGCGAGCATTGGCGCTGCCATCGGCCACATCCGGGCAAGGAAGCGAAGCGCTACCAGGTAGAGGAAGCGCGGGAACTGTTGGAACGAGCAGGAGTGCAACCATGAACACCATGACCTACAAAGGCTATACCGCTCGCGTCGAGTACGACGAGCGTGACAATCTCTTCATTGGCCGGATTCTCGGCATTCGCAACATCATCAGTTTCCATGGAGAAACGGTTGCACAGTTGCGTGCCGAGTTTGAGCTCGCGATCAAAGACTATCTGACCGATTGCAAGGAGCAAGGCATTCACCCCGAGAAGCCAGCTTCCGGCAAGTTGCTGCTGCGCGTGCCGGCTGAGGTGCATGGTCGCGCACTTGTCGCCGCGCAGGCCGCAGGCAAGAGCCTGAACCAATGGGCGACTGAGGTGCTGCAGCACGCTGTCCAGCCAGGCTAACGGGTCCGCTACCAACCCGTTAATCGAGGTCAGATCCCAATTATTCGCCGCAAACCGCCTTCGGGCGGTTTTGTTCTGGGGCATAAAGGAAAACACGAAAATGGATTTGACTCCATATGGTCTTAAGTCCATAATTTGTTGATGACTTGGACCGTTCTCTTCCACGACGCCTTCGATGCTGAGTTCGAAGCTTTGGTGGACGAGCTTCAGGACGAATTGTTGGCTCATGCCAAGTTGTTGGCTGAGTTTGGCCCTAATCTGGGACGGCCGACGGTCGATACCCTCAAGGGGTCTCGGCACACCAACATGAAAGAGCTTCGGTTTTCCTGGAGCGGTCAGGTCTGGAGAGTGGCCTTTGCCTTCGATCCTCAGCGCCAAGCAATCTTGCTGGTAGGGGGAGACAAGGGTGGGGCAGATCAGCGCAGGTTCTACAAACGCCTGCTCGCGGTGGCGGATGATCGTTATGACGACCATCTGCGCGCCCGGAAACCATCTGGCAAGGAGTCCAAACATGGCAAGAAAACTCGATGATGTGATGGCCAAGCTGCCCAAAGAGCGGCAAAAGCGGGTTGAGGTACGCGCCATGGAGCTGGCAACGCTCAAGGACTTGCGTCACGCCGCCCAGCAAACACAAGAGCAAATGGCTGCAGCCTTGGGGGTTCGCCAGGACACCATTTCTCGTCTGGAAAAGCGCAGTGACATGTTGCTTTCAACCATGCGCCATTACGTGGAAAGCATGGGTGGCAAGCTGGAGCTGGTGGCCAAGTTCCCCGATCGTCCGCCCGTGGTGATCGACCACATCGGTAGCAACGTTACCCTCAATAAGAGCGCAAGTGCCTCGCGCCGTGCGCGCGCAGCAGCTTGACCATAATCTGGGTCAGATCCCAATTAACCGCCACAAACCGCCTTCGGGCGGTTTTGTTTGTCGGTAGTCCATTGGTTTGAGCCGACTCAAGTAGTCTTTGTTCGATCTGACAAGGTGCATGCAAGAGCATCCACCAACAAAGTGTTTCTCATTATTTGCAAAACTGAAAAATTGCAAATAATGAGATGCACTATGCCGCAGAAATCACCTGCACTCAACGAATTCACCGCAGCCAAGCTTCAAACGCTGGGGGCAAAGATGGCAAGGAAACGCAAGGCTTTGGGCGTCAGTGCCACGGTGGCTGCAGAGGTTGCAGGCATGTCCCGGATCACGTTGCACCGAATCGAAAAAGCGAACCCTCTGTCACCATGGGGGCATGGTGTAACGCCATCGCCACTCTGGGCATGGAACTGCACCTTCAGGACCATGAAGCAGCCCAACCTACTCCAGCAGCGCAGCCCGGCTGGTGGCCTGTGCGTGTCGCGTTGGCCGACTATCCGCAGCTCAAAGCATTGGCTTGGCAAGTGCATGGCACAGATCACTTGACCATCTATTCACTAATTGGGGTCAGACCCCCATTGTTCAGAGGGTGAGGATTGCCGTAGGAGGCCGCTCCCGCGGCCGAACCGATCGCGAGCAGGGGCTCGCTCCTACAGGGTCAATGTCCTTGCTGTACACCGTCCAACAAGCCTTTGGCAAGCGTGCTGCCGTACACCGGTTTTGCAGCCAAGTTTCTCGCTCTACTTTGGCCGATGCCAACGAGCGACGAGACTGTCGAATCTTTGAAGACTTGGACGCCATACCGCCTTCGGGCGGTTTGTTTTTGGCGCTTGTCAATGGGAAGCAGTCATCTTGACCGTTTATCGATTATCGGTATAAAATTCATCTATGATCATCTCATTCACTTGTGCTGACACCAGAGCCCTATTTGAGGGTGGCAAGGTCAAGCGCTTCAATGCGATGAAGGCGGTGGTGGAGCGCAAGTTGCAAATGCTCGACAGTGCGGCAACGTTGGATTTTTTGCGCTCGCCGCCGGCTAACCGATTGGAGGCCCTGCGCGGTGATCGTGCGGGGCAGCACAGCATCAGGGTCAATGACCAGTTTCGCATCTGCTTTGTCTGGACTGAACGCGGCCCATTGAACGTAGAGATCGTGGACTACCACTGAGTTTGGAGTTTGTATGAAGAATCAAATGCGCGCTATTCATCCCGGGGAAATTCTTAAGGAGGAGTACCTTGCGCCTTTGGGCCTGAGTGTCAATGCTTTGGCCAAGGCGCTGCATGTGACCCCTTCCCGAATCAACGACATTGTGCTGGGCAGGCGTGGTGTGACGCCTGACACGGCATTGCGCCTGGCTCGTTACTTTGGCGGCGATGCGCAGTCGTGGCTCAATCTTCAGCAGAGCTATGACCTCAAGGTGGCAGAGAAGTCTGCGCTCCAGACGATCTTGAAAACAGTCATGCCTTTGCAAGGCGTGGCCTTGGCGCATTAATTGGGGGCAGTCCCTATTGTTTGCCATAAACCGCCTTCGGGCGGTTTTGTTTTTCTAGTCCGTGCCAAAGTAGAGGATTTCCATTGAAGACAATAAATCCTTATGTTTGTGAGGATTTAATTGGGTAAATGACTAAACAAAAAAAATCCTCACATCGAAAGGATTCATTGTCACGGGAAAGTTTCGAGCTCAAGAGGCCATGACGCCGATCAATTTCACCCCGCAGGCGCTCACGCGGTGGGAGAGCGTTCCCGGCGAAACCCGTCAACGCCTGCTGCGCAATGGCTGGTGTGTGCATTGCAGCAAAGAGGTGACCATCACTCAGGTCACTGGCCGTATCCAGCGTGGCGATTTGGTCCTGACGGGGCAATGCAACGAATGCCAGGGTGAGGCGGGCAGGGTGATTGAGGGGGGTGAAGGAGCCCAGCAGCACCAAAGCGCTGCTGCGTTCCTTGCTCACGCTTTACTTGCGACCTATAGGACCTGATAGAGCAGGGCCAGGCGTGAGCCTTCGTTTTGCCAATTGAGATCAGTGACCTTGACCCGTTCATCCTTGGAGAGCGGTGCCAGCAAGGTTCAAGGTTTAAAGACCTTGAAACTCCACTTCAGGCCCAATTCCCGAGCACACGCGCTAGCGTTACTGACCGAGCCGGGCAGGACGTAAAGTGACAGGGCTTTGTCGTCGAATTTCTGAACAAAATCTCCCAACTCAATGCCCATAAAAGACAGCACCGCACTTGGCAGCTGATCAAAGAGCTGTTTGGCGGCTTTGGCGGCTTTGGCGGAGTATAAGAGGTCTTCCCAGTCGTCCCTGAAGAGCTCGATTTCGTCCCAGTCAAGGGGTTCATCGAGCCAGTCACGCACTTGCCGATCGATGATGTTGTACTGGCGCGGATCGAGCGAGACGATCCAGTTTTCCCAAACGGGGTGCATTCCACTGGTCAGTGCCTGAAGGCGTTTGTGATGACGGCTGCGCTGCTGTGCTGTCAAACTGTCGTCCAGCGTCAGCATGGCTTCGAGGTCGTCGATTTCTTTGAAGGCCAGCGCAGAAAACCGTCTGACCAATGAGGTGTATGGCCGCAATCGACGCACCACCGAGCTGGGCGCTGCGTAGGGAATGACGTGGCGACCACTGCCAGCAGCAAAGGTTGGAAGACCTTCCATGACTTCCTTCCTGAACTCGGGCAAGTTGCGTTGAGCGTCCTCCAAAAACCTGAGCTGGTGATGAACGGTGAACACGTGTGACCGATCCGTCTGCAGACGTGCAGGGATCATCCCCTTGATGGCTTGCACAGTCGTTTCAGATGTTTTGTGGTTCATCAAAGGTTCGTGTTCATGGGCGCATGGTGTTGCACGGATGGCCCGAACTTACGCATCGTCGATGCTGCTGAGCCTGTGATCCGTAGGTCTAGGGGCAGCAGGGATCGATGGGTGCCTTGCACTTGCCGCACTTGCAGTTGGGCTGGGCAGAGCCTGATGGCTCAGGACCCGGATTTCACCAATGACTTTGGACAGCTGCCGGTCCAGGCTGGTCTGGTAACGCTGCAAGGTGGCCAGGCGCTCCATGTCGGGCATGGCCGCAAGCTCTGCGACTTCGATGCCCATCCCCGGACCCAATGCCCCGGCAATGCTGGGCTCGTTGCCTGGGGCCAGAGCCTGTGCTCTTTCCTGAGCGTGACGGTTGACCACCTGGCGAGCCTTGATGAACAGGGCCGCTTCGATTTTCTGGAGCCTGCGCATCTTGACCAGGGTGCCTGCCATGCGTTCGATCTGGATGAGCATGGTCGGTGATTGGGCCTTGTATTCGATGCGCAACTGCTCAAAAAGGGTTTCGTAGTCGCTGCGTTCTTGCTCATCGAGCCAGCCGCTGACATGCAAACCTGTTTTGACGGCATTCATGGCCGATCGGGTCTTGCCAGCATCGGTCTTTGGACCGGTTTGCTTGTGGCCGGTGCTTTTGGGCTTTGTGGACATCTGTCAGGCCTTGGAGTTATGAGAAGTTTTCCGCAAGCAGATTTTGATTCAACACTGTGCACGTGTTGCGCAGCCCCGTGGCGATGGCCAGGCAGTTTGTCCCCCTTGGTTGCTGCTTATATAGTATTTCAAATAAATTACATATACTTAAATGATTTATATCAAATTATTAATTATAATTAATAATTGGATTAAGTTGTAGATCAATCTGATTAAGGAAGGTCTGCAAAAGTCAGCCTATTGGCGGTCTGATCTGAGACAGTTGAGCCATGGAACAAATGAGTCTTGCCCAAACTGGATTCGAGCTGGTCACCAAACGCACGCGCAAGCGTGAGTTTCTGGACGAGATGAATCTGGTGATTCCGTGGTCTGAGTTGCTGGCGTTGATTGCGCCACATGCGCCTGCGGGCAAGACAGGCCGCCCGCCGTTTCCCGCCGAGGTGATGTTGCGCATTCACCTGCTGCAACAGTTCTTCGGGCACTCGGACCCCGCCATGGAAGAGGCCTTGCACGACATCCCCCTTTACCGCGAGTTTGCACACCTGGATGTGGGCATCACACGCTTGCCCGATGAGAGCACCATCCTGCGCTTTCGCCATCTGCTCGAAGAGCACGGATTGGGGCAACAGATACTGGCAGCGGTCAACGCCAAACTGATCGATCGAGGTCTGATGCTCAAGACCGGCACGGTGGTGGACGCCACGTTGATCTCGGCGCCTAGCTCGACCAAGAACGACAAGGGCGAACGCGACCCCGAGATGCACCAGACCAAGAAGGGCAACCAGTGGCACTTTGGCATGAAAGCACACATTGGCGTGGACGCAGACTCGGGGCTGGTGCACACGGTCATCACCACAGCGGCCAATGCCCACGACATCACGCAAGCGGCAGCCCTGCTGCATTGCCAGGAAGAAGTGGTCTTTGCAGACTCGGGCTACCGTGGCGTTCACAAGCGTGAAGAAGTGCAAGCCCAGCACCCCAATGTGGACTGGCAAATTGCCATGATGCCGGGCCAGCGCAAGGCCATGGACAAAAGCAAACCGGTCAATGCGCTCAAGGAGCAGTTGGAGAAGCTCAAGGCCAGCATCCGTGCCAAGGTTGAGCACCCTTTTCGTGTGATCAAGTGCCAGTTTGGCCATCGCAAGGTGCGCTATCGGGGATTGGCCAAGAACACCTGCCAGCTGCTGGTGATGTTTGCGCTGTCGAACTTGTGGATGGTGCGCAAGCGAATATTGCAGGGGCTGCAGGCATGAGTGCGCCTGCATTACGGGCCAAGGCCCGAAAACCGGCCCAATGGGGTCAAAAGAGTGTGAAATCGGTAGCGAATTCAGCGCTGGTTTCGCCATGTGAACATTCACGCATCAACTCGCGCTGCGGCGGGGGTTATGCAGACCATCCTTAAATAAAAAATTGCAAAACGAAATGCAGCCATTCGGTGGATTCATGTCTGATCTGGACTGAATCACAACCTCGTTGGATTGCGAAGCAATTGAATGAGACAAGGGGCCTAGCAAGCCCAGCGGATTGGGCGATGCTGGGTTCAGACAGAAAGAAGGAGCAAGGAGGGCGACAATGGCACAAGCGAGCAGGTAGGGCTGCGAGAAGTCCTGCTAAGCCCGCCTGCAGGCCTTGGCAGTAAGCCACCTACCTCATTTAGGACGCGCCGAACTCAAGGGTGTGATGGCGCCACTCAGACATATTGCAGTAAACGCGCCCCACTTCTTCCGCATGGCGTGCCAAAGCCATGGGTACAGAAGGTAGAAATGAGTAAGAGCATGAACAAACGCAAAGGCATCATCCTGGCCGACGGCTGCGGCACGGTTTTGTCGCATTTGGCGGATTAAATTTGGAGGATGAACGCTGGCTGGTTACAAGACCGGCACAGTCAGGCACAAGACAAACGGTATGGACGCACGATGAACTCCCTGAAATTTTCTTTGGTGCAAGTAAACATAATGATGATTTCGGCGTTTTAAAAGTGATTAAAACGCAAAAATCAAAAAAAACTCCTGAGGGTGTCAGGGAGGCTGAGCGCAAGTGGCCATGCCGCCAGGTATGGCACAGCTGAGTCGTGGGGGTCAGCGGGTGGGGGTTGGGGCAGGTTTCTTGGTCAGGCAGTAGTAGGTGCCTGCCTGCTGGGTGGGCTCGCAGCTCTTGAGGTCGTCGGTGGCGCACCCGCTCAGCAGCAGGATGCCCATCAAAAGAGCGCCTAAGACGCCGATAGGAGGGGTCTGATGGTTCATGCGATGAATTTAGCAGATGGGCGGGGCCGGGTGCCACACCCCCCCCTGTGTAGGAGCGAGCCCCTGCTCGCGAATGGCTTTCGGCCGCAGGGGCGGCCTCCTGCAGGGGCCAGGGATTTACATGCTGCGGCGGTACTGGCCACCGACCTCGAACAGGGCGTTGGTGATCTGGCCGAGTGAGCACACGCGCACGGCGTCCATCAGCACTTCGAACACGTTCTTGTTCTCGATGACGGCTTGCTGCAGGCGCGCAAGCATGGCGGGGGACTGGGCGGCGTTGCGGGTGTGGAAGTCTTGCAGGCGCTTGAGCTGGCTCTGCTTTTCTTCTTCGGTCGAACGGGCCAGTTCCAGGCTCTCGAGCACTTCGTCACCTTTGGGGTTTCGGAAGGTGTTGACGCCGATGATCGGGTATTCGCCGGTGTGCTTGAGCATCTCGTAGTGCATGGATTCGTCTTGAATCTTGCTGCGCTGGTAGCCGGTTTCCATGGCGCCGAGCACGCCGCCGCGCTCGGCGATGCGTTCAAACTCTGACAGCACGGCTTCTTCGACCAGCTCGGTGAGTTCGTCGATGATGAAGGCGCCCTGGTTGGGGTTTTCGTTTTTGGCCAGGCCCCACTCGCGGTTGATGATGAGCTGGATGGCCATGGCGCGGCGCAC
>JACCDS011933591.1_pt1 | contig 16392 bp, 18 predicted proteins | sample 7446441 | NCBI WGS metagenome assembly JACCDS01 (sample SAMN15323445, study PRJNA562643) | freshwater metagenome | isolation source: river surface water | place: USA:Blue River Watershed | collected 2017-08-17
CAAACTTGAAAGAACTTAGTGAAATATCAGCTATAATGGACTTGGTACAAGAAAATTTTGTAGATTCAAATCCAGATAAAAAAATACAAGTTAATAATGACCTATTACTTGAAGGTGCTCTAAAAGGTATGATAGATAGCCTTGGAGATCCGCATAGTAATTACTTTACTAAGGAAGAAATGCAAGAATTTACTGAAGATATAGCTGGAAAATTTGCAGGTGTGGGAATGCAAATATCGAAAGAAAAAGATGATTACTTAAAAGTAGAATCACCAATTGAAGGGACACCGGCTTTTAGAGCAGGAATAAAACCTCAAGATAAAATAATTGAAATTGACGGAGAATCTACTTTAGCTCTTACAACTAATGACTGTGTAAAAAAATTAAAAGGAGAGCCAGGAACTAAAGTAAAAGTTAAAGTTTACAGAGAAAGCACTAAAGAAACTTTTGACATTGAATTAGAAAGAGCCATAATTGAGTTAAAATATGTTAAACATAAAATGCTTGATAACGAAATTGGATTTGTAAGACTTACTCAATTTGGAGAAAATGTAAGTGGAGACGTTCAAAAAGCTGTAGAAGACCTACTTACTAAAGGAATGAAAGGGCTTATACTTGATTTAAGATTTAATACTGGTGGTTCTTTAGCAGAAGCTATAAAAATATCTTCATTTTTCTTAAAAGATGGTACAGTTGTTTCTGTAAAAGATAAAGCTGGAAATGAACAAATATATAAAAGAGAAGGAAAATATTTAGGAGATTTCCCAATAGTAGTTCTTGTAAACGGAGGATCAGCTTCAGCTTCAGAAATTGTTGCAGGAGCTCTAAAAGATAGAGAAAGAGCTATACTTGTAGGAGAAAAAACTTTTGGAAAAGGTTCTGTTCAAAATGTAATTCCTTTACCAAGTGGAGCAGGAATCAAATTAACTATAGCACTTTATTATACACCAAGTGGAGTTTCTATTCATAAAAAAGGTATAGAACCGGATATGGTAGTGGAAGAAACTGATGGATTCTTATTCTTTGACGGTTTTGTAACTAATGTAGATGAAGAAGCAAAAAAAGAACAACAAAAAGAACTTATAGAAAAATCAAAATTAACTCAAGAAGAAAAAGACAAGCTTAAAAATAAAGAAGATACCCAATTAAAAACAGCTTTAGGTGTAATTAAAGGGATATTACTGTATAAAAAATAGGAGTTGGAAAATGTTATATATAGTTGCTACACCTATAGGTAATTTGGAAGATATGACTTTTAGAGCAGTGAGAACTCTAAAGGAAGTAGATTATATATTTGCCGAAGATACAAGAGTTACCAAAAAACTTTTGGCTCATTATGAAATAGATACTGTTGTGTATAGATATGATGAATTTACAAAAATGACACAAATTAATTCAATAATAAATTTACTTAACGAGGGCAAAAATGTTGCCCTTGTTACTGATGCAGGGACTCCTTGTATATCAGACCCTGGTTATGAAGTAGTAGAAAGAGCTCTTAAGGAGGGGTTAAAAGTTTCTCCAATTCCTGGATGTTCATCTCTAGTAACAGCAGCTTCTGTTTCTGGAATATCAATGAGAAGAATGGCTTATGAAGGCTTTCTTCCTAAGAAAAAAGGGAGACAAACTTTACTAAAAAAACTTGCTCATGAAGAAAGACCTATAGTAATTTTTGAATCACCTCATAGAGTAGTGAAAACTCTGGAGGATATAGAGGAGTTTTTGGGAGTAAGAGAAGTTGCAATCTGTAGAGAAATAACTAAAATTTATGAAGAGATAATAAAGGGAACAACTACAGAGCTTATCGCAAAGTTAAAGGATAGAACTATCAAAGGTGAAGTAGTTATGATAGTTAGAGAAAGGGAAAGTAATAATAATGTCAATGACGAAGATTAACTGGTATCCAGGTCATATGAAAAAGACCAAAGATATGATGAAGGATACAATAGATGTAATAGATATAGTTTTGGAGATAGTAGATGCAAGAATACCAATGTCTTCAAAAAATCCTGATATAAAAAGATTTGCTAAAAATAAAAAAAGACTGATACTTCTGAATAAATCAGACTTAGTTGGAAGTGAAGAATTAAGTTACTGGAAAAAATATTTTATAGAAGAAGGTTATGCAGATGATGTAATTTCTATAAGTGCCGAAAAAGGGACTAATATGAAACTACTTTATCAAAAAATAGAAGAACTTTCAAAAGAGAAAAAAGAAAAAAGTAAAGCAAAAGGTCTCTTAAGCTGTAGCATAAGACTTATGGTAGCAGGAATACCAAATGTTGGAAAAAGTAGACTAATAAATAGAATTGTTGGAAAAAGTAAAACAGGAGTAGGAAATAAACCAGGCTTTACTAAGGGAAAACAATGGGTAAGAATTAAAGATGGTTTAGAATTACTTGATACTCCGGGTATACTTTGGCCAAAATTTGAAAATGAAGAAGTAGGAATGAATCTTGCTATTTGTGGAGCTATAAAGGATGAGATTATACCTGTAGAAGAAGTTGCTAGTGTATTTATTGGGAAAATAAAAGAATTAAACAAAACCAAAGTATTTATTGAAACCTATAAACTGAAAGATGAAGATTTTACAGAAAATAATTTAGAAGTAATCTATAATGTTGCCACAAGAATGGGAATGCTAAAGAAAAATGGATATCCAGATACTTTGCAAGCAGCTTATAAAATACTTCGTGATTATAGAAGTGGAAAATTAGGTTTATTTGGAATAGAGAATAGGAGTTAAAATGGGGAAATTAGATTTGAATTTGGAGCTTACTGAAAAATTATTAGTTGATTTTGTAAGAGAAGAAGTGCATAAAACAGGATTTACAAAAGTTTTACTTGGACTTTCTGGTGGAATAGATTCAGGAATAGTAGCCTATATAGCAGCAAAAGCTTTGGGGCCAGAGAATGTAACAGGTATTATGATGCCATACAAATCTTCTTCAAAAGAAAGTGTAGAACATGCGAAACTTGTAGTAGAAGCTTTGGGAATTAATTCTATGATGGTAGAGATTACTCCTATGGTAGATGCTTATTTTAACCTTTTTCCAGATATGGATAGCATGAGAAAAGGAAATAAAATGGCTAGAGAAAGAATGACTATACTTTATGATTTTTCTGCTAAAAATAATGCCTTAGTACTAGGAACATCTAACAAAACAGAACTTCTGCTTGGTTATTCAACTCAATGGGGAGATTCAGCTTCAGCAATAAACCCTATAGGTGATTTGTACAAAACACAAATTTGGGCTTTATCTGAGCATATGGGAGTTCCTAAAGAATTAATAGAAAAAAAACCAAGTGCAGATTTATGGGAAGGGCAAAGTGACGAAGCAGAATTAGGATTTTCTTATGCAGAAGCAGATAGTCTTTTGTATGACATGGTAGATGAAAGAAAAACTAAAGAAGAATTATTGGAAAGTGGCTTTTCAGAAGAATTTATTGATAAAGTTTATAGAAAAATTAAATTTTCTCAGTATAAGAGAAGATTACCTCTTATTGCCAAAGTTTCAAGAAGAACAATAGACAGAGAGTTTAGATATCCAAGAGATTGGGAGTTGTAAGATGTTTAACATAAAAGGTAAGGATTTTGATTTATTTAATAAAAGTTACACTATGGGGATATTAAATATTACTTCAGATTCTTTTTCTGATGGTGGAAAATATTTAGATATTGAAGAAGCAAAAAAAAGAGCTCTAAAAATAATTGATGAAGGTGCCGATATTATAGATATTGGAGCAGAATCAAGCAGACCTGGTGCAATGCCTGTGTCTTTGGAAGAAGAATTAGATAGAATAATTCCTATTATGGATGCTTTAAAATATATTGATGTACCTATATCTATTGATACTTATAAAGCTCAAGTAGCTAAAGAAGCAATAAAAAGAGGAGCAAGCATAATAAATGACATTTCTGGTTTCAAAAAAGATATAGATATGGCTAAAGTTGTAGCAGAAACAGGAGTTTATTGTGTTCTAATGCATATGAGGAAAAACCCTTTAGATATGCATGAAGACCCTTATTATGAAAATCTTGTAGATGAGGTTTTAGCAGAGCTAAGAGAAAGCATAGAAATAGCTAAAAATGCAGGAGTTTCAGATGATAAGATTATACTTGATCCAGGAATTGGATTTGCTAAAGATTTTAAGCATAACTTGGAACTATTAAAAAATATAGATAAATTTGAAATTTTAGGATATCCTTTGTTATTGGGGGTATCAAGAAAAAGGTTTATCGGTTCTATTTTGAATAGCGAGCCTCAAGATAGATTAGAAGGAAGTTTGGCTGTGGCTTCATATATTGCTACAAAAACTCCAGCAATTATGAGAGTTCATGATGTAAAAGAAACTGTTAAAGTATTGAAAGTAATAAATGCAATAAAGAACTTTGGGGAAAATCAGGAGGAATAATGAATAATAACAATCCATACAATAACAATCCATATGCTCAATATAAGAATACTCAAATACAAACAGCGACACCAGGGCAATTAATTTTACTTCTATATGAGGGAGGAATTAAGTTTTGTAAGCTGGCAAAAGTTAGTATAGAAGAAAATAATATAATGAATGCTAATAATTACATTATAAAGGCTCAAGATATAGTTTCCGAACTTATGAATTCGCTTGATATGAAATCGGGTATAGATATAGCAAATAATTTATATAGTTTATATGATTATATGCTTACTAAGCTTATAGATGCAAATTTGAAAAAAAATATTGATGACTTGGAAGAAGTACAAAAACTTTTGGAAGAATTAAGAGATTCTTGGAAAATTGCAGTAAAAAATACTGGAGGAGTAAAAGGGCCAGTAAAAGCTGGAGGCTTAGGAAATCGTGTCTAAAAAAGATGAGCTTTTTAAAGGCATTAGGAAGCTGAAAGAATTGAATAATAAAGAATTGGAATTTCTGAAGAGTGATTTTTTGGATGAGAAAACTATGGCTGATTTTATGGAAAAAAAATTAAAGCTGAGAAAATTATTGGAACACCATTTTAAGGATATAGAATTGAATGATACAGAAAAAATTGAGATAAAAGAAACTCTAGCTGAAATTCTTCAGTTGGAAGAGAAAATAGGTTTAAGTTATAAAGAAAAATTATTTACGATACAAAATGGGCTCCTATCTATTAATACTGAAAGAAAACTAAGAGAAACTTATGGAAAAGGTGGAATGAGTTTTTTGATGGATGAAGAGAAAAACTTGAAATAGCCTAGGAAAATATTGTATAATAAAATATATACTCAAAAGGAGGTAAAAAAATGAAGTTAACTGGTGCATTGATTTTAAATAATTTTGAAAATAGCATACAAAAAAAAGATATAAAAAATCTTAGCCAATTTAAAAAAGAAACTTCTACCTCTGAAATATCTAATGTTCCTTCTAGTAATATTTCTAAATTTGAAAGTATAGGGATAGCTAATCAAGAAAAATCTAAATACTTTCAAACACAAATTTCTCTTTTGCAAAAAGGAGAAAATACTTTAGATGAAATAAATCAAAGAATTTATGACATAGAAGATACACAAAAAAGCAATTTATCTGAAATGGAAAAAAACATAAAAATTCAAGAGATTATTAAGGGAATAGAAAGTCTTACAAAAGGCGAAGAGTTTCAGAAAAATGAAATTTTATCTAAGATAAATGTTTATGGCTTAGGCTTAGATGGTTATATTTCTTCAACAGAAAAAGAAAAAGTATTAAATGAGGCTCGTTTACAAACAAGGCTTCAAGCTAACGAACTTGGAGTACTAAAAAAAGTTAATGAAAATGAACTTACAAAAGTTAGATTAGCTAATGAAAACTTGAAAGCGGCTAATTCTATAAATATAGAAAGTGATAACTTAAGAGACAGTCTTGACAGTATAAAACAAGAAATTGAAAATAAACCTGTAGAGCTAAATAATAATTTATCTCAAGCAAGAGTAATGAATATACTTAATTCATAAAAAAATCACCAGTTTATGGTGGTTTTTTTATTGAGAAATATTTCAAAAAAGGAAGAAGACTGCATTTCTGCAGCCTCCCATGGGTTGTATGTTATGAAAAAAACTTATATTAATTTTTTTAACTCATTACAAACAAATTCAACTTTTGGTCCAATTATGATTTGTACTGAAGTTTTACTAGGTTTAACAACACCAGCAGCGATTTTTTTAATTTTATCAGCTTGAACTAAATCAGAATCTCTAACTTCTAGTCTAAGTCTTGTAGCACAGTTATCTATTGAAACTAAATTAGCTTTTCCACCTAAGTATTCAAATAATGCACTAGCCATTTCTCCGTGAGAATCTGTAGAAATAGTAGCTACATCTCCTTCTTCATCAGCATCTTCTCTTCCTGGAGTTTTCATATTAAATTTAACTATAAGGAATCTAAAGATTACATAATACAATATAGCAAATATAACCCCTTGAACAAGTAACATTACAGGTTTGTTAGCTAAAGGTGTTCTTGACGATAGCACCCAGTCAATAGCCCCACCAGAGAAGTTAAATCCTGCTATCCATTGCATAGATGAAGCAATTATCATTGATAAAGCTGTAAGTCCTGCATGTACTAAGTATAATGCTGGAGCAGCAAACATAAATGCAAATTCTATAGGCTCAGTAACTCCAGTAACGAAAGTAGTAACCATACCAGCCATCATAATTGATGCTACTTTTGCTCTGTTTTCTGGTCTTGCAGTATGGATAAAAGCAAATCCAGCTCCAACTAATCCAAACATCATTACTGGGAAGAATCCAGCCATGTACATACCAGTAACACCTTTAGTTCCTGTACCAGCCCAGAAATTACCAAGGTCATTTATTCCTGCAAGGTCAAACCAGAATACTGCATTTAGTGCATGGTGAAGACCAAGAGGGATAAGAAGTCTATTGAAGAATCCATAAAGCCCAGCACCTATAGGACCAAGACTAATGAAACCTTTACCAAAGGCAACAAGAGCATTAAACACAGGTGGCCAAACGAACATTAATACAAAAGATAAAATCATTGCAGCAACAGATGTTACTATAGCAACAAGTCTTCTACCAGAGAAGAAAGCAAAGGCTTTATTAAGTTCAACTTTGTGGAACTTATTATAAATTTCTCCAGCCATTACTCCTGTAAGTATTCCAGTAAAGGCATTTTGTATTTTACCAAAGGCAAAAGGCACTTCTTCTTTTGGAATTCCTTGTAATTGAGCAACAGTCCCAGGTGATAGAAGTTTAGTAAGTATAAAGTAACCAACTAAAGCAGCAAGAGCAGATGAACCGTGGTTATCTTTTGCTATACCAAAAGCAACCCCTATAGCAAATACCCATCCCATATTATCTAATATGGCAGCACCAGATTGAACAAGAAAAGCTGCTAAAGCAGAGTTTCCACCCCAACCAGCAGGGTCAATAGCATAACCGATTCCCAACATTAAACCAGCAGCAGGCAAAACGGCAACAGGCATCATTAAAGCTTTACCAATGTTTTGTAAATACTTAAACATAAAGTCCTCCTTAAAAAAATGTTTTTTAATAACCCTAAGACAAGTTATTCAATCTGATTATTTATTCTAAATATTTCTTTTTTTCCTTTTTTTAATTTTTAGAAAGAAAAAGTAATCAAATCGAATTATTTGTACTAAAAGATTACAACCAACTATGAGATAAGTATATTCTTAAAGTTCTAAAAAGTCAAGATTATTTTTTTCATTTTTTAAAACAAAAATGTAAAAAAACTCCAAAGTCACAAAAGAGAAGGTTTCAATTAATTTCAAAAAAATAAAAAAAATTACTATTACAAATACCCATATCATATATTTAGTCCTATAATAAAAAATCTACTAAAAAAATAAAAAATATGATATAATAGAGAGAATTTGTAAAGAGGTGATAATATGTTTTTGCCTACAACTAAAGAAGAAATGCAAAAGCTTGGAATAGAGCAATTTGACGTAATTTTAGTGTCTGGAGATACTTATATAGATAGTTCATTTAATGGGACAGCAGTAATAGGAAAAGTCCTTCAGAAAGCAGGCTTTTCTGTGGGAATAATAGCACAGCCAAAATTGGATACAGATGAAGACATAAAAAGACTGGGAGAGCCTAAATTATTTTGGGGAGTATCGGCAGGGTGCGTAGATTCAATGGTTGCCAATTATACAGCCCTTAGAAGAAAAAGAAAAGGTGATGATTTCACCCCCGGAGGAGAAAACAACAGAAGACCAGATAGAGCTACAATAGTCTACACAAATCTTATTAAGTCTAATTTTAAAGATAGTCTTATTGTTTTGGGTGGAATTGAAGCAAGTCTTAGAAGAATAGTTCATTATGATTTTTGGTCCAATAAGCTTCGTAAATCAGTTTTATTTGATGCAAAAGCTGATATACTATCTTATGGCATGGGTGAAAAATCCATGGTAGAGCTTGCTACAGCCATAAGAGAAAAAAAAGACTGGACAAATATAAGAGGTCTTTGTTATATATCAAAAGAACCAAAAGAAGAGTTTTTAGAGTTGCCTTCTTATGATGATTGTGTAAATGACAAGGCTAAATTTGTAGATGCTTTTAATAAGTTTTATGTAAATAATGACCCAATAACAGCTAAGGGACTTTACCAGAAACAAGATACAAGATATCTTATACAAAATCCCCCTAGTCTTCATTTGAGTACAGAAGAACTTGATATGGTTTATGGACTAGAGTATGAGAGAGATGTACACCCCTATTATAAAAAAGACGGTGTAGTAAAAGCACTTGATACTATAAAAAATTCAATAACAACTCACAGAGGTTGTTATGGTGAATGCAATTTTTGCGCCATAGCAGTTCATCAGGGACGTAGAATAATACAAAGAAGCGAAGAATCAATTATAGATGAAGCTCAAAGAATAAGTGAGACTAAAGGCTTTACTGGATACATTTCTGATGTAGGAGGACCTACGGCAAATATGTATGGAATTGAATGTGAGAAAAAAATAGAAAAGGGAGCTTGTATAGATAAGAGATGTCTGTACCCTAAATCTTGCGGAGCACTTAAACCTTCTCACAAAAAATATACTAATCTTTTGAAAAAAATAGGAAATCTTCCTAAGATAAAAAAAGTTTTTGTTGCTTCAGGAATAAGATATGATATGATACTTGATGATAAGAAAAATGGAGACGAATTTTTGGAAGAGCTTATAAAAAATCATGTTTCTGGACAAATGAAAATAGCACCAGAACATGCAACAGACAAAGTTCTTGCGCACATGGGAAAACAAGGTAAAAGTTTACTTACCCGTTTTAGAGACAAGTTTTATGATATAAATAAAAAACTTGGTAAAAATCAATTTCTTACTTATTATTTCATAGCAGCTCATCCGGGATGTAATGAACAAGATATGCTTGAACTAAAAGATTTTACAATGAAAGAATTAAAGCTTAACCCAGAGCAAGTGCAGGTATTTACACCAACACCTTCTACTTACTCAACTTTAATGTATTATACTGAAATGGATCCTTTTAGCGGAAAAAAAATATTTGTAGAAAAGGATTTGAAAAAGAAAGAAAAACAGAAAGAAAGATTAACAATCAGAAAAAAATTAGATAAAAGATAGAGGAGGTTTACAATGAAACCTATAGTTGCCATTGTTGGAAGACCTAATGTAGGGAAATCAACGCTTTTTAATAAATTGGTAGGAGAAAGAGCTGCCATAGTAGATGACCAACCGGGAGTTACTAGAGATAGACTATATAGAAATACAGATTGGAGCGGAACAGAGTTTGTTTTAGTTGATACAGGAGGACTTGAGCCAAGAAACAATGATTTTATGATGAGTAAAATTAAGCAACAAGCAGAAGTTGCAATGCTTGAGGCCAGTGTTATTATTTTCTTGGTAGAAGCTAAAGCCGGAATTACAGCCCTTGATGAAGAAATAGCAACAATACTTAGAAAGAAAAATAAACCAGTTATAGTTGCTGTAAATAAAGTTGATAATTTACAAAAACAGCAAGATGACTTGTATGAATTCTGGGGACTTGGTTTTGATGATATGATACCAATTTCAGCAGAACATAAAATGAATTTGGGAGATATGCTAGACTCAGTTATAGGTCATATTGCAAAACTTGAGTTACCAGAGGAAGAAGAAGGGTTAAAACTTGCTATAATAGGAAGACCAAATGCAGGTAAATCATCTCTTACAAATAGACTTTGCGGAAGCGAAAGAACTATAGTAAGTGATATAGCAGGAACTACAAGAGATGCAATAGATACAGCTTTTGAATATGATAATGAAAAATATGTAATTATAGATACAGCAGGAATAAGAAGAAAATCAAAAATAGAAGAAGATTTGGAGTATTATTCAGTTCTTAGAGCTATGAAAGCTATAGGAAGAGCAGATGTTTGTGTTATGATGCTTGATGCAGTAGAAGGACTTACAGACCAAGATAAAAGAATTGCAGGAATTGCTCATGAAGAAAAGAAACCATTAATAATTTGTGTTAATAAGTGGGATTTGGTGGAAAAAACTAATAAAACTTTGAAAGAGTTTGAAGAAGGACTTAGAGTAGACTTGCCTTTCCTTAGTTATGCACCTATTTTATTCATATCTGCAATGACTGGTCAAAGAGTTTTAAATATACTAAAAACATCAAATAAAATCTATGATGAATATACAAAAAGAATTTCTACAGGGCTACTTAATACAGTACTTAAAGATGCTATTGCAGTTAATGAACCACCTACAAGAAAAGGAAGAGCAATCAAAATTAATTATGTTACCCAAATTTCATCAGCTCCTCCAAAATTTGCAATATTCTGTAATCATCCAGACTTACTACACTTCTCATATGTAAGATATATAGAAAATAAATTTAGAGAAGCCTTTGGTTTTGAAGGGTGTCCATTAGAATTTGTTGTAAATAAAAAGAATGATGATTAAATCTTTGGGAAAGCTTTGGCTTTCCTTTTTAGTATCATAGAATAACTTAGATTACAATAAAAGGGGGATAAGATGGATAAAGAATATGTTGTAATAATTCAATGTCAGTTAGCGCATAATAAATGTAGTGGATTTGCTTGTACAAATAGTTTTTATAATCGTGAGGGGAAATTTGAAAATTATAAAGAAAGTATACATTATATTTCTTTTACTTGTGGAGGATGTTGTGGAAAAGGAGTTTCAGCCAAACTTTCGCATTTTTCTGAGAAATTACTTAAAAAGACTGAGTTAAAAAAAGAAAATGTTATAGTACATTTAGCTTCTTGCATGACAACAGATAACTATCACTATGATAGGTGTCCTCATATAGATTATATAAAATCTATAGTAAATAAAAGAGGATATGAAATAGTAGAGGGAAGTTATATTTCAAAAGGAGCAGAGAAAAAAAGAGAAAAGGGAATTTATAATAGCTATTGATTTATAATTTACAATAGCGGAATCATTTTAATATGATTTAAAATAAGGCTTGTTTTCAATCTGAGGAAAGTTTTGGCTTTTAATAAACAAATTATCTTTATGGGGTTCGGGGCAAAGCCCTGTAATTTACCTCCAAGCGTCCATGCCAAAGGCGTGGACGCTTGGAGGTAGCTTGAGTAGTTACAAAAAAAATCCTAAATCTTCCAACAGGAGATTTAGGATTTTCTAAAAGTGAATTTTATTAAATTTTTTAGAATCAATATCCATAGCAATAATAATACTTTTATTCATATAAGCTGATACAGTTCTGCAAATTTTTCCTGTTGCCATAGATATATAAGTTTTACTAATATAATGGCTACTATGAGAAATTTTCAACTGGAAAAAATACTGTTTTAATGAATGATCGTCGCCTTTTTGTGCAGGAGAAAATAAAGAATTTTTGTGAAAAAGAGGTATGTTTTCATCAAAAAACGTATTGCTTATTTGTTTACCTTCTTCATCTATTAAATAGATACATTCAATATAATCATAGTTCTTGAGATATTCTTTTATTTTATTTTTTATATTGGCATCTTTTGATACGCCCCCATTATAAAAAATTAGCTCCAGTTCCCGAGATAAGTCCTTTATTATTTTCAATAATATACGGTTTTTTGACTTTTTCCTAAGAGTTTTTTCTTGGAAATATTTTTTAAATTCAGCATAGAGATTATTGATTTTTTCTTCTATATCTAGGCAAAATACTTGTTTAGGCTCAGAAAAATAGAAACCTTGTATAAAATCTGCTCTAAGCTCAATGGATAAAATAGCTTCTTTTTTGGTTTCCACTCCTTCTGCAACAATGAGAGTGCCAATAACTCTAGATAAGCCTGTAATTGATTTAAATACTTCCTGTTTATAGTAGTCCTTATCAATATCTTGTATTAAATATCTATCAATTTTAATTATATCTGGTTTTAGTAAAGGTATACGATTTAAATTTGAATGACCACTTCCTACATCATCAAGAGCAACTAAAAAATCAAAAGATTTACAAAGGTCTGTAAAAAATTTTAAATCTTCTAAATTTTTCACGTTGGATTCTACAATTTCTATAACAATCTTACTATTTTTTAATCCTAATTCTCCTATTTTATCATTTAGCATTTTTAGACTTTCAATAAGTCTATTTTTACCCTCTAAACCTTTGTTTAAATCAAGTATTTCAAAATTTAAAAATAAGAATTTATCTGAAAGCATATCTTTATAAAGTTCAAGAGCCTTAATTCTGCAAAGATTATCTAATTCAAGAAAACAATCTGCTTTTTTTGCACTTTCAAAAAGTTCAAAAGCAGGGATTATTTCTCCATGGGAGTTTATACCTCTAGACAGAACTTCATAACCAAGTACTGATTTTTTCTTTACTGAAATAATTGGCTGTAAAAGAATTTTTATAGCTTTATTAGTTATAATATCTTGAATATTCCACATAGGGACTCCACCTCTTTATTAACAAAATATATTTTTAAATGATTTTATATATATTTAAATCATACCATAAAAATTGAATTATGAACACCTTTTTTTTAATATTATTTAGACTAGTAAAAAAAGAAAAAAATGTGATATAATTTTTTTGAGGTGATTTAATGTCAGAAAAAAATTATTCAAAAAGTGAAGATATTGCAAACAGTATTACTCATTTTGTTGGAGCAGGATTCTCAATTTTAGCAATAGCTATTTTAGCCTATAGAGCTACAAAATATGGGAATACAAAGCATGTAATAGGTTTTGTAATATTTGGATTGTCATTACTTTTATTATACACAATGTCCGCTGTTTACCATTTGGTACCTCAAGGGACAAAGGCGAGAAAAATATTTAAGATTTTAGATCATTGAGCCATTTATGTACTTATATCAGGTTCTTATACCCCTTATTTACTTACAATAATACAAGGAGCAGCAGCTTGGGTTATATTTGCTATTCAGTGGAGTCTTACTACCTTAGGTATACTTTTTAAAGTTAAATTTGCAGGAAGATTTAAGCTTTTTTCCACAATAATTTATCTAATAATGGGATGGATGATAGTAGTAGTTTTCAAAAATTTAAAAATGAATTTATCCCCTCTTGCTCTTAATTTTTTAATAGCAAGTGGAATAACTTATTCTATTGGAACGATTTTTTATATGATGAAAAGTATAAAATATACTCATGCTATTTGGCATTTATTTGTACTTGGTGGAAGTGTATTAAATTTTCTTTCTGTGTTTTATTCTATAAATTAAAAGCCTTGCATTTTGCTAGGCTTTTTTAGTAATATTATTGTTCTTTTCATGAAGTTTTATTGCACAATTACAGTAGCCATGAGTTATCATACAGTTTCCGCCCCATAAAGTAAAAAGTCCCCAAAACAAAGGTAAATCAAGAACTTGCAAAAAAGTTGGAGCTTTACTTAAGAATGGAATTTGATAAACTGAGTAAGCAATGGTAAAACAGCCTATGGTTACAGCAAAATGCCCTATAGCAATAGTGAAGTTTTTATTACTTGTCCATCCTATTTTTCCTCCAAAAATCATGAAAAATATTCCAATTAAAATTCCAATAATTCTTAAGTAGTCCCCAGAATATATTAGTTGAATAAGGCTCAAAACAGTTACAAATAAACCTATATAAAAAGTTTTTTTAGCTTTCAAAATATCCTCCTCAATTTTTTATAGTTTGCAATTCAAGTAGAATCTTGTCGCTGTTATCATGATAATGTTGTCTTTTTCCTACCTTATCTTCATTTTCCAAGTACCATTTTAAGGATTTTTTTAATCCATCAATCATATTTACTTTGGGTCTATAAATTTTAGATATTTCCTCTACATTAAGACAATATTCGTAGTCAAAAAAAGGAAAAAAGTCTCTTTCGTGGTATCCTTTTTCTTTATAGTTATAAGGAATAATTTTCTTGTTACTTCCATAAGTGTCAATACATAACTGAACCCATTCTTTTAAACTAATTCCTTTTTCATCTCCTACATTATATATTTGTCCAACAATACCACTATTAATTAGGGCTTCAATACTTTTATATAAATCTTCAATATGTATAAATTGAACTATAGTTTCTCCATTATTAGGAAGAATTATGTCTTTTCCTTCTTTTAATCTATCAAAAATAAATGCTTCTCTATATACATTATTTCCCTCTCCATAAATATAAGGGGGTCTTAAAATATTTACAGGAAAGCCATTTTTCCTAGATTTTGAAATCAAAAAGTCTTCTGCTTCTAGTTTGTTTATTCCATATGCTCCCCAATATTTGTTTTCGCCTTTAGGAAAAGTTTCCTTTATTGGAAGTATTGGACTTTCTACATAAACAGCACTAGAACTTATGAAAACATAAGATTTTATATTTTTCTCTATAAAACAATTATAAGCTTTTTCTACATCATCTAAGGTATATGCAGAAACGTCAATTATATGTTCAAATTCTCTGTTTCCAATTGCTGATTTTAGTTCTAACTCATCATGTCTATCTGCATAGATCTCCTCTACTTTGTTTCCATGTATACCTTTTTTGTTTCCTCTTGTAAGAGTTGTTACTTCATGACCTTCTTTTAATAAATTTTTTACAATATACCAACTAACAAATTGACTACCGCCTAATACTAATATCTTCATGAATCCTCCTCTTGTTGCCTATAATGTATTTTGTATATTTTAACATATACAAAATCGCTTGCATATAAAAAATTAAACTTAAAATAAAAAAGCTCTTCTATTTAAAGAACAGCTTTTAAAGACTTATATTTTCTTTTTAAACATTTCACTAAATCTAGCAGGAACTGGAGAAATAAATTCTAAAGTTTTCCCTGTTTTAGGATGTACAAAAACTATATTTTTAGCATGAAGCCCTAATCTTCCAAGAGGATTTTTCTTTGCCCCATACTTCGGGTCTCCTATAATAGGATATCCAATTTCTTTCATATGAGCACGAATTTGGTTTTTTCTTCCTGTGTCAATCTTAACTTCTACCATAGTAAAAGCAGGACTTTTTGCCAAAACTTTATAATGACTTATTGCAAGTTTTCCACCAAATATATCTGAATTATCAGAAACAGTAACAAAAACAGAATTTTCTCTAAGATAAGATTTAATTGTATCTTCTGATTTTTCTACTCTTCCTTCTACAATAGCAATGTAAGTTCTTTCAGTAACTATATCAGCCCAGTGAGTTTGAAGTTTTTGTTGCATTTCTTCACTTTTTGCAAGTATCATAACTCCAGAAGTGTCTCTATCAAGTCTGTGCACGATAAAAACTTTATTTAAAGGATTTTTTTCTTTTAAATAAGTTTTTATTATTGAATAAGCTGTTTTTTCTCTTTCTTTATCTGTTGCCATAGAAAGAATACCAGATTCTTTATCAATTACAATTAAATCATCATCTTCAAATACAATTTTTAAGCCTTTGATTTGTGAACCACGAATTTTAGTGTAAAGAATCTCTACCTTATCTCCTTTTTCTAAAGGATGGGCAAAATGAGTATGAACTACTCCATTTACAAGTATTTGTCTTTCGCTAAGCAGACTTTTTATATTTGTTCTACTTTGCCCTTGAAGAGTAGTAGTCAAAAATTCCATTAAAGTAATAGCATCTTTTACATAGTATGATGGATTTTTTTTATTAAAATTTTTCTTGATTTTCTTTTTCAATTTTCCTCCCTAAATTTTTTCAATTTAACTATTAATTATACCATTCTTTAGTAAATATGACAATTCAAATTTTAAGAGTTAAAAGTTTTTACTTAATGATGGATTAACAAAATCAGTATTTCTAACAAAATAAGGGTATATAGACGGTTAAAGTAATAAAAAATCTAAAAAAATGTTGACATATTGTGGTAATTATGTTATTATTATCCTTGTCCTGAGAAAAAAGACATAAAAATATGCCGCTTTAGCTCATCTGGTAGAGCAACTGACTTGTAATCAGTAGGTGATTGGTTCGACTCCGATAAGCGGCACCA
>JACCDS010291353.1_pt1 | contig 16391 bp, 15 predicted proteins | sample 7446441 | NCBI WGS metagenome assembly JACCDS01 (sample SAMN15323445, study PRJNA562643) | freshwater metagenome | isolation source: river surface water | place: USA:Blue River Watershed | collected 2017-08-17
CAATTGGTGCAGTTGTTATCCGAGAAAGAGTTTAAGCCCCACGAACAATTATCGCTTCCTGAGACGTTGAAATAGGTTCCGTCTTCATAGCGGTAACCGTATATTCTCAGCAAATTTAGCGTTTTAATTACGCCTGCGGTATTGGTGAATGTACCGTCAGTGCTGGAGTTAATTTCAGTCGACATGTTGCCAACATTTTTGCGTAGCACACCACCAGATTTATTTTTGGTATAAGAACCTGTCATTAATCCGAAATTAACTTTTGCGACGCTGGCTCCGCCGCGCACCTCACCATACTCTTGCAATAATCCTTGGGGCTTTTTATTTCCACTTGGGTATTGGTGGCAATTTTCCTCCTCCAACCCACTGACACAAACTTGAACCCTCGCGTAATACTCACCGCTGGCAGAACCACTCCCCAACTTGTTTGCATTGACCGGTGTATTGCCGTAAGCGTAAACCCCTGTTGCAGCTGAGTCGTTACCATTTGCTGCGCTAACTTCACTGTTCCACCTACATTGCCAACGCTCATTACTAGCCCAAAAGGTGTAATTCCCCTTGGCGACACGTAACAAAGGCGCGTTGGTAACATTTTGTGATAACGCGGTACCACCTGGAGTGGTATTACAAATTGTAATACCTGTAGCAGAAGTCGCCGATAGATTTCTTGGTACAGCCGCTGTGTCATTGAATGGCGTCAAGCTCGATAAATCACTACCGTTGTAATACTTTGCAAATGAGTGAGCATCATGAGGCAAAAAAGCTCGCTCAAGCACAGTTACGCTTGAGGTATCCGTTGAGCGCAAACCGCCGTACAAAATTTTACGAATGGAGTCCATACGGGTCATGCTGGTCCAGTTTAAAAAATTTCCGCTCCACTCATTTGTAGTTCCACCGTAGTTACAATAATTGGTGCTGCTATCTACTCTCCGAGATGGTTCAAATCGATTGTTTGCGGTGCTATAGGTGTAGCATTTTTTGCTATCGAAATAGCCGTAATAATCGTAGCTGTTTTTGTAGGTATTATCCGGGGTTCCATCTCCATCCAAATCTGAATAGTCATCATAAACTTTAAAATACAGTTGATGATCCTTTGACATATTCAACATCATAATTGGCACAACTGGATTTGATAAAAACAGCGGCGCCTGAGAAGGAGCTGCACTTGCGACGTGAGCGATTGACATGCTTAGTGATGCAACCACCAGTGACACATTCAGCTTATGCATAGGAATGTGCTGCAAGAGAAAGCGCAATTTATTCACACATATATTCAGCAACATAGTTTCATCTCCACTACTGATGGCGCTTATACGCCGACTGCACCATTACCTGGGTATTTTCGTCCGCACCGTAGCCCAATGCAGTGATTCTATAGGGAATGCAATCACCAACCATCGTTAAACTTCCCGTACCTATTCCGCTCCCTTCCCCAGCAGCACAAGACCCCGCATCCGAATCCAGCAATTCCAAAATTATTCGGGGTTGATGCTCGACATTTTTTAGCCCCAAATCAGCCTCGACCGCAATTTTTGCCCAACTTTCTTCATTCCACCAGCGAACAGAATTCGCGGGGGTACCCCGCTCCTGATCTACGCATAGGCCCGCCGTGCAATCAAAAGGAGGGACCGTTTTTACCGAAATAGAGACAATCGATTCGGCAAATCGTAAACCGGACTCAGCCGATTGAAATGCCAGATTAAGATCCCGCATATTTCCCGCCATACTTTCTTGCAATCCGGTACCGCGAATTGCAGACAAGCCCACAATAGTAATTAGCAGCACCATTACCAAACCAACAAGAAGTACAACACCTTGCTGGGAAGTCTTGGAACTAATAGATCGGTAGTTTTGATTGAGATAACTCATAGTTAGACCTACTGAATATTGGTTGCACGACTACGGATACCAATAGTTGACGTAAATACCTGGCGCAAATATTTATCAGCAACCCCACTTTCAGGTGCCGGAGTTACGGTTACCCCACCAAGCGTGTAAGGCTGCGGGGAATCAACCAGGTTGTTGTCCGCGCTCCGAACCACCAATTCGATTCGAACAGAATTTACTTTGCTCCAATCTGTTGCCGAAAGCAGACTCGCCAAGCGGTAATTTTCATTTTCACTTGTTGCGTAAGTGATGCGCATTTGCTCAACGCCCTCCAACAACTCCACCGGCGCCTCCGTGTTAGTTTTTTGCCATAAGCTAGGTTGACCACTAACACCTTTCGCCAGGAAATACGCAGTGGTATTGATTGCTGCAATCTCACCATTTATAAAATTCTCAGTCGCAATAACTCCACCACCCCACCCCTCATTGTGGCGAAAATATACCTCGTTACCCGTTACAGAAGGGTCAACTGCCACTCGATAAACGCGAGCCTTAAAACAATCACTCACGATTACCGCAGTATCTTTGCACATACCTTCAACACATTTATTTTTATCGGCGGGACTAGGCGTATAAGCGTAAACACCATTCGAATCGTTGGACTTAGATACAGGTAATCCTGCAATTTTCACGGAACGCACAACAACAACATTTGCCGTTCCCTTTGTCAGAGGAGTAATGCTACCGCCCAACGCTGCAGCACCACCGGGCACACTGGTGGCAGAGTCATATCCGCGAAGCCCTTCAGCAAAATTGCCATGCAATCCGGAAATCACCATAGCGCCGTTTTGCAACTCTCCGCCCGGCATACTTGGATTAGGTCTGTAGCATCCATAATACGCAGCCATACGTATGTCTCTTCCTAAAAATTCAATACCCAAACGGCCAGTTTCTTGAATTCGCGATAGTCCTTGTTGCGAAGAAAAGACTGATTTGCTCGACAAAAAAATCTGTACAACACCAGTCATCAACACAATGCCCAGAGTGATTGAAATCATCAGTTCAACCAGCGATAAGCCTGCCTCTCGTTTATGCATAAACACGATCCTCACAACCGGGCGCTATAGGTAAACTCTGAAACATTTTCAGTATCTTCATCATTACTACTGAGTTCCTTCCAGGTAATGGTCACTGTACAAATACTGGTAGCCGCCACACACGAAACACCGCCTTTACCATCAGGTAAAGCACGATAAATATTTGTGCGCCACGCATTAAGATCCACTGCTGCGAGGGGTGATGTAACTGCCGATGCTGCAGGTCCAGCTAACGCTGAATGATAGGACGCGATATTTCTCAAATTGACCCGCATTCGATCTAAAATATCATACGCAAAAACATTGGCTTGCGAACGCATATAAGCGCTTTGGTTAAACTGCAAAGATCTATTTTGCATTGTGCCCAATGTGAGCAGCGCCGTAGAGAGAATCAACAACGTTACAAGAACCTCTATCAGCCCAACACCGTGTTGGCAACGGCGCAAAAAAAATGGATACCGCATAGATCAATCCACCTGAATAGATTCGACTAATTTAACTGGCTGAGCATGTGACATTCGATACTGAAACCATGCCAGATAAACCCACAGTAATTTTCCGCGCAGCACTCATAGTGCATTTTTTCATTTCGGCAGTAACAACAATTTGCTTTTCTGTTACGCGAGCAAGCGTGCCCAACCCGGTGTAGCGGATAAACGTGACATCATCCCTGTCACTTTTTGCAGTAATAACAGCTCTCAAATCGAGCGCGCCCCAGACTTTCAATATGGTGCCGACCACTGGAGCGGGATCAGTATCTTTGGCTGCGGTGTCGATAAACACGATGAAACCATCGGTCCACGCACCGTCACAATCAGTACCAGACTTACTAGCACATATTGCTACTCGGGTAGAGCGCTTTACCGCTTCAGACCGTGCCAAATTGATTGCGGAAGCCAAATCCTCACCCAATGAGATCGATCGGTTATTAAGTATTTGGGATTGGAAGGATGGAATGGCCGCAGACAAAACAATCGCAACCACTACCAGCGTGACTAACAATTCAATCAAGGTAAAGCCAAATACCGATTTACGCATTAGCGTTCTCTCTTTTGAGCCTGAACTGTCATTTCTGTTTAGTCTCTGCCGCATAGACAGCACCAGCCACATTGTTTATATTGAATCAGCCTATCATAGGCATCCACGCGGAATGCTAGAGGGGCGACATATGGTCAAGGCAGGTTGTTGAATGGCCGCTTTGGCGTCAGATTAAACGCGACTTTTTTTGCGCGTCATCCAAGGAAAGGAATGAATGAAATATTACGGATTTACCCTTGTTGAACTTCTCATTACCATCTCAGTAATTGCCCTGTTAACTGCCTTGGCATTGCCTGATTTTTCCCGTCAAATTCAAAAAGCCCAAACAGAAACAGCAACCCAAACTCTAGTGGATGCGATTGAGACAGCTCGTAGTAAGGCCGTTTTTGCCAACCAACGGACGGTGCTGCGAGCAAAGAAAAAATGGCATCTAGGCTGGGTATTATTTATCGACTTAAACAATAACGGCGTACAAGACGAGAATGAGCGGTTATTACAGGAGCACGCCGGACTAAAAAATACAATAATTCATGACAGCTTTCCGGTTCCTAACGAAATATCGTTTATCGGCACCGGAGAAGGCAGAACACCTGGAAGAAGAGACGGAGGCGCAATTGTGATGGGTGCAATGACAGTTTGCGCAGCAACGGCCGACGAAGGAATCAAACTGGTACTAAATCGAGCCGGGCGCCTGCGATCAGAAAAAACAGCGGCAGGCGAATGCAAAAAAACCTGATTCAAAATCAGGTTTCAACCGCGTAATGCTTTTGGTAACGAAAAACTGATATTTTCCGGTGTCCCATCCATTTCGATGGGCACTTCAGCTCCACAAGCTTTCAATTTATCGATCACTTGTTTTACTAAAATTTCCGGTGCAGACGCACCAGCAGTTATACCGATGCAATTTCTATTTTTAATCCACACAGGATTAATATCATCAGGGCCGTCAATTAAATAACTTTCCGTACCGCAACGCTCCGCAAGCTCTCGCAAGCGATTGGAATTTGACGAATTTGGGGAGCCTACCACTAATACCAAATCGCACTCCAGAGCGAGCTGGCGCACTGCATCCTGGCGGTTGGTGGTTGCGTAACAAATATCATCTTTACGCGGCCCCTGGATTTTAGGGAATTTATTGCGCAAGGCTTCAATCACCTTGGCTGTGTCGTCCATCGATAAAGTCGTCTGGGTTACATACGCCAGGTGTTCTGCATCGCGAACGACTAATGCATCCACATCAGATTCATCTTCAACCAGATAAATAGAGCCACCGTTGGACGTGCTATATTGCCCCATGGTTCCTTCCACTTCAGGGTGCCCTTCATGACCAATTAAAATACACTCACGACCTTCGCGACTGTAGCGAGTCACTTCGATATGCACCTTGGTAACCAACGGACAGGTTGCGTCAAATACTTGCAAGCCACGATCTTCAGCCTCTTTGCGCACCGCTTGCGAAACACCATGGGCACTAAAAATTAAAATAACATCGTCGGGAACCTGCTCTACCTCATCAACAAATATCGCACCGCGCTCACGCAATGAATCCACCACGAATTTGTTGTGCACCACTTCATGACGTACATAAATGGGAGCACCAAAGACGTCGAGCGCACGATTAACAATATCGATGGCACGATCAACGCCTGCACAAAAGCCGCGGGGATTAGCAAGTTTGATTTGAGTCATGATCAGTGCACCTGCACGGGTTCAATTTTGAGGATAGATACTTCAAACAAGATATCGCGGCCAGAAAGCGGGTGATTAAAATCTACCACAACCACCTCATCATCAAACCGCTGCACCACACCTGGCAACTCGGTTTTTTGTGCATCGGCAAACGACAACATTAAGCCTTCGCTCAATTCGAGGTCCGGGCTAAATTGGCTACGTGCAATTTCCTGAATATTGTTTGGGTTACGCTGTCCGAAGCCATCCTCGGGTTTAATCACCAGGGTTTTGTGCTCGCCTTCAAACATCCCAAATAACGCTTTTTCAAAACCGGGCAACAAATTGCCATCACCCACCGTAAAAGTGGCGGGGTTGCGTTCAAAATTGGAATCGACTACGTCGCCGTTATCCAACTGTAACGCAAAATGCAAAGTCACTTTGGTACCGGGGCCAACTGCCAAGTTACGCATGGGCTTTTTTCTCTTTACTAAACAACATATCAATAATTAACACCGCAGCCCCCAGGGTAATGGCCGAGTCGGCGAGATTAAACGCGGGCCAATAATTATCCTGATAGTGAACCACGATAAAGTCGACCACATGGCCCAGCACAATCCGGTCATACAAGTTACCCAATGCGCCACCCAGAATAAAAGCCAGCGCAAACGCCTCACGTACTTTGGTGGCAGCAACTCGACCAATCCACACGATCAACAATACGCTCGCCACCATCGCAACGACACCGAAAAACCAACGCTGCCAACCACCTGCATCTGCCAGAAAGCTAAATGCAGCGCCAGTGTTATAAGCCAGAGTGAAATTAAAAAACGAGGTGAATACTTTGGTTTCACCAAACTCAAACACAGCTTCGATGGCGTGCTTGCTTGCCTGATCCAACACCAACACCACAAAAGCGACGGCATACCAAAACCAGGATTTTTGATAGATTTTTTCGGTCATTAAATTCTTACCTTTGAATCCCCTCCCAACTTCCCCTTTGACAAAGAGGAGGAGCCAACTCCCATCTTTGATGGTCAGACTGGTACTCCCTCCCTTTGGAAAAGGGAGGGTCGGGGAGGGATTTAATTACGCAAACGCGCGACTTTCGCCAGCGCCGTCCACATTGGTGACGCAACGTAAACAAATGGTTGGATGCACTGCGTTTGCACCTACGTCAGCACGATGATGCCAGCAGCGCTCGCACTTGATGTATTCCGATTTTTTCACCGCCACTTGCAGACCGGCCACTTCCGTTACTTCAGCATTTTGCGCAACGCTCAGCGCCTGCACGTTCGCCGTTGAGGTGATCAGCACAAAGCGCAATTCATCGCCCAATTTCTGCAGCTCGGTTTGCAATTTATCATCTACAAACAAGGTTACTTCCGTACCGAGCGCCCCTCCCACTTCACCAGCGGCGCGCTTGGCTTCTATAACTTTATTCACCGCCGTTTTCACATCTGCAATCAATGCCCAGTAATCATCGGCAAAAGAATCAGCCGGTAATGCTGGAACACTAAACCACTCAGCGACAAACACATTTGCATCGCGTTTGCCCGGCAATACTTGCCAGATTTCATCCGCCGTGAAACTTAAAATTGGTGCGATCCAACGCACCAGGGCTTCAATCACATAATACAAAGCAGTTTGTGCAGAGCGACGCGCGTGCGCATCGGCCTTAACGGTGTACTGGCGATCTTTAATAATATCCAGATAAAAACCACCCAGCTCCACCACGCAGAAGTTATGCAGCTTCTGATAAATCATATGCAGTTCGTAGCTATTGTAGTAACCGATAATTTCCTGCTGCAGCTTGGCAGTCTGACCAACGATCCAGCGATCCAGTTGCACCATTTGTTCCATAGGAACCAGATCCGTCTCGGGATTAAATCCCACCAGATTCGACAAAATAAAGCGCGCAGTATTACGAATACGACGATAGGAATCGGCCGTGCGTTTTAAAATTTCATCTGACACACGCATGTCGTTGCTGAAATCAGTAGCGGCAATCCACAAGCGCAACACGTCCGCGCCGTATTCATTCATGACTTTTTGCGGCGGCACTACATTGCCCAGGGATTTGGACATTTTGTTGCCGTTAGCATCCACAGTGAAACCATGGGTCAACACAGTTTTGTATGGCGGTACGGCGTGCATTGCCATAGAGGTTTTCAGCGATGACTGGAACCAGCCGCGATGCTGATCCGAACCTTCCAGGTACAAATCTGCCGGGAAACGCAGGCCCGCGCGTTGCGCCAGAACAGCGTAGTGAGTGACACCAGAGTCGAACCACACATCCAGGGTATCGGTAACTTTTTGGTAAGCCTCTGCATCGGCGCCGAGCAATGCTTTTGCATCCAGTTCAAACCAGGCATCCATTCCGCCCTGTTCAACTTTTTGTGCAACGGCTTCAATCAAACGCGGTGTATCCGGATGCAAATCCTGAGTTTCCTTGTGCACAAACAATGCAATAGGTACGCCCCAGGTGCGCTGACGAGAGATACACCAATCCGGCGAGCTTGCCAGCATTGAGTCAATGCGCGCCTTACCCCAATCAGGTACCCATTGGACACCATCAACGGCGGCAGCAACCTGATCGCGCAAATTGTTTTTACTCATGCTCACAAACCATTGCGGCGTCGCGCGGAAAATCAGCGGGGTTTTAGTGCGCCAGCAATGCGGGAAGCTGTGAGTAATTTTGCCCTGCGCAAGCAGTGCGTGTTTTTCAATTAGTAATTCAACAACTTTTTCATCCACTTTATACACGTGCTCGCCCGCAAAAATTTCCACATTGGGGCGATAGGTGCCGTTATCGTCGATGTAATTAAGTGTGCCTATGCCGTATTTCAAACCGACATTAAAGTCCTCTACCCCATGATCAGGTGCGGTGTGAACAAAACCCGTACCAGCATCGGTAGTCACGTGATCACCAAGAATCACCGGCACCTGCCGTGCATAGAAAGGATGTTGCACCAGTAAATGCTCGAGCGCTGCGCCCTTTACACGACCAACGATTTCGGCATTTTCCACTTGTGCACGCGCAACAACGCTGCTAACCAAAGTCTCTGCAACCAGCAAACGCTCCACACCCACCTGCACCACGGCATAGTCGATTTCGGCATTGGCAGACACCGCCTGGTTAGCAGGCAAGGTCCATGGAGTGGTGGTCCAGATCACCAGCGAAATTTTTCCGCAGCCGGTTAGACCCTCGATGACATTCTCAACCGCATGCTGATCAACAAAGGCAAACTTTACGTCGATCGAGAAGGATGTTTTATCGTGGTATTCCACTTCCGCTTCAGCAAGTGCAGAGCCACCCACTACGCTCCAGTAAACTGGTTTAAAACCACGCAGCAAATGGCCGTTCTCGGCGATCTTACCCAGTGAACGAATGATGTCAGCTTCAAATTTGTAATCCATGGTGAGATAGGGATTTTCCCAATCTCCCAACACACCCAGGCGAATAAAATCTTTGCGCTGGCCTTCAAGCTGGCCGGCGGCATATTCGCGACATTTTTGGCGAAAGGTTTTCACATCAACCTTGTCGCCAGCTTTGCCGATTTTTTTCTCCACATTATGTTCGATCGGCAGACCATGACAGTCCCATCCGGGCACATAGGGTGCGTCAAAACCGCTCAGGGTTTTGCTTTTGATAATGATGTCTTTGAGAATTTTGTTAACCGCGTGACCAATGTGAATATCGCCATTCGCATAGGGTGGACCGTCGTGCAAAATAAATTGCTCGCGACCAGCGCGCGCTGTGCGAATTTGTTGGTATAAATTATTCGCTTGCCAGTTTTTCAGCATTTCCGGCTCGCGTTGCGCGAGGTTCGCCTTCATGGCGAAATCGGTGTTAGGCAGGTTCAGTGTTGCTTTGTAATCGGTCATGATTCACGGTCAACTTTGTTAACAAATTTAAAGTAGAAAAAATTGTTTGGCCTGGGCAATGTCCATTTGCAATTGGGTTTGCAATTCATCCAGTGAATTGAATTTTTTTTCATCGCGCAATTTAGTGTGGAAAGTCACATCAATCATGGCGCCATAGGCCATGCGCGAAAAATCAAATAAATGTACTTCCAGCAGCGGTTTTTTATCGCCGGTCACTGTCGGTCGCACGCCAACGTTGGCAACACCCTTGTAAACACTGCCATCAGCAAATTTAACCGTAACAGTGAAGACACCGTGCAAAGGCGATCTATACCGACGCAAATGCACATTAGCGGTAGGCACACCCAGTTTGCGCCCCAATTGCTGACCGTAGGCAATGCGACCATTGATGCTGTAGGGCTTGCCGAGCAACTGTTCGGCACTGGCAAAATCGCCCTGTTCCAGCAGTTGGCGGATACGGGTACTGCTAACCCGTTCGCCCCCCACCTCCAGCGTGACCGTATCAGTCACACTAAAACCGCGTTGGCTGCCGATAGTTTGCAGAAGCGCAAAATCGCCGCGCCTGTCGCAGCCAAAACGAAAATCGTCCCCCACCACCAGGTGTTTAATACCCAATCCTTCAATCAGCACCTTTTCCACAAAGGCTTCTGCCGAGAGGCGGCGCAAGGCATCGTTAAATTGCAGGCAGAGAACACGATTGACGCCCGCCGCTAATAACGCCTGGACTTTCTCGCGCAGGCGCATCAAGCGCGCCGGCGCTTTATCGCCGGCAAAAAACTCGTGCGGCTGGGGCTCAAAAATAATCACAACTGAGGGCAATTTGCATGCGTTGGCAACTTGCTGCAGCTGCTGGAGGATCGCCTGGTGGCCAAGGTGAACGCCATCAAAGGAGCCAATCGTAGCAACGCAGCCGCGGTGCGAGGGGCGCAGGTTGTGTAAACCGCGAATAAACGCTGGTGCCGCCGGATTCACGCTGGGTACAGCCCTCAATCAAATCGACCAAAAAATGAAGGCGGGCAGTATACAGGAGCGACAACGCCTGAGCCTACCCCGACTCAAAATCCCCGGTGCAGAATCACAAAAGGGCGACATTAGTGGTGCGCTTTGAAATCGCGCAGTCGAACACCGACCGCCAGCAGTGTCAGTATGTAGGCCAGCAACCCAGCGACACAGACCGCAGTCAGACGGATAACTCGTTCCAGCAGGTGCCATTCGGCCCACCCGGACCAAAACTGCAATAGCGCCAGAAGCACCGCTACCATGGCCAGATTCGCGGCGCCGTAACGCAACCAGATAGTCGCCCATTGGCTGGCCGGAGCGTAGACCCCGGCCTTGCGCAGGCCGCGATAAAGCAGGAAGGCATTAACGTAAGCCGCCATGGCCGTCGTGAAAGCAAGGCCAACATGCCCCAAACCCCAGAGCATTGCCAGTGGAATTACCACCAGAGGCTTCATCAGAATGTTGGCGATAATCGCCACAATACCGGTACGCACCGGGGTTTTCATGTCCTGACGGGCGAAGAATCCGGGCACCAACACCTTGATCAGCATGAAGGCAAACAAGCCCAGCGCATAGGCTTTGAGACTGTAGGTGGACATAAGAATGTCTGCTAACTTCATCTCGCCGTGATAGAACAGTGTGAACAGAATTGGCTCGGCGAGAATAATCAGCGCCAGGGTGGCCGGCAATGCAATCAGCACCACAAAGCGGATTGCCCAATCGAGCATATCGCTAAATTTCTCACCAGACTGGGCCGCACTAAGGCGCGATAGCCCCGGCATAATTACCGTTGCTATGGCCACACCAAACACCCCCAGCGGCAACTCCACCAGACGATCCGAATAGAACAGCCAGCTCACTGCACCATCTCCCAACATGGTGGCGATGACCGAATCCAGCAGCAGATTAAGCTGACTTACCGAGACACCAAAAAGCGCCGGTGCCATTAACACTAAAATGCGCTTCACCCCTGGGTGAGACCAATCCAATTTGGGCGACGGCAGCAGATGAATCTGCTTTAAAAACGGCAGCTGAAACAGCAGAGAGAAAACACCTGCCGCCAAAATACTCCACGCCAGCGCATAGGCGGGATTGGGGAAAAAATCGGCCATTAACAACGCCGCCGCGATCATAAAAATATTCAGGAACACCGGAGTTACGGCGGGAATCGCAAAGCGGTCGTAGCTATTTAAAATCGCCCCGGCAAAACCGGTGAGGGAGATCAGCATTAAATAGGGAAAGGTAATGCGCACCAGCTCCACCAACAGCGAAAACTTTTCCGGCTCATCCGCATAGCCCCAGCCAAAGACATAGGCAAAACCCGCCGCACCCAGAACCCCCAAAAGAGTAAACAGCAGCAAAATCGAACCCAGGCAGCCGGCAACCTTATCCACCAGTTCTTTTACTGCCTCGCGCCCGCCCTTTTCCTTGTACTCGGCCAGCACCGGAATAAATGCCTGTGAAAAAGCGCCTTCGGCAAACAAACGGCGAAAGAAGTTGGGAATTTTTTGCGCAACGGCAAAGGCGTCCATGGCACCACCGGCACCCAATACACTGGCCAGCACTATATCGCGCACCAACCCCAAGACCCGCGAGGTCATGGTCATAGAACCGGTCAGCAAACTGGAGCGCAGCAGGCTTTTGGGCCGCGGTTTGGATTCAGGGGTAGGCGGTGTTGGATCTGTAGGTCGGGAAGACTCGGACACAAGGATATCCTGTGGGACAAAAAGATGCGGCATTATCCACGGCTGATATACTCAGGCACAACACCCATACCCACTCCAGGAATGATTCCGAGGTGCCACTATGATATTAGCCGCCTATTGGTTGAGACGTTCACTGTGGATCGCCGTCGCCAGTGCTTCGATAAACAGTTGGGCTGCACCACCCAAGACAATCCATCCAAGCTGGGATCTGGACAAAGACGGCATCAACGATTGTGAAAAAGATGGCTCCTGTGACCACACGCAGAATTACTCCTTGCCGCGCCCGACCACAAAATCTGCCCCAAGCTTTAATTGCACCAAGGCAAAATCGTCCATAGAAACGCTGATCTGCGAAACGCCTGATCTGGCGATTCTGGACAACAAACTACAAGGCATTTACCAAGCTGCACAAAAAAAGGCAAGAAACCAACACCCTCCCCTACTTAAAGCCGAACAACGCGGCTGGATTAAAGGGCGCAACGACTGCTGGAAAAGCGAGACACCGAAAGATTGCGTGAACCAAGCCTACCAACTGCGTATTGCAGAGCTTCAAGCCCGCTATCAATTGGTGCCCCAACTGGGCCCATTTCGCTATCAATGCGGGGCGTCACCCGCGGATGAATTATTCGTCACTTTCCATCAAACCGAGCCGCCCACCTTGATTGCCGAGCGCGGCGATAAATCATCGCTCATGTATTTGTCGCAAGCCGCCAGCGGCGCCAAATACCTCGGTCAAAATGAAAGCTTTTGGGAGCATCATGGTGAAGCCAGAGTCACCTGGGGATTTAACGCTCAGGAGCTGGTGTGCACAAAAGAACAATAGCTTTCGCTTGCTGCAACCTTTCGATCCTCAGCACCACCTTCGGATTCTCACCACCGGTGCTTGCAGACCAGGTACGCCTTACCAACGGTGACCAAATAAGCGGATCCATCACTGCATTGGCTGAAGGGTCATTAACCATTCAAACGGCTTATGCAGGCTTATTGACGATTAACCTCAATGCCGTCCAAAGCCTGGAAACCGATCAACCACAATTCTGGAGAATTGACTCGAACACCCAGTCAACGAAGCTCCAATTTAGCGAAAAGGCTGGCCATGTAACTACCGCTGGCGCTACTTATCCACTGACGAAGCTAGCTTTGGAAAAACCCTCTTCCACGTGGAAAAAATCCGGCCGGCTCGAAGGGGCGATGGACATAGACAATGACTCCGAGCGAAAAGAAAAACAGCATTTCTATACCGAACTAGACCTCGAATCCAACGACTGGCGCCATGAATTGAAGGCCGAAACCAAGCGCGACAAATCGCATAATCGTGTCACCGAAGATACCCTTGAGACCAATTACCGGGTGGACTATTTGTTCAATTCTCATTGGTTCGTCCGCAGTGCATCCAGCTATCGAATCGAAGGAGTAGAGCTGGAAACCAGCTATTGGAACACGGGCATAGGCCCGGGGTATCGTCTGTGGGGCCAGCGCAAAGACAAACTTGATGTCATCGTTACCTACAACCGTTTTGGATTGAAGGCGGGCCCGCTAAACTGGCATTTTTCGGCTTACGCCCTGAATCTGGATTATCAGCAATTTTGGTTCAATGCGCATTTGGAAACCTTTGTCGATGTTGAAATGGCAATCCCTAATATTGATTGGGTGGATTATTTGGCCAATACCAGCAGCGGTATTCGCTATTACCTATCGCACAATATTCACCTATCGCTCAAATACGACTTTAACGAAACCCACATGGACGCAGGAACCACCCAAGACAGCAGTTACACACTGGGCGCAGGCGTTAGTTTTTGATACCGGACAATTAACTTTTTGTTGACATACCCACCGCCAACAAATACTGTATATAAAAACAGTAACAACACTTTTGAGGAATTCACAATGGCAGTAGTCGCCGTTTGGCTATGTGATCGGGATGGCAGTATGTTTGAAGATAGAAAAGTTGCAGAAGAACACGATAAGTATCTGGAGCTGGCCGCCAATATCACGCAATTGATTGAAGACAATATTCCCGGCATCGATGAACAGCACAGTGAAGCCATTGGCCTGCTTTTGGCGCAGCGCCGCGAGTTACTGGCCAAAGCCTGTAAAGGCAAGCCCGATGAATTATTACAGCCTTTCACTTACGAAAAGCCTGTAACCCTGAACAGCAAGACCACCCCCGCCAAGGACTAGGAACATCAGGCAGAGGTAGTTGCTGTAAGCACCGGTTCGCCCACATCAAACCGGTGCCGTTAATGGCTGCCCACACGGCTATTAACACGCAAACGACTGAATTCGCCATCAAGGCCGCTAACCGCAAGACGGCGGCATTAATAGCTTTCTCAGTGGTTTGTGACGTGTTTAAGTGAGTTTTTTGACTGGCGAGTCACTTCTCCCCAGCGGTGATTTTGCTGCTCAACTCGCTCACTTGCTTCCAATGACTCATTGTAGCCAGGTCGTTCAGCCACACCTGAGCCAGCACTGAGCCACTTTTACCGCCGCACCTTTTCTAGTGATAACACACAGGAAACCTCAACAGGTGCGGTGGTTTTTTCCCCACCTGGCCACCGTTAAGCAGATCAAAGATGATTTATGCGACGTGCAAAATCTGTACTTTCAACTAGAGTTAGGAGACTGCAGACTAGTCGGCGAGCCGCTCCAATGAATTATAAAAAAGCAAAATCCCAGTCAATTTCATTGACCTTGATATGTTCCTTGATATTACTTTCTATGTTCATTAACCCTGCTCAAGCGCAGACCAAACTGCGCGTGGTGCAGGGCAATAACTCGATAGAAACCTATGCAAAGGGGCTACTGATGTTAGCCCTGAGCAAATCATCCAACAAATACGCATTAGACGAAGCGGTACCTAACACCAGCGAAGAGCGCATGGTGACAATGCTGATGGAGAACCAGTTGGATGTGGTCTGGTATGCGACTACCAATGATCTGGAAGAGCGCTTACAGCCAATACGGATTTGTATTTACCGCGGGCTTCTGGGTTACAGGGTATTGATGATCAAGAAAGGTACCCAAAATAAATTTAATGGTATTAAAACGCTGGAGGATTTAAAGCGCGTTTCCCTCGGCCAGGGCCGCTTTTGGGCAGATACTAATGTACTGACCGCCAATAACCTTAATGTAGTTAAAGTACTTAAATACGAAGGCCTGTTTTATATGCTGGATGGCGATCGCTTTGATGGCTACCCACGCGGCGTACATGAACCCTGGTCGGAAATGCAACGCTACCCCAAACTGGCACTGGATGTGGAGCAAAACTTGCTGCTGTCTTACACCAATCCGTTTTATTTTTTTGTAAGTAAATCCAACACTAAACTGGCCAATGAAATTGAGCAGGGGCTGCGTACAGCGATTGCCGATGGTAGCTTTGACGAGTACTTTTTTAACGATCCAACCGTGAAAGATGCGATCGAGAAATCTAATTTAAAAAACCGCACCTTGATTCACCTGGAAAATCCCACGCTTCCACCCAAAACGCCAGTGGACGACAAATCGCTCTGGTTTGATCCCTATTCGCTTTGATGATTATCTTCTACGCATGAGCATACATATTGATGTATTGCACCATGCGTGGAAAATCCGCGCGGTTCGGGCTGCTGCCATGGGGCAGCGCCTGATGCCAAATAATTAAATCACCGGCGTTAGCCGCAATCGCTTTTACCGGCCACTGCGACCAATCCTGTTGCTGCACATCAATACCGGTTGGTTGTTGCACCAGCCAATCATCAATTTTTTTGTGGAACCCCGGCACGCAGCAAAACGCCCCCTGGTGCGCTGCAACATCGGTTAAATAAATTAATGCCTGGGTACCAAAAGCAATGGGAGGGCGCAAATCCAGATCCCAATGCATACCCGGCCCGGGAAATTTCCATTGACTGGTCTCCGGTGGATTAAATCCCGTGCGATCGGTAGAAACAACCAAATCATCGCGCTGCCAGAGTTGATTAAAGATGGCGCGGATGCGTGGCGATTGCCGCGCAACCTCCAATGCGGGATGGGCAAATAATTGCACCATGATTTTTCTCATCTCACCCGCCGGTTGATACCAGGATGCAGGATCGTCCGCACTGATATGCAAATAATCCCAGATGGCGTTGCGCGCGGCTGCTGTTTCTTGCGCCGACAAAACGCCGGGAACAACTACATAACCATGCTC
>JACCDS010575783.1_pt1 | contig 16384 bp, 13 predicted proteins | sample 7446441 | NCBI WGS metagenome assembly JACCDS01 (sample SAMN15323445, study PRJNA562643) | freshwater metagenome | isolation source: river surface water | place: USA:Blue River Watershed | collected 2017-08-17
AGAAGAATTCGTTCATCGTGTACAGTGATTATTAAATGCTTAGAACCGGTAACGGTTTGAGCCGCTCCATAAGAGGTAAGGGTAGGGTACAATCGCATAGTTCAAAGATAGTGAAATGTGGGGATTGTATTCTGAAATGGATTTAATCATAAAATAAAACTTAGCAAGTATTTCGCTTGGCCTTTAATTTTTTTAAATGTTTTTCAGGATTAAAATCATGCGCATGTCCACTTTCTATTCCTTCCCGTATTGCATTACGTAAATTCGAAACACGGTTTTCTTCCTCTTCTAGAAGTCTTAGGCCGGCTCGAACAACCTCACTTGCATTATTATATCGGCCATTTGAAACAGACGTTTCTATAAAAACCTCGAAATGATTTCCCAATGATATAGATGTATTTTTCCCCATGAATTATAATTTAACTAAGTTACCAAAAAATGGAAATATTGTCAAGTTTTGGAAGTACTTTTTCATCCAACCCGAAGCTTAAATCTCAGGCACATTTCATCTGGAGTTAGTACCTCAATTTCACTGGTTTTGAAATCTTTTATATTACGTGTGACGATGCAATTCATGTTTGAAATTGATGAAGCGCAGAGAATTTGGATGGCATCTTCAAAGTCCTTGTGATTTGAAAGCAAACTTTTTTTCGTTATATCAAGATCCACAGGAATTACTTGAACTAATTCTAATAGGTTGAGGATGATATTACGAAGTGTTTTCTCATCGACATATTTCTTTAACAAGTAATGTGTGGTTGCGATAGAATGAGAAGATGTAAAAAGTTCCGCTTTTTTCAATTCAGCACTTTGGAAGATTTCAATAGCGTGTTTGCTGAATGGTTTTCGATCCGCAATTAAATCGACCAAGATGTTGGTGTCAAGAAATATCTTGATCATATTAAATGTTTCTTTTCGATGGCAGATCGTAATTCTTTACTTTCGTCAAAATCTTCAGGTAGGGTTACCGAACCAACTAAGTTTTTAAGTTTTGGCGACAATTCTGATTCAGTGTTTTCGTCAGTTAAAGTTTCAAGATAACTTTCAATCAATTCAGAAAGACTTCGGCCAGTGTTTTTTGCATATGATTTTGCTCTTTCTATAATTGCTTTCTCAACAGTCAATGTTAGCTTAGTTACCATAATACGTGTCTTTTTAACAAAAATACGTATTGGAATGCGAAAATGCAATTACAAAAGAACTCAAAACAATCGCCGTCAAGTTTTCGGAAATTATTGAGGATTTATTCATGTTTTTAAGAGTTTCGTATCTAATTTAGTTGTTGTGAAAGTTAGGAAGGATTTCGTAGCATCGGCCAGCGGCTGCAAGTGTTATAAAAATCCTGCGGGATTTCGTAGCATCGGCCAGCTGTTTTATGTTAATTTAGCCCCTCGGTTAGAACTGCGTGATGTCGCTGCCCGATATCACCAATGATAAAAATACGATTATGAGAAAATTTACAATAATTATTTGTTTTATAATTGTGAGGACAACCTTCGGACAAATGACATCTGAGAAAGAAAAAAGATTACAAACCGTACTAGATAATACTGTTGATAATAAAAAAGTCTTTGGGACAACTTTTGCCATAAAAAAAGACAAATTCACATGGCAAGGGGCATCAGGTAATTTGAACATAGACCAACCGTATTTTATTGCAAGTACAACTAAACTTTTTACCACTGCTATAATTCTTCAATTAAGGGCAGAAGGCAAACTGAGTCTTAACGACACAATCAGTAAATACATTGACCAATCAATTTTATCAGGACTGCAAATTTACAAAGGGAAAGATTACTCCAATGAACTCACCATTAAACACTTACTTTCTCATACTTCAGGACTTCCGGACTACTTTCAAGGCAAAGAAAAAAGTGGCAAAAGTTTAGAAAAAGAAATAACAGATGGCAGGGATCAATATTGGACCTTTGAACAAGCAATTGAAAGAACAAAAAGAATGGTACCGCTTTTTGCACCTGGAACCAAAGGGAAAGCAAACTATTCGGATGCCAATTTTCAACTTTTAGGGAAAATCATAGAGACAATAACACATAAATCGTATTCGGAAATTTGCAATGGGAATATAATTGAACCACTTGGTTTGACAAATACGTATCTCTATCAAGACACATCGGACAGAACACCAAAGACTTTATATTACAAGTCCAACGAATTGAACATTCCGCAAGCAATGTCATCATTTGGGGCTGACGGTGGAATGGTTTCAACGACAAGGGATATGCTTATTTTCATTGAAGCATTTTTTACCGGAAAGATATTTCCGAAGGAGTACATCAGTGAATTGCAAGAATGGAATAGAATTTTTTTTCCTATGAAATCAGGCATTGGAATTCATTTATTTCAACTTCCGTGGATTTTTAACCCAACTGGTGCGGTGTCATACTTCATTGGACATTCAGGACTTTCTGGGGCATTGGCCTTTTACAGTCCCAAAGAGAACATCTTTGTAGTTGGGACAGTTAATCAAGTTGCGCATCCTGATATTTCCTTTAAGACAATGATTAAGTTAACTCAACAAATTGTAGCACACTAAATAGAATAGATTGGATTAATTTAACAATAAATCAGATTTGGTATGTATAACTTTACCATTAATGGAAAACAAGGCATACCAACGCACACCAACACGATATAAAAAAACACCCACGAAAACATGGGTGTTTTTTTTGAATTTCAATAACATCTCGTTTGTTCATGTTGTTCTGGTAAATGATTTCTGCTTGCTTCTCGAAATATTTAAATTGGCAAAAATTATATTTTATTTTACATTTAAGAGTGTTTAAACTGCACGATTAAAATAAAATAGGTGGTAATAATTCACGAAGGTATTGTACATTTTTTGTAATTGATAATACGTAATTTGTTTTTATCGCAAATACAATGAAATCAGAGACTTATAGTCTTTTTGGAAATCATAGGCAATTGTGCTAGTTTCGTATATAATCTAGATGCTACGAAATCCCTTCGGGCTTCCGTAGCATCGGATGGCGGCTTCACGAGTTGTACGAAGTCCTGCGGGACTTCGTACATCTTCGGTTTCAAAGTAATTCTTCCCTTCGGTCAGAACTACGTGAAGCCGCCATCCGTTACCGGTAATTTTAAACAACAACATCATAACAATTGAGACAAATTAAACCATTCAGTGATTCTCGGCTCGACAATATGTGTTCATATTGTGGAGAACATCCTGATACAAGAGACCACGTTCCATCTAAAATTTTACTTGATGAACCGTTTCCTGAAAATTTACCAGTAGTTCCTTGCTGTGATAAATGCAATCAAAGTTTTTCGTTGGACGAAGAATATATAGCTTGTTTAATTGAATGTGTACTAAGCGGCACAACTGATATTAACCAACTAAAAAGAGAAAAGATTAAAAAAATACTTCAAAATAAAAGACCTCTCCGCGAGAAGATTTTTCATTCTATGAACGAAACAAACGGACAAGCATCTTTTAATGTTGAAGTTGACAGGTTGAGAAATGTAATTCTAAAACTTGCAAAAGGACACGCAAAATATGAAAATAGCGAACCAATATTTGACGAGCCAATCCATTTTGCTTTCAAACCATTGCAGACAATGACTGAGAAGGAAATTGATATATTTTTAGCGGACTCCGAACTGACAAAATCGCCAGAAGTAGGAAGCAGAGCGATGCAGAATTTTTTAATCGACACAAACAAAAATGTTCATTCACATTGGACAGTTGTGCAACCTAACAATTATAGTTATTGTGTAACTGCGAATCCTGGTAGACTTTCAGTAAAAATCATTGTTTGGGATTATCTTGCAGCAGAAATAGTATTGTAATCCTTTAATTATATAATTCAACAATGTATATTTTAGACATCGAAAAACTTGAATCTGGCGACATAATTTTGACAAGGTCATCGTCAAGAGAAAGTGAAAGGATTAGAAAATTATCAAAGTGTGATTATTCACACGCCATAATTTATGTTGGCGTTTCAAGTTGCATTGAGTCTGACGGACTTGGTGTTCAATCGCAGAATATTCAACGAATGTTATTTGAAAATGAAAGTGACATTTTGGTCCTAAGACTTAAAGACGACAGTTTTAAACATTTAATTTCAGGAGCAATTGTATTCGCAAGACAAAAAATCGGCACAGAATATTCTACGACAGAAGCAAGATTGGCAAGATCGGAAAAAAGTATAGCCGCGAAAGAAACTAACAGACAATTTTGTACAAGATTCGTTGCACAAGCTTATTCAAATTCCGGTATTCAGATAGTTTCTAATCCAGACTATTGTTCGCCTAACGACATACAAGGTTCAGAACTACTTGCTGTAATTGACAACGCTTTAAGGAATGCATCAGATGCTGAGACTGCATTTGCTCAAGAAGATAGTCCTCTTGAAAAGCAGAAAGAAATTCACAACTTCATTTTTGATAATGCAAGAGCCATTTCTGGACAGGACATTCAAACTTTTGAACAACTATCAAAGTATGTTATAGAAAATCCCGATAAAGACAATGAGATTACAAATATTATTAAAAAATCAGGCTATTTAGAAATGTTGCAAGGAGATGTTGAACGTAATCCTTGGCATTATGATTATAAAGAGTTAATAAAACATTACACTAATCCAAGGCAAAGAAAAGAAGTTGGCTATTTCTTTGCAACAACAGAAAGAGAAACAAGAGAGAGATTTTATCAAACATTAGACGCTTTAGAATTTGGTTACTCTTTCTATGGACAAATGTATTTTAAAGTCCAAATAGACCTTTACAAAAAATTAATTGACCTTAGTGAAACAAGAGAATTTGTAGGAATATTAGCACTGACAAAATGAAAAAAACTACCGCTAACAGCACATTTGCAATAGGCGGGGTTTCGTGTTCCGCAGACAGTTTTGTGGTAGCCGAAAGTTCAGTTCTCCGCAATAACATTTGTGCTGAAAAGCCCGCCTATCGCAAATCTGCAAAACGTTAGCACTCACCCTAAAAGACAACGACAATGATAAAATTAACGAACAGACAAAATATAATGACACCAACCGCACAAATGGCACATTTGGTTTTGCCCAACGCACTAAAGTTCACAATGCTAATTCAGGAGTTTAACTATGGCAGAATTTAATCGAAGACCCGAAACAAATAACATATTTGAAGGAACTTCTGATGAAGTAATTGAAATCGTTTTGAAAATTAAAGACGACTTCAATGACCGATATAATCGCAATTCTGAAAACAAACTAAGAGCAGAGCAACTAAGAGAATTACTCTTAAATGAAAACAGAATCTGCTACTTTCAAAAGCAAAAAGCAGACGACAAAAATAATCGTTCTCGACATAAAATAATTATACCTATTGGTAATGAAAGGGCTATTGAAACTATTGTAGGCTTGTCAGTAGCAAAAATTGATACTTTCACGGAATTGTATTCTTATTTTATATATAAGATTAAAGAAGTCAGTTTTTTCAACGAACCAACCAAAAACACAACTCAGCGGAACTGCATATTTCGTTTTGCTGACGTTGATCAAAAAGACGGCACAAGCGCTAATAACTTCAAAGAACTTTACAAAACCGTTGAATCAAGTGAAATCCCTCTAGTTGACATTAATAAAGATAAAGACAGACAGATTTGGCAGAATTATGTTGATGCTTTAAAAAAACTTGTAAATCAAAAAGAACACATTTGGAAAATTCAAAATGTTGAAAAGCCTTATACTGAGAATAAAACAGGAGAAACTGAAAGGGCTAACTTTATTGAAATTTACATAAATGAGAAAGAGCTAATTAAGAAGCTTGAAAAGAATATTTTAATACTCTTCAACGAAAAAGAGTTGGAAGATTATGGAGTTAGCGAAAGCAAAGCATTTATTGAATTTAAAAGTTACAGAGAATTAGGCCAAGAAGAATTGCACCAATTCAAAGAATTAGGTGATGAATTATTTTACGAACTTTCAAGCAATTCACCTTTTCATACAATTTTAGGTAAAATTGAGTTCAAATATTCCGACAATGTTTCAAAAGAAGACATCTATTCGGAAATACTAGAGAAACTAAAAAGCGAATATGAACTTGAAGCATCAATTAGCAACAACGGCTACATTGACCTAAGCGAAAACGATATTCCGCATCTAGTAAAAATCGTTTCTGACCATTATTCTCATATACTTTCGATTTTCAAAAACAACGTTGTTCATTTAAAAGTTGGCTTTACAACCGGAAACGAATTACAAAAAGCAAAACAAATAATAAAAGACAAGCTCAATTCGGAAGGATTAGACAGGGCAATCGTTTCATTAGCTCAAGACAATAAGTACTTGCTGGTTGAGGTTGGTGCTTTTGTTCCAAGAAACAAATTTGATTCAGAAGGGTTAAGTTTTGTTGAGTCTGTTTCAAGATTTCAATCAACAAAGCCACTAAAAACAAAACCAATAGATGGAATTGAACTAGTTGGAAATACATATCAAATCAAAAATGCCAACAAAGACCAAGTTGATAAGGCTTTGGCATTGCTTCAACAAAATTTTTCAGGTGTTTCATTTCGAAGATTGCCGACACAATACTTTTTCAAGTCTAATGAAAAGGTAAATCCCGAAACACTTCGCAATTTTAAAACGCAAACTGATTTGCAGGGAAAAACAGAATTCATTATTGCAAATTCAACACTCAAAATATCGGCAGACAGTAAAACAGACTTCGATAATCAGTTGAAACGAATAAAAGATTTAGTTCTTACAGCAAATATTGAAAAAAAGGAGTTCAATCCTACGTATCAAATCTTGTTCAGTACAGATGTTGAATCAAAACGTCAAAGCATAGTTAACAAAATACAAAATGAAATCAGAAAAGAAGTTGGCAAATCTGTTGATTTTGATGCTATAAAAAATCATACAAGACTTTTGTTTGAATATCAATTCAAGTCTGAAGATGAAAGAGAAAAATTCAAGCAAGCGGTAAGTTACGCTTGTTCAGATTTTCTTCAAATGCTAAATTTCTCTTTTGAAAATCCCTTGGGTAGAACAACTTATGAACTTTTTAAAAATGAAACGCTTGAACTTGAAAAGGAAAAGAAAACCGCAAGTAATATTAGGGGAGCTTCTTTTGTTTTTATTTCAAAAGAGCAGAAAGAAATGTTAGATAAAGAAGTAGATGAATTTAATGAAGACTATGGCTATTTGAAAGGATTTAAAAAAGAGAAGCAAGATGTTTTAAGAAATATTGAGTACTCACAACAAATAGGAAAATTACTTAGTAAGCAAAAAAACAAACTAACTTTTTTATTAAGTGAACAATTTGACGACTTAATAAATGCAAAAGAATCAGAACGTGTTGAATTATCCGAAATCAAACAAGGATTCATTAAACCAATTTTTACTGGCGAGTTAGCAAATATTGGCAGAATGATTCGGGCAATGAGAAAGGTCACCGACCCCAATTTAAGAAATGGTTTTCCTATCAATCAAAATTTGCCGAACTTTTTATTCGACCCAAATGAAGCAAGACAATCATCAACTGATCTTGAAGACGAAAAACAAAAAGTTCTTCAAAACCTGAACGAACCTTTTTTGAAAAACCAACCTAAACAACTTGAAGCAGTTGCAAAAACACTTTTAGCAAAAGATTTGGCACTGATCCAAGGACCTCCTGGAACAGGTAAAACAACCGTTATAGCTGAAATTATTTGGCAAACACTTTTACGAGAGCCCAATGCAAAATTATTAATTACATCACAAACAAACCTTGCTGTTGATAATGCTTTAGAACGCATTAAAGGTAAAAAATTAGTGCGACCAATTCGCCTTGGAAATATTGACAAGTTTGAAGACGAAGGAAAAATTTATTCGAACGAGAGAATTAAAAATTGGATTCAGGCAAAAACAGGCTCAAAAGAGGAAGGCCAAAATTCTGACAATGCCGTTTGCCAATGGATTGAAAATGTAAAAGAGAAATGTAGTAAAGAAGAAAAATATGCAAAGGCAGTTTCAAAATGGCTAAAAGGATTAAATGAAAAAGATAGTTTGATAAAATCATCTTTCTCAACAGCCTATTACGAATATGTAAACGTATTTGCGGCAACTTGTAGCGAATGCGGCAGTCGCAATTTCAGTGACACTTATCAAATGACTTTTAATCAAAATTCTGAAAGAAAAATCGAGCCAGAATTTGATTTGGTAATAATGGATGAGGCGAGTAAAGCTACACCGCCCGAATTGGTTTTACCATTAACGTTAGGCAAAAAGGTTGTTGTCATTGGCGACCATAAACAGTTGCCACCAATGATTGATGAAAGAGAATTTGGAGAAGCATTGGAAGCCGTTGGAGCGAAAAAGCTAATTGAGGATTGGACAAAAGACGATTACAAAGTTTCACAATTTGAAAAGCTATTTAAAAATGCCCCAAAAAATTTTGTTGCAAGTTTGGATACTCAATTCCGAATGCACGAACAAATTATGAATTGTATATCTGAATTCTATTCAGACCAAGAAGAGCTGGAGAATGGTTTGCTTTGTGGAATTAAAGGCGAAATGAATATTCCTGACTTCAATGTAAAAGCTAGTCGTTGGCATGGTCTGAATATTCCTCCTTTAATAACCCCTGATGTGCACGCAATATGGGTAAATGTAGATGAGCCAGAAATTGAAGAAGGTGGGCACTATTACTCAAATGATGCAGAAATTGAGGCTATTCATAGTATTTTAAACCTTCTCATAAATGCTGAAACATTCAAAACGTATCAAGATTTTTTTAAAACACAAAGTGAAGAAAATCAAGAAATCGGAATAATTACATTTTATGGCCCTCAAATGAAAAAAATAGGTCAAAAGCTATATCCTAGCTTGAAACCTAATGATTGGAGAGAATTCGATTTGCATAAGTTTAATAATGAATTTAAAATTCCGTTCAGAATTAATACTGTAGACAAATTCCAAGGAATGGAAAAAAATATTGTTATAATCTCTACAGTAAGAAGTGATAGGAAGATTAAAATTGACCCTCAAGGGAACAAAAAATTAGAACCAAACAGAAGTTTGGGATTTGCCAAAGAACTCACGCGTATTAATGTTGGATTTTCAAGGGCGAAAAGATTACTGATTGTTATTGGGAACGAAAAACATTTCTCACATAAACCAGAATACCAACAAGCAATTCAAAAAATGCACAGAATTGACATTGCACAAATTCAAAACCTTATTAAGTAGTGAAAAAACGATTATCTAAAATAGCGAGAGATTTTAAAAGCAACATTTCTGTTGTTGTTGAATTTTTGCGAGTAAATGGCTACGAATGCGATGAAGACCCCGAAGTTGAATTTTCAAGTGAAGTAGCTGAATTTATCGAAAATAACTTCCCTGCTTTTCTTTCTGAACGTAGCAAAGAAAACCAAAGGCAAGCACCTAAAAAGAAGGAAAAAAACAACGATACTATTCCAAGCGAACAGATTCCATTGGAATTAAAAATCATTGAATCTGCTAGCAAAGAGAAAAAACTGATTGAGCGAATTATTGGTTTTACAGAGTTTGATTGGAATTACACAGTTGCAAAATTTAAAGGCACTTGCTCACAACCAGTTGATTTTAATTTGTTTGATGAAGTGATTTGCGATTTGCTTTTGACAGAACAAATGTCGGCTGAAAAAATTGGAAACATACTTGGTTTTGACATTCAAAAAGACCCTGCCGAAAATGATATTCTTTTAAAAGCAATTAAAGATTTGAAAGCCGACAAAATGCTTGATGGAGATGAAAGTATTTTGTGGCTTACTGATGTAGGAATTGAATATGCTAAGAATGGTGTAAAATTCTCAACATTCACAAGGGATTTTGATTTATATATTGACAGCATTGGTGTTTCAAAAGAAAAAGTAAAAGAAGTTTTCAGAAATCTTAAAAGCGAAAAAACATCAAATTTCAACAAAGATATTCTGCCAAAAAACGTTGAAGAGGTAAAGCCAATAGCAGAAATACAAGCCCCCGAAATTCATTTTCCAAAAAAGAATTTCTTGTTGCAGGAATGCTCGCCAACGGGAGCTGAAGGCTATAAAGCAAAAGTTTGGGTTGTGCTATTGGAAAATTTCAGAGATAACACATTGAGGGCAATCGTCTATGATGAAAAGCAAAACAAAATAGTTGATACTTTATCCAAAGCCTTGGATAAACAAGAAGAATTAAAGTCTGAATTGCTTGAAAGATTAGTAAAGGTTGATGATGAAATTGAGTTTACGAATGAAGAAAAGCAAAAAGAACAAGTTGAAATTGAACAGGCTTTAATTCATAAGCAAGAAGAAATTGAAGAAGCAATAACAAGGCAAGATGCCGTCAAAATAAAAGAGATTGAAAAAGAAGTTGAGGCAATCAAACGACATTTTAACTCTTTGGAATTTGAAGTTGAATTGAAAAAATTGTTTGATACAACTTCTGACACAATTTTGATTCAAAGTCCGTGGGTTCGTGATTTTGCTTTCAAAAACAGAGTTCCATTCATCAAAGAATATCTTCGTAAAGGCGGTAGAGTTTACATTGCTTATTCCGAAAATGAAAGTTTTGGTGGGGAAGATATGGTTCAGGAAGAATCAAAAAACCTACTTGCTGAATTAGATAAGAACTTGAATTTTTATTGCTGTGAATTACCAGCGTTCCATTACAAAAATGTTTGGCTAATCAGAAAGAACAAAGAAAATAGCTATTATTCAGGAAGTTATAATATTCTTTCATTTTTCGTTCATCAGAATATGAAGAATGTTCGTCAGGAAAAAATGACGAGAATGGATTGGGATAGCGAATTAGAAGAGCAATATCTTGAAGTTTTCAAAAAGTTCGGATTGAAATACATCAATTCTGCCATAGACGATTTTAATACACTTTGCCAAAATCCACCTGCGAAAATAGATAGAGATTATTTGCAGAAGCTACGAAAAGTTGAAAACACGAAACTTTCACCATTCAAAGGAATTGGAGTTATGGAATTTGATAGTGCATTAGGATTACTTGAAGAAACGAAAGCGGAAAATTTAAATCACTATCGTAAAATTTTCTTCGAGTCAGAAATTGAGCGTTATAAGAAGCAAGTAATTGAACTTTCTCAAAAACCTTTATCACCAGACAGAAAGAAAAGTTTGCAAAATGAGTTTGAGAAACTTCGTGAGGAATTTTTAGATTTTCTTGACTTACAAATAAGCAAAGGAACAGAAGTAACGGATATGATAAACAACTTAAAAGTATTTACGCAACACCAAAAACAAAACAACCACAATAAAAACAAAAAGAGAAGATAGTTATGTCCTGTTTTGAATCATCAACATTTTTAAAAAACCCTGATATTATGAATCAGGAAATTTTGATTTCAGCTTGTGAAAAGCTGGGGTGGAAATTTACTGTTACAGGAAACGAACTAACAATTTTTCAATTAAACTCAAATGAAAATTTAAGGGGCGAATACGCAATGAAGATTGTCGGTAATAAAGTGACATACAACACATACTATATACAGAACGCCCAAGGCAAAGTGCAAGAATTGCAAAATACTTTCTACGAATTGAATGTAAAATATGCGGAAGAATCAATAATTCGTGAATTTAAAAAACAGGGCTGGACATTTAAGAGCAATGATAAATTCAAAGCAAACGAAACTGAAAAAGTGAGTTTTTATATGGTTGGTCGCAGTAAACTAAAAGAAGAAACTGAACCAGTTTCACAAATTAAATTTACCATACTAAAAGACGGATCAGTAAAAACCGATAGCGATTACATACCTAAAGACATTCACGAACTTGCAGACAAAGCAATGGAATCTTTGGAAAGTGTATTCGGAAATAAAAGAGAAATAAACGGAAAAGAAATTCCCTTGAAGTATAAACACAAAACATTTTGTGAGAACAAAAAAACAATCTCAATCACCAAGAAATAATGGCACAGATTACAAAAAACAATACCGATACATTCGGACAAATTCAGGATATGCTGAAAGCATATTACCCGATTTTATACTTAACAACATTTGAGTATGACAGAACAAAACAAAAGTTGAGAGGCGTAGCGAAAAATCTCAACAAGAATTTTCAATTCTATGAATGGAATTGTGTAGATGGTTTGGGGAAAAGGGATTTAAATGAAGGAGGTTTAAAACTTATTGAAAACGTTGAAGAACCTGAACAACTATTAAAACATATTTCTAATCAAACAGAAAAAGACGATAACGAAATTTATGTCTTAGAGGATTTTCACGATTTTATTACTGAAAGAAATATTAAAATACAACTTCGTCAATTAGCGGAGAAATTGAGATTTTACAGAAAGCACATAATAATTGTTTCTTCAGTTTTGAGTTTGCCTATTGAGTTAGAAAAATACATCACAGTCCTTGAAATGCCATTACCGGGAAGAGTTGATTTGGAAGTTGTTTTAAATTCAGTTTCTAAAAACGCAAAAAAGGAAATTGATAATGACCTTAAAAAGAAATTGATTGATGCTGCTTTGGGAATGACGGTAATGGAAGCCGATTTGGCTTACTGCCTTGCAGCTGTAAGAGATGATTTTGGTATTAATTCGCCAAGGACGGTTGCCTTTGAAAAAGAGCAAATCATTAAGAAAAGTGGTTTACTCGATTACTTTCAAGTTAATGAAAGTTTGAAAAGCGTTGGTGGAATGGATAATCTTAAAGATTGGTTGGAAAAACGCAAACAGGCGTTTGATTTTAAGGCACAAACTTGGGGACTTGCAGAACCAAAAGGGCTATTGCTTTTGGGTGTCCCTGGTTGTGGAAAAAGTTTGACAGCAAAATGTATAGCTTCTTTGTGGAATATGCCTTTGTTACGACTTGACATCGGAAAAGTTTTTCAGGGGGAAGTGGGAAGTAGCGAAAACAATATTCGAAGAGCGATTGCAACAGCAGAAGCAGTTGCACCTTGCGTTTTGTGGATTGACGAAATTGAAAAAGGGCTTTCAGGAGTTCAAAGCAGTGGAGCAACAGACGGAGGAACTACATCACGAATTTTCTCGACCATTTTGACTTGGATGCAAGAAAAAACACAACCTGTTTTTGTTGTTGCAACAGCCAACGACATTTCACAACTTCCACCTGAACTTTTACGCAAAGGTCGATTTGATGAAATGTTTTTTGTTGACCTTCCTTCGGAAGAAGATAGGAAAAGTATCTTCTCTATTCACTTAGCAAAAAACAACCAAAAGCCTGACAATTTCGGATTAGACAAATTAGCAAAAGAATCCAAAGGGTTTAACGGAGCAGAAATTGAAGAATGCGTAAAAGAAGCAATGTTTTCGGCTTACACAGAAAATCCAAACGAACCGAAACTACAAATTGTTCATTTACTAAACGCAATCAAAGACACAGTTCCGCTTTCCAAGACAATGAAAGACCAAATTGAATTTTTACGCAAATGGGCTAACAGCAGGGCGAAACAAGCAGGACAAATAAACAACGAAGACTTAAAAAGTATTGAAGAAGTTCCATTGACAAAAGTTGAAAAAGAATTAAACAGGAGTTTTGACTAATAAAAAGCCTACGCTAAAAGCAAGCACATTTGCAATTCGCACAAGCCAACGCACAGACCAAAAATTGCAAAAGAGCTTGCTTTGCCAACGCACCAAGACAGACACGAAATGACAACAAACAACATCGACAGAAAAGAAGGGCGAAGTGCTAACATCGGTTTTGCAAAATGGCGGGCTAAGTGCTTCTATGACAGTTTATTGCAAGGTTCAATTTCAGTTTTTCAATTGAAGATTTGTGCTGAAAATCCGCCACTTCGCAAAGCCGAGAACCGATGCTACGAAATCCCTTCGGGCTTCCGTAGCATCGGATGGCGGCTTCACGAGAAGTACGAAGCCCTGAGGAACTTCGTACATCTTCGGTTTCAAAGTAATTCTTCCCTTCGGTCAGAACTACGTGAAGCCGCCATCCGTTAGCGGTAATTTTAAAAACAGACACGAACAAAATGGAGAAAGTAATTTTTGACACAAACGCATATAGATATTTAGTTGACGGAAAAGACTTTGACCAAGTTGACAAAGTCATTGCAAAACTTAAAGCAAAAGAAGAAAAGAATAACATTGAGACATTAATAAGTCCAATAGTTGTTAAAGAACTTCTAGCTCATCTTGCCGACAAAAACGACCCAAGTTTTGATGTTTGCCTCAAGGCAAATAAAGCACTTTATTTCCACAGCGGTTCAGATGAAAATTACAGAATGATTGCAAGTCCTGAACTTTTAATAAGTAAAGCATTCTTTGACAAGACTATACCATCAAAAATAGAAACCAACATTGCTCTCGGACAAATAAGTTTTCATTTAGCCACAAATCCAACAGACCACGTTTTTAAAAAATTCCAAAGAAACTTGAATTTAAACAAAGACCACGTCCTAGAATCTGAAAAAGAGTTTGCCTTAGCTATGAAACAATTTATAGTATCACAAGACCCAAATGCAAAAGGATGGAGAATTTTTGAAAATGACGATAACTCAAGAAGAAAAGTATTAGAAAGTATTCGCTCCGAAAACGCTTCAATTGAAATCGCCTTTGGATACATTTATTTAGTTTATATACTGTTACTTTCTTCAGGTCAAATTACTCAAATGTCAATGCCCGAGCTAATGGATAGGGCAAAATCATTCACAACGGTTTTCCCCGAACCGATTGCACTTTACAAATATGTGATGGAAAATTTGGTCAATAGCGATTTCAATTTATTTGAAAATAGCAGAAGTAATTTTGTGTGGGACATTCATTTGATGTTTAATGTAGGAGACCACGCAATCAGTGAAGGGAAAGTTCATTTTATAACTTCAGATAAAGCAATGATTAGAACAGCTATTGCCGAAAATGCAAAATACTCAATATGGTCATTTGACGAGTATATGGAATTTTTAAAGTAATGAAAATGAACAATAAAAGTAAAATTAAAGGAGATGGAAATGTAAATATTCAGGACGTTTCTAAATCAAAAATTTCAATCGGAGACCGAACAACAGCCGATAAAAAAAACAGTAAGTTATGGATTATACTTCCTGTAATTGTCGCCATAATAGCTCTTGTCATTCAAATTTTAATTGGTTGGGAACAACTTATAAATTGGTTTTATGCTAAATAAATCACACATAGACGGACACGGTAATGTTGTCATTCAAGATGCCGACAACTCAACAATCACAATCAATCTTGCAGACACAGAACAAGTAAGAAAATTTTTTATAGATTTTCAAATGAAGCTTTCAGATTTGCCACGAGAGATACTAACAGAACTTCAAAAACATAATGATTTGGAAAAAGAATTAAAAGTAGGTGCAAACATTTACCTAACTGTTATTGCAGCGATTGGACAATTAGGTGGCAACTCTGTTTTGTGGGGATTATCTGTTACTAATCTCACAAAGGAGCATAGGTATTTTAATCAACCATACTTTAAAGTATCACCCAAATTCGAGTTAGAACCAGGTCTTGAGCACGACACATTTATGATGTTTCCGAAGGAGCAATTATCTTTTCCCGTCAGACTTGAGTATGGACAGGTATTACATTTGACATTCGAAGTGAATCCAAAGCAGTTTAAATTATTCCAAAAAAATGCAACCGAAGAAGCAATTCTGACAGGTTATTGTGGAACAACTGTTGGTGAACTGTATAATTCAAATGACTACAAACTTGACAAATTTGTGAAAGACTATGAAGCAATTATACGAGTGAGATAAATAACTACCGCCAACAGCACCTACCCAAAAGTGGCGGTTCAGTGGTTAAATCAAGCTTTGTGCATCTATCAAAGTTTTTGCTTGGTTGACAGTGTAGTGCTTCGAAATCGCCACCTTCGGGTAGCTGCGAAACGTTACAAGCAACCCTAACAGACGACAATGCAACGACAAACAGATGTACCAGCCCCCTAATAGATTTGTACTAGCCCCCTAATAGATTGGAGAAAAAAGTAAAAACAGTTTGACTTAATTGAAAAACCAATTAATTTGAACTAAAATTAGGAGTGATAACAATTTCTTAATTTAGTCAGAACTACACCTAGCCGCAAACCATAACGTGCAAGCGTTACGAAACAACCCAGCAATTAACAAAATAACTGAAAATTGAAGATCTTAGAAGTTTTAAATTGTCTTGCGGTGTAAAACTTGTATTTTTACCGCATATTTTGCGGTGGTAATTATGTATATACACGAAAGAAAAAATTGGACAAACTTTGTTTGGGATAAAGAAAAAATATCACCCATCTTGACTTCTGTGAGATATTTACAAGGACGATTATTGGGACGTATGGAAAGTTTAGGGTTCGATATTGTGGAGAGTGCCACTTTAGAGTCGCTTATTTTAGATGTTGTAGATACATCAAGAATCGAAGGCGAATTTTTAAATCCTGAATTGGTTCGATC
>JACCDS010480599.1_pt1 | contig 16382 bp, 17 predicted proteins | sample 7446441 | NCBI WGS metagenome assembly JACCDS01 (sample SAMN15323445, study PRJNA562643) | freshwater metagenome | isolation source: river surface water | place: USA:Blue River Watershed | collected 2017-08-17
TGATTTTTTGCTCCCAACAGGTTTCAGCAATCACCTCATCAACAAACCGCACACTGCGTAATAATTCAACCCGATGCTCAAATGGCATTAAGGTAGTTTTGCCCTTGCCGGCATTAAATTCATCGGTGGACACCGCGACAATCAATTTGTCGCCCAACGATTTAGCGCGTTTCAGCAGATTCAAATGACCAATGTGGAATAAATCAAAGGTGCCGTAAGTGATGACTGTTTTCATACCGATTCTAATATTACTGAAGGAAGTGAATGATGGTCAGATTGCATATGGAATTGTTTTACTTGGTCTAAAAATTCGACGATATCGCTGGAGACTTTCACGCCTCGTACCTGCCAATTCTCAGCGGTATTTTGCCAACAACCAGGATTTTCTCTTTCCGCACGATTTTGGCCTGCGAAGTACTCACGGCAAAAATCCATAAAGTTCTCGCAGGATTGCCTCAAGGTACGATAAAAGTTCACTCGTTCCGGCCCAGGCCTAAAACCGAGTACTGCACTGATATGCACATACCAGCTTTCAACTTCCTTCACATATTTTGGATCTGTATACCAATGATGAAATCGGAAACTGCGAGGAGACCCAGGCACGTTTACCGGCTCATTCTCCATACTACGTAACCAATAACAATGTGGAATCGTTTTAGTTTTGCCCAACCAGGCAGTCACCAATTCGAACGCAAGTTCGGCACTGTAAATACAACTATTTTTATGAGCCGCAGCTCGCATAGCCAGCTTGAAACCTGCCGTACGATGAACTCCGTAACATGAGACAGGCGTGTAATGTCTGAAGTGAGTCAATAGCCGGTCACGGGATTGTTCCTGAAGCATTTCAAACTGCGCTTGCTCCGCATAATGCATACGAGTCGATATCTGTTGTTCACTGGCCTTCCACAGAAAACTAGCGCAATTGCCATTGACGCAAGCATACGAAGTATTTTCGTTTAGTTCATCAATGGCCTCGGAGATGCCTTGTTCTGAGAAAAAATCGTCATCTGATAACATGGATGCATAAGGCGTCTGGATCATATCGCACGCCTGAAGCAAGCGCTCTGTCAATCCAACTGGAGAATGGACGTATTGAATATTAACAGCCAGTCCGTTTAACTGGCTCTCGGCAATGGGTGTTAAACTGCCATCCATCACGATCACGGTGCAACCCTTGCCGGACCAATAGCGCATGTTTCGAAGTACGAACTCAGGCCTGTTATATGTAGGTATGACGATGGTTAGTTTTTCTAAATTTTGCATTTTTTTATTCCACCGTATTGTGTTTTTACCTTATCGACGATCACGGCAAAATGTTTAGCGATAAAAGTACTTCGGCATCCGACTGTTTATTTTTTGGATAAACCGAAAGGATAAAACTGAATTTGTAAGCTGCTTGACTCCCGGAAACTCCAAACACGTGTTAGCTTATAACAAATCAATTTTTTCGGGATCTCATATGGATGCTTTTATCTGCCGTGAAATAAATAAAATGACTATCACGTTACTGGCTGATTATTTTGGGGCTCCGGAACTGGAAATACAGCAAATTTATCAGGAGCTTTTGGATGACAAGCAGTTCCTCGGTGAAATTAATCAGCAATTAGCATTCTGTCGTCAGTATCATCAAAAAGGCATCTTTAGGCATGAATCCTTAGATAGCGTCGACTGGTTTGGGATTCAGCGAATACTCTTGTATGTATTGGTTCGGATGAGACAGCCTGAAGTTTTTGTTGAAACCGGAGTCTTTTATGGCGGCAATACAGCTTTCATTCTGAACGCGCTACGTCGTAATGGCAAAGGCCATCTGTACTCATTTGATCTGGCAGCCAACGAAATTCAGGATCTAAACAGGCATCATCTCGTTGGTGATTCAGAAATAATTCCAGCTGGATTAGATGTGGGATTCATGGTCCATGAGAATCTAAAAAAGGCATGGACATTAATTCGTGGCCATAGTCATCAAACGTTGCCATTATTTGATAAACAAATTGATATTTTTATGCATGACAGTGACCATGCTCACAATTTTGTTCTTAGAGAATTCGAGATCATTTGGCCAAAACTCAGCGAAAATGCAGTGATATTAGCGGACGACTTAAATTGGGCAAATGCTTTTTTCCAGGTGTGTGTGGAACGCAGACTGTTACCTTTAATTATTACCGACAATGGTAAATCAGGCCTTCTGGCTCGCACAGGACTAGCCTGGTTACAACATCCGGCAAATACAAAGCTCGACATGGTGGGAGGCTAACGCCTCCCATTGTTTTTTATCGACGATTGTTAAAATAGTCGAGTATTTTGTTTCAACGAATGTACTCTGGATAACTATCGGAAAACTGATTTCCCAGATACAACCCTTCCGGATAATTTCTCTCAAAACTTTTGATATTGCATAAGTCATCAAACCGAAGCTGCAAACTGATTCTGACTTTATTACTTACGTTTTGTTCGCTTCGATGTAATAACAACGTCGAAAAAACCAGACACTCATGATCTAACACCGCTTCATTTTCAAACTTACAATCCTTCATCAGATCCAAGTTCGCTATTTGAATAGTGCTTCCGCCATTTTTCCCATAAGTATCCGACAATTTTTTTTCAGTCACATGCAAAGTCCCATTTAAATGTGAGCCTTTGACATAAGCTGGTGGCCCCATCTCCAATTCAACATCTCCGAGAGCAAGCCAGAATGTAAGGCCATTTTCGCTGCCCTGAATGTAGGGAAAGTCTTGATGTATACCAAGCAAATATTTATCTTCTCCCGGAATATCAAACCGTAAACAAACAAAATTGCAACATGAAACTAATGGGGAAGCCATTAACTGGCCGGCGATCCGAACGAAATCCGGTGCAGCCGCCAATTGTTTAATAGAAGGAAAACGTCGGCAAACTTTGTAAAGTTTGCCAAGCAAAGCCCTATCACTACGGGCTATTTGCATTAAATCGGTTGCCAGTGACGACGGACGACAATATGGATATCCCCAATATGCTAACCATGCACAAATCTCCTCGGCTAGCTTCAATTTGAGCTCCATCACCGAGGCTCCAAGTTGTATTTTCAGGATGCCTTCCTGATTGTACAGTTCCTGATTGGGCTGCATGTCAGGCTCCTTATTCACCTTTGATGAAATAACCACCCGGCGTAGAGATAAAAGGGAATTTCTTTAGTACAGGTCTACGTCCCGCAAAAAATTCATCAAAAGCAAGGCTTTCTCCGGGAAAACCTTCCATACCATACTCATCAAGGATCACAACTCCGCCAGGTACAACCCTGTCATACAAATGCTCGAGTGCTACCTTCGTTGGTTCATATAAATCCAAATCAAGGTGTAGCATGGAGATACGCAAACCAGGATTTTTCTCGAGATATTGAGGAATTGTATGGCGACAGTCCCCTTGTACAAGTTCCGCTCGGGAAAACCGGGGGATCATCGAGTCTCTTTGCTCAATTTCGATCGCTTGGCGCAGCACTGGAAGGAAGGTCGATGCGTTAAAACCACCAACGACTTTGTCCCGTTTGATGTTTTCCGCACCGTCCTTTACATCTAAGTCCACAAACCCTGTCCAGGTATCAAAACCAATAACTTTTTTGAGAGTGTCTCCTGCGCAGTACACATCACAGAGTTTCAAAAAAGTCATAAAAGATGCACCTTTAAAGACACCAAGCTCGACAATAGAGCCTGGTAAATCCACAGTATGCTTAAACAACTCAATATGGGTAACAAATTTGGCAAAGTTTACCCGGCGATAGAACAACATAAAGTTTTCCAGCACATCCTGACTGGTCAATTGATTGTCGCTGATCACTTGAGCCAGCTCAGACCATATATCGCCATCAAATGGGCTAGTTCCCATTTTTGTATAATCAGTATTCATAAATGCCTTCTCTAAATGCTTCAGATTACAAACTAAAACTATCAAAATACGTAATGCGGGACCCTGCGGTGTCGAATCTTACGGGCAGACAAAAGTAGCCATTCATTGCTTGCATCACTTGTTGTCTCTGCTCAGGGCGGACATAAACCAACAGAAACCCACCACCACCTGCGCCCAGTAATTTTCCGCCAATAGCCCCGGCCGCTCTGGCCTTGCTATACATCTCGTCAATTTGCTGATCAGCAATCAAACTGCTGAGCTGCTTTTTTAACATCCAGCCGGTATGAAGGATCTCGCCAAAGTCATCCAGAGGTCGGCCTCCAGTCAACGTCTCTTCAAGTGGTTGAATGTACTGAAGCATTTGTTTCAAGGAATCAAACTTTTGTTTTTGACTCATTTCTTGTGATTGTACAGCCAGCAGTTCACCGGCATCTCGGGTTTTTCTGGTGTAGAACAACAGCAATCGCTGTTCCAGCGCGGTGACTCTTTCGGCTTTATACAAAACCGGAGTGACCGATGTGCGTAAGTTCGGATAAAACCGGAAAATATTAAAGTCACCATATGCTGCAGCATAGTGGTCTTGCGTCCCTATTTTTCGTCCTAGACGATTAATTTCCAGTTCCGCAGCTTCCCGGGCAAGCTGACCTTTTGATACTCTTTCACGCCTTAATGCATGCAGTACGTTTAATAATCCGACTGTAAATGAACTGGATGACCCGAGCCCGGTTTGTGATGGAACGTCGGCAAAAGTAGTGATCTCAAGAGGATAATCGATGTCGAACATTTTAAGAGCTTCACGAATGATTGGATGCTCAATCTCTTCAATTTCGTTGGTGAACTCTAATTTATTCCAGCTTATCCGGTATTTATAGTCCGCAATCGGCATCTGACGTTTTGCAGTAACGTAAATGTATTTCTGGATTGCACAACTAATGACAGCACCGGGTTCCACATCGCAAAATGCCGCCAGATCAGTACCGCCGCCAATAAAACTGGTCCGAAATGGTGTTCTGGAAATGATCATGTGGCCCCCATTACAGCTCTTCGTTCAAGGTCATTGGCAATGATTTGCCTGATACCATCGTGTAATTGCACTTGGCACGAGAATCCGAGCCGATTTAGTTTCGAAACATCCGCCCACCACTGCTGTGTTGGTGACGTATCCTGATATATCGGCGCCTGTCCGGCAGACTCCAGCATCAGATTGACAATTTGGGCAACAGAAACAGCCCGACCACTCCCGACATTAAAAATCCCCTGTTCCGATGTGCGCTCAACAAGCATTAACAAAGCCCGAGCCACATCATCAACGTGAATAAAATCAACGGCATGATAAGGAGTATTCACCTGTGGGATATCTCCCTGCATAATCTGCGCCGAAAGCGTAGGTAACAGAGATTGTGGTCGTTGTCCCGGGCCGTAGCTATAAAAGATTCGAGCTTCCGCCAAAGTTGCCCCAAAATCCCGACACATGGCGTCTGCAATCTGAAAAACAGCATTTTTTGTCGAAGCAAACACGCCAGGCTGATTGGGTAGCATCAACTCGTTAACAGCTCCAGATTGCTGGCCATATTGCCAACAACTGCCAGCCAAAACGATGCGCCGACATCCAGCCTGCAGTAACTCGAGAATAAGCATGGATTGCTGGTTTAGATTCTCCATACAAAGTGCAGGTGAATAATCAGGTAATCCTTGCCACGCCAATAAAATTGCACTTTCAGGCTGGGTCTCACGTAGATAACTTCTGACAACTGCAATTTCTGCAAAAGATGCTTTTAAGCCTCCAGGCACATTTTGCGATCTGCTTATTGAACTTAACGTCACCTGAGCCGGGTCAAGTTGGCGTTGTAATGCGCTTCCGATAAAGCCACTGATACCACTGACAAATAACTTCATCGCTGTTGCCCGTTGGTGCGGCTATATAATGCCAGGTAGGTTGATAAATCAAAATCGGCATATTGCTGGTCTTTTTCTGATATGGATATCGGCTGTGCAGGCCAGTCAACATTCACCAAAGGATCATTCCAACGAAAGCCGTAATAGTGTGAAGGGCTATACAATTCCGACATGTAATACAACATCGTGCTATCAGGAGCCAACGTCAAGAAAGCATTGGCACATCCTTTTGGGATCAGCAATGCATGGCGGGCCTCGCTATTTAATTGAATGGTTTGCTGCGTCAGAAAAGTCGGCGAGTCTGGACGCAGGTCGATAGTGACATTAAAAAAACGACCACTCACCGGCGTCATAATTTTATCTTCGCCAAAGGGTGCCATCTGAAAGTGAAAGCCACGCAATGTATTACAAGCGAAGTTCTCCGAAATGTTTGTTTGCCGGATTTGAAATGAAACGCCAGCCTGTTGAAACTCGGTCATGCAAAAACTACGACGAAAGACACCACGACTATCAGCAAACGGCGAAGATTCAATCAGATAAGAACCATGGATTTGAAGTTGGTTAAACTGCATTTATCCAAACCTCACGCACAGGTCCTGGCAAGGGCACTATAACTTTGCCAGTAAAACCATAGGTCTGCTGAAGTTCCTGGACTATTTCCTGTTCAAAATTCCAAGCAAGTAACAAAATGGTATCCGGTTTTGTAGCCAACGCTTCAGCAGGTGGCAGAATCTGAATATCTGTGCCCGCCGTATAACAATAATGTTTGTAAGGGCTCTTATCTGCTATGCAAGTCAAATATTGCGCATCAATACCAGCAAAATTTAACAGTGTTGAGCTCCGTGCAGATGCACCATAACCGATGACACGTCGGCCTGCAGCCAGTTCAGCATCTAAGGCTTCGCGTAAACTTTTGGCATGTTCAAGTGACTTTTGCGCGAAGTTTTTCCAGGATGCCAAATCGTTGATCCCACTTGCCATTTCGTGTTGCAGAGCATCTCGAAGTGAATCTGTGATTTCTTTGCTTTTTTTGCTAAAGAAAATAACGTATGAGCCACCACTAATAGGGCTCTGAAACAGGTCAAACGGGAAAAAACCGTATTTATTCAGCAGGTTCTGCATACTCGTCAACGAATGATAAAACAAGTGCTCGTGATACACAGAATCGTAATGCAATTCGTCAAATATCTTGCCAGCATAATGAAACTCAAACGCACCTATACCTTCATCGGACAATAACCGAACTAATGACTGCATAATTTCGTCAATGTGTTCCACGTGGGGAATGACATTGCGGGCAATAAATCCGTCACATTGACCATAGTTATCGATCACATGCTGAGCACTGCCTGCATTGAAAAAATCTGCGAGTGTCGGGATCCCCTGAGCGTTAGCGGCTTGCGCAATATTGGCGGCAGGATCAACACCTAATACCTTGATCCCTCTTTCAATAAAGGGCTTTAAAAAGGTTCCGTCATTACTGGCCATTTCAACGATAAATGGTTGTTTTTCTGGTGTGCGTTGCAGGAATTGCTGACAAAAATACTGCGCATAATCTTTTGCAGTCTGCGACGTACCCGTAACCCATACATAGTGTTTAAACAGGTATTCGCTATCCACATCAACTGTCAGTTGCACAGATTTAGCTTGCTCAGACCATCCCAACACCAATGGGATTTGCGGCAAGGGTTCTGACTTGTCCCGGCGTAAACTATTTGCTGGTGGTTGAAGCCCCATATCAAAGAATACTTCGAGCGGCTGTTCCGGAAAAATCCGGCAATGATGAACTTCGTGATAGATTCTATTCATGCTTCACCCAAAACAGATTGTCATCCAATTTCCCCGAAGCTAATAGATCATCGAGTTGTGCCAATCTGGTGCAACGCGGGCCCCGGAAGTCTTGTTCTTTAAAATCAATATCTTCGAATTTAGCCAGCATTTCCTGTCCAGCTCTGACGAGGTCCCATGCCGGTTGATAATAATCCTGTAACTCCGTCAGAATTCGGTTAAAGCCAACACGATAGGTTCTGGCGTCTGAGCCATGTTCCCCGGTAAATACCAAATCGCATCCGGCTACTAAAGTACTGACTGTTTCTGCAATTTGCCTGACGGTGTAATTGCCATTTTCAATACCGACGTTATAAGACCGGCCATTTATCAGCGAAACCGGTGCTGTTAATCCGGCAATAAAAGCTTTACAGACATCCTGAACATGGACTATTGGTCGCCATGGCGTGCCGTCACTTTTAATCTCAATTTTGCCTGTGGTATAGGCGCAGGCTAAAAGGTTGTTAAAAATAATGTCACAACGCAGACGGGGTGACCAACCGAATACAGTAGAGGGCCGGAAACAGACTACACAAAATGTTTCGCTTACGAGAGTTTTCAGTTCCTGCTCTGCTTGCCATTTAGTTTTCGCATAGGCTGTGATCGGGTGTTTCACTGAATTATCTTCGTCTAACTCTGCATCGGAGTCAGCAATACCGTACATGCTCTGTGATGACGCATAGATAAAACGGGAAACACCCGCATTTTTTGCCAGTCGGGCCAACCTTACTGCAGCCCGGTAGTTAATTTCCTCGGTGATCCCCGCTTTTAATTCACCAAGCGGATCATTTGATAATGCGGCCAAATGAATGACTGCATCGACCCCCACGAGGTCTTCAGCTGCAACGTCGCGGATGTCTTTGGTGATGGATCTATAAACCCGTTCCTGTTGTTCCAACTCGCAATCGTCATAAAATCCGGTATCTAAACCAATAATGTCATATTGTAATTTCGCGAGCTGGTCGACCAACACCGAACCAATGTAACCGCGATCACCAGTGACCATGACTTTCATGGTTGTACTCCTTAGCAATAAAATCAGTCAGACTGGCCATGTTTAACGAGGCCAAATCAATAAATTCTTGAAGAGGTAGTGTTAACTCATCTGGACTTCCCAGAAAGAGTCCCCGGCAACCTGCATTGCGGGCTGCCAGCATATCCCGCGAATCATCGCCGATATACCACGTTTGGCTGAGACAAAGTTGAAGGTCATAGCTGGCTTTCAGAAATAGGCCTGGATTGGGTTTACGATCAAAATCTTGCACATCCTGCCAATGCGCACCAGCAACATAAACTGCATCAATATAGACGCCTGTTTTGGCAAGTTCCCGGCACATTTTTTCGTGTATAGCTGCGAGTTGATGTTCAGACAGATCGCCCGTCGCCAGACCTGCCTGATTCGTGATAACCACAAACCGAAAACCTATTTGCCCAAGACTCGCGAGTGCTGCCACATTATCCGCGATAACTTCGAATTGCTTGGCAGAAGTGATATAGCTACCTTTTGGCGCCTTTATATTGATGGTGCCATCACGGTCTAACAAAATCAGTTTTTTATGTTTAAGAAATTCGGCGGTGTAACTAAGGCGAACCGGATCAGAGATGCTGTGATACTGCTGCGGTGTCAGATATGCACTTAACTGACCAATGTCAGCAAGTTGCTGTAATATTCTAGAAAACGATTGGTTTTCAGCATCATTGATCATCGATACCACGGATTTATTGACACACATAAATCCCAGTTCCACATAATCTAGCCCTTCTTTTTGCCGTTTCGAATCATAACACGCGACTTTGGACTCGGATGTCAGTGCGATATTGCCGTTTTTCTTAGGTACAACGAGCAATGACAGCAGGCATTGTTGGGCAAGATAATGCTCGGTTAGTACAGCAAGGTTGTAGTTGACATAGTTGTCGCTATATAGCAAAAAAAAGGTCTCATCAAGCAAGTGAAACGCTCTGTAGAGGCGACGACCTGTATCCCATTCTACATCTCCCTGTGAATAGCTGATTTCTAGCCCAAGAGCTTCGCCGCGGCCAAAGTAGTCGAAAATTTTTTGATGCAGATAACCGGTTAATAACAGAACTTTTGAAATTCCCTGGATTTTGAGTTGATGCAGTAAATACCACAGAAATGGTTTACCGTTCACGTCGACCATCGGCTTAGGCGTTTCCCTGGTTAATGGCAGCAGTCGGGTACCGAGTCCACCAGCAAGCACAACGGCTTGAGAAATTTTTACATTCTGCAAATCACTGCCTCACAGTCAAATTATTGACATATATCTGATATTTTGAACGAGCCTTCGCTTCCAGACTGAAGCATGAGTTGTTTTCCACTATATATTCAACAACTTTGTTCATTTTCGCTTTCAGCCAAACTCGTCTGGGTGTTTTCAATAAATATGCCAGCTTCTGATACACATCACTCTATCGACAACGAGTCTCAATTCTTGACCATTGAGTTCTTAAGAGTTTCCGGAATTTTGCGTGATTGCTTACGAGCTTTCAGGCACAATTTTTGCTGTCATTGCATTTATCAGACTGAGCCAAAGGCTTTTCCCTACAAATAACCAGAACCTCCGACAGGAATTGAGATATGAATATTTTCATTACCGGAACAGAGAGCTTTGTCGGCAAAAGGCTGATCCGGGCACTCGACCAGCTTGGCCATAAATTAAGCGGTATTGACGCAGCACCGTCCAGCGACGGGCGTTTTTTGCAGAGCGATTTATTGAATCCAAAGTTAAATCAACTAATCCCTCAAAACACGGACATTGTGATTCATCTGGCTGCACTTTCCCGTGATCCGGATTGCCGCAACCGCGCAACCGAATGCTTTGCGACGAATGTAATGGGTACATTGGCATTGATAGATGCTGTTGCGACCCATCAGGTACAGCAGTTTATTTTTGCATCCACAGAGTGGGTATACGATTTATGTGATGCCGTCAGTCTGAAAACAGAAAATTCATTGATTAACATCTCGAATCATACTTCCGAGTATGCGTTGTCCAAGTTAGTTTCCGAAAATAACTTACGGCAAAAGTATCAGCATGGATTCTGTGACACAACCATCCTGCGTTTTGGCATTATCTACGGACCTCGGCCGACAAACTGGTCTGCAGTTGAGTCATTATTTTTCCAGGTACGCGATCAAACGGAAATTAAGGTGGGCTCATTAGAAACAGCCCGTAGTTTCATTCATGTTGATGACATCGTTGCCGGCATTATTGCCAGCTTTCAGACAAAGGGTTTTGAAATCATCAATTTACAAGGTTCTAAATTGATCAGTTTGGGTGAAATTATCAATCTTTCTGAACAAATCCATGATAAAACAGTACAAATCAGCGAAACCGCGCCAGCTGCCCCCAATATTCGTAATGTCTCTAATGAAAAAGCCACAAACCTGATTGGCTTCAGAGCACAACTAGATCTCGAAGCCGGTTTACGCTCGTTGTTAACAGTAAATTGAGTGATTAAGTGACTAAAGCTGGGATAACACTGGCCGATATTGCAGGTAATCATTGTGAATTTCACCATTATGCGCGCAAAAAGGATAACCACTTGAAAATTGCATTGACAGTCAAATCAGAGGACGGAAATCTCATCGAAGAGGTCGATCTTTATTCTGCTGAAGGATACAAAGTTGCTGCCGACTTATGGTTGAGAGCATCCTGTCATCAAAGGGTCATGTATGAGCCGACCTGGATGGGTATTCCTATAATCCAGTATCCAACCGATATGGTCATGATGCAGGAACTCATCTGGAAAATAAGGCCTGACTACATCATTGAAACTGGCGTTGCACATGGTGGCTCATGCGTATTGCACGCTTCGATTCTGGAGCTCATCGGCAAAGGTCAGGTGATCGGAATTGATGTAGAAATTCGCAAATATAACGAAACTGCGATTAAAAACCACCCGATGGCAAAGCGCATCCATTTAATTGAAGGTAGTTCAATAGATCCTGAAGTAATCAAACAGGTTCGTCACATTGCCAGACCCGGAGCCAAATGCCTGGTCGTCCTTGACTCCAATCACAGCTATCAGCACGTCAAAAAAGAAATAGAACTGTACCAACAATTTGTGGGTATCGATTGCTATATGGTCGTGATGGATGGCGCTCAGGAATGGGCTGCAACTTTACCTAATGGCAAACCTGAATGGGCTGAAGACAATCCGTTACGGGCTATTCGTGAATTCGTTACAGCAAGTGAAGGTGAATGGGTGGTGGATGAACACTACAGCAGGATGAAAATCACCTCGTCCCCTATGGGTTTCTTAAAACGCCGAGACATGAGTATCTGAGGAGTTTCTATGCAACCGCTTGCCCCGCTGAGCTTACGCCGTACATTATTGGGCATCGCACACAAGTCCAAGGCATCACACATCGGCACTTGTCTATCCTGTATCGAAATACTTTCTGCGGTATTTCAATCTGTTGATATCAGTAAAATTGCCAGTCAGGAAGCTGACCGCGACCGTATCATTTTGAGCAAAGGCCACGCGGCTGCCGCGCTTTACACGACTCTCCATCATTGTGGCCTTATCAGCGAGGCCGAATTCAATACCTATTACAGTGCAGGCTCATTGTTAAGTGGGCATTCGAACCATTTTCATCCAATGGTAGAACACTCAACAGGTGCGCTGGGACATGGGTTATCCGCAGGCGTTGGTATGGCAATGGGTCTTAAAGCCCGCAAGTTAAAATCACGAGTCTTTGTCATCCTTGGAGATGGCGAGTTGAATGAAGGATCTAACTATGAAGCATTCATGCTGGCTGGTCATTTAAAGCTGGATAACCTGTGCGTCCTTATCGATAACAATAAACTCAGTGGTATAGGTCTAACCGATAGTTTTTGCAGCCTTGAACCGCTGGCAGACAAACTGGAAGCATTTAACTTTCACACCATCCGGCAGGATGGACACCAACTACAACAACTGTTTGACAACATTCAGACAACGGCATTTGCAAACAAGCCAGTTGCGATTATTTGCGATACGGTCAAAGGGAAAGGTGTGCCGTTTATGGAAGCACAAAACGCCTGGCACTATCGGCCGCTGAACGATGAAAGTTACGCCAAAGCATTGGCAGAATTGTATTAAGAGGTCTCTATGCGCGGTGTATTCTTTAAACTTCTGGAAAAACAAATGGCCGAGCAGCCAAATACTTTTTTTCTCTGTGCAGACATGGGGTTGGGGCTCATCGAATCCATGCAGGAAAAATATCCGGAGCGGACCTATAACGTCGGCATCGCTGAAGCCAATATGGCAAGTATTGCTGCCGGTCTGTGCAATACCGGATTTAGACCTTATTGTTACACGATATCAAACTTCCTGATCGAACGCGCGTTTGAGCAGATCCGCAACGATATTTGCCTGCACGATTATCCAGTGGTCCTGGTTGGGACCTCAACCGGTTTTGATAACGGTATCCTGGGGCCAACACACCATGTGATAGATGAAATCGGCTGTATTAAAGGCTTGCCTGGTATTGAAATTATTTCTCCGGTCGCAGTATCCGCAATTCCATTGATCATGGAATACCTGAACACTTCTGACAGACCTTGTTATGTCCGCATCGGTAAAGGCGATTTTGACCCCGCAGCGCCTCTGACCAAGATGAATCAACTTGTATTAGCTCCGCCGAATGCGTCAACGCTGGTCATTACACACGGGACACAGTTTGAGAATTGCTATAAAGCACTCGCTGGCCAAGGTAATGTCGCTCTCTATGCGATGAACCATATTCATCCACTTTCCACGACGGATTTATTACCGCTCTTTCAGAAATATTCGACTGTTGTCGTTGTTGAAGACCAATTGAAATCAAGTGGTTTGTACAACTCGTTATGTCAGTGGTTGGTCGAGCAACAGCTGACGGGAGTCCGGTTACTACCCCGATGTGTGCCGGTGGAATATAGTCACGAAGTTGGACATAAAGATTATTTTGAAGACAAATATGGGCTGAGCACTCAGAAGCTCGCCGACTTTTTTCAATCACTGCAATAGGGACAGAGAATAAGAGCGCTTCGGTGAGAATCAACGGCCGCAGCACTGATTCCGAATATGGTCGCCGCTTAAGAGGAACAAACAAATGAGCATTTTTCAGCAGTACACACAGCAGTTAAGTGACGCCCTGCAAAACCTGGATCAGACCACCTTCGATCATTTGGCCGAGCAGCTGTTTGATCTCTGGCTGGCAAGGAAACGGCTGTTCATTTGCGGCAACGGTGGCAGCGCCGGCAATGCAATTCACATCGCCAATGACTTTACTTACGGCATTAACCCAAACGGGTTAGCGCTTGATGTTGAAGCTCTACCGGCTAATAGTGCGGTTATGACCTGTCTGGCGAACGATATCGGTTATCAGAATGTGTTTGCACATCAGTTGAAAGTCAAAGCGCAAACAGGTGATGTCCTGCTTGTGTTATCCGGTAGTGGAAACTCGGCAAATATTATTCAGGCATTACAACAAGCTAAGCTCTGCGGCATGACCAGTTATGCTATTGTCGGGTTTGATGGTGGTAAAGCGGCGAAAATGGCGGATCATGTTATCCACGCAAATGTTCAGGACATGCAAATCTCCGAAGATATTCAGGTAATCATCGGGCATATGCTGATGAAATCACTCTATCAGGCCATTAGCCAATATCAGCAAGATACACTGGATTTCCCGTCGGTCAGAGCCTGAGTAACTGTTAAAGGGGTAACCTTCAGCCCTTTGGCTACTGACAAATAATCGACTACGGTCTCGATCATTTGTAAGTTATTGCAGCGGGTAAGGTTCCAGACATGGGTCTTCTCCGCGGCATGCCAAACATGCAAAGGAGGCCGTAACACAACAACTTCAAGCGCATTAAAACATAAAGATATTGTCGTCAATGCCATCGAATAAAATCCACACACCAAAAACGGCGGCACACTAGTTTGCGATAACCAGGTTTCAACCGGCACTCCCGTTTGCAACACACTGACTCCGGGTATTTCTCTCACGTACTCTAATAATTCAGTCGTCGCTGTCCGGTGCGGCAGAAAAATAATCTCAAGCTCTGGGTAAAGCCAACGAACCTTGTTTAACAGCAGCAGATATTCAGAAACATTGATAAATCCAAGCTCAACCTCACCGCCCCCCAGCAACAACATTTGCTGCCGATTTACACTTTGATGATGATATTGCATCGCGCTAAGCACGTTTTTCCGCACACTGAGCCAGGGCAGTTCTGGTAATTCAAAGACTGTAAACAACTCAAGCCGCTCAGGCGCAATCGTTGAGATGCCAAGCTCCTGTCTACATTGCGCGGCTCTTTGTGCTCTCTGTGCATCAGGGTCTGCCGGGAAATCAAAAAACTGCTGTTTACTGAATAGATAACGATAAAATACTAATGTTGCGTTGCCGTCATCCATCAGAACAACTTTAGAGCCGGACAGACTGCAAACTACGTCCCGCTGCCATTGCTGACGAACATTGGTAAAAAATACCAGGGAGTACGACTCCTTACTCAGAGCAGAAACATATTGACCGTAACAGGAAATTCTCAATTCAATTTCCCCGGTCTGGCGAGGAACTTGAATCAGCTTTCTGGGGGCTAATTCTTTGAGTAAAAGCAACAATTGGGGATAAGCATCCGCCCGGCAACAGTCATGAACAATGACATCGTAATTATCTATGGAGTACTCTCGCAGAGCTTCTGTCAGATTAAAAACTTGAGCCGGAGTATCGATAACAAACAAGGCTTTACCAGACGTCATGTCTCCCCATCCTCCCGCTGCGAACAAGCGTAGCCAGCTATTTGCTCAAACACGCTGAACCGCTTTATCTGTGCTGAAAGATCACAAAACAGCCGGTTGTCACCGGCAATAAAAGCTTGAACCTGCGCCAGCAGACCCGCTTTAAATTCATGATCCTGAGAATTGTCCAGCAACACTGGCTGCCAGTCTACTGTACCTTTTAACTGCTGTTGTAGCTGTTCGAGCGGCATCAGACGCAGCTTCCGCTTTGCCGTACAAAGTTCTAAAGACCACCGTCCTGCAGAGCTCCAATTGCCGGTATAACTGAACATCGCTCCACTGACGGCAATGCCTGCACCGCTAAAAACAGCACCAACCGGATGCCATTCCAGCCGCCCACCTTGAAAACAACTGATTTCAGTCGGTGCACCGCCAAGATAAAATGCGAGATCTATCAGGTGTGCTGTGTTGGCTATCAGCCAGCGTGCTTTGACTTCGGCTGGGTGTGGTGACGGGCCGATAAGATGGGACCACTCTGTCATCTCGAAATGAAAGGACAACACGCCTGCATCTTCGGCAATCAGCTGTTTGGCCATTTGACTCGAGGCGTAGAATCGCCGGTTATAGGCAATCATCACGGCAGCGCCCGCTTTGCAGGCAATTTCATCTAGTTCCTTTAACTGCCATATGTACAAAGCTCCGGGTTTCTCGAGCAAAATGCGTTTGACACCATAGCTGAGCAGCGCCCGGCAGGTGTCGAACAAATCGCTCACACCGACCGCGACAATAGCGAAATCAGCACACTCAGGTGAATGAGACAAAAAGCTGTTTAAACCGCCGGCTACCGGTAATACAGCCATTTTTTCACGGAAGCTCTCACAACCCGATTCGGAGCGGCCAATCACTGTGACTGGCAACTTTAGATGGCTGATGACCTTGTAGTAGTCCTGCGCCATACCGCCAGCGCCGATTAACCAAATCATACAAAGTCCTTAGGTCACAGGGCACAGATCCATCGGACCTAGCGTCTTGTTGAAATAAAGCAGCAA
>JACCDS010645541.1_pt1 | contig 16382 bp, 9 predicted proteins | sample 7446441 | NCBI WGS metagenome assembly JACCDS01 (sample SAMN15323445, study PRJNA562643) | freshwater metagenome | isolation source: river surface water | place: USA:Blue River Watershed | collected 2017-08-17
CCGGGCAAGTTTGCCGCCGAGGAAATTCGCCGCGCGGCCGCCGCGCAGGGCCTCGCGCTGGGCGCAGATTCCGCCGCCACGCGCATCGCGCTCTCCGTCGGGGAATTCACCGGCGCGGTCGCGCAAAGCTACCGCGTCCGCGTGCAAAACGAAGGCGGACGCCGCGTCGTCACCGTGCGCGGCGCCGATGCGGTCGGCGCGATGTACGGCGGGCTCGACGTCGCCGAAGCGATCCGCACGGGCATGCTCGAGACCTTGCGCGACTCCGACCACAAGCCGCACATCGCGCAGCGCGGCCTCAAGTTCAACCTCCCGCTCGACCTGCGCACGCCCAGCTACAGCGACTCCGCCGACGCCGCGCAGGCCAACATCCCCGAGATGTGGGAGCGCGATTTCTGGACCCGCTTCCTCGATGCGATGGCGCGCCATCGCTACAACGTGCTCTCGCTCTGGAGCCTCCATCCCTTCCCTTCGCTCGTGAAAGTACCGGAGTTTCCCGACGTCGCGCTCGACGATGTGTGGCGCACGCGGGCCAAGCTCGACGACACGTTTCACTTCCACGGCACCGACATGGTCCGCCCCGCGATGCTCGCCGACCACGAGGTCGTGAAACGCATCCGCATCGACGGGAAAATCGCGTTCTGGCGTTGGGTGATGCAACAGGCCGCCGACCGCGGCATCCGCGTCTATGTTTTCACGTGGAATGCTTTCACCTTCGGCGCCGCCGGGAAGCACGGCATCACCGACGATCTCAACAACCCGGTCACGAAAACCTACTTCCGCGCCAGCGTGCGCGAGTTGGTCAAGACCTACCCGCTGCTCGCCGGCGTGGGCATCACCGCCGGCGAAAACATGCCCAAGGAAATGGAATCCAAGGCCAAGGAGGCCTGGCTTTGGGACACCTACGGCGAAGGTGTGCGCGACGCCTTGAAGGACGACCCCAAGCGCCAATTCGGATTGATCCACCGCTTTCATTGGACGGCGCAGAGCGACATCCTCGACGCGTTCAAAGACTACCCCGGCTCCGTCGAGTTCAGCTTCAAGTACTCCGTGGCCCACATGTACTCGATTCCGAAACCGCCCTTCATCCAACCGTTGATCGAGAACATCGCCCCGGGCCGGAAGACCTGGCTCACGATCCGCAACGACGATATCTACACCTTCCGCTTCGGCGACCCGGGCTACGCCCGCGAGTACATCGCGAACATTCCGTCGGCCGACAAGGTGGCCGGTTTCTACATGGGCCCCGACGGCTACACCTGGGGCCGCGATTTCCTCGAACGCAACCCGGAGCCGGGTCCGCGCCCCCTCGTGCTCGAGAAGCAGTGGTATTCCTTCATGCTCTGGGGCCGGCTCGCCTACGACCCTTCGTTGACGGACGCGCATTTCGAACGCGCCTTGGCCGCGCGCCATCCCGGCGCGCCGGCGTCCGCGGTTTTCCGCGCCTTGCAGGGTGCCTCGCAAGTCATGCCGCTCACCACGCGTTTCTTCTGGGGCGACATCGATCTGAAGTGGTTTCCCGAGGCCTGCCTGAGCCATCCGCGCCACCGCGGTTTCTACACCGTGCGCCATTTCATGGAGGGCATCACGATGCCCGGCTCCAATGTACTGCCGATCCGCGATTGGCGCACCCGCCTCGCGGCGCGCAAGCCGATGGGTCAGACCACGCCGCTCGAGATCGCCGGCGCCCTCGACGGCGCCGCGGCCGACACCGCGGCGGCCGTCGCGCAGCTCCGTGAAGCCGCGCAAACGGATGCCGAGCTCCGCAAGACTGTCGTCGACTGCGAAGCCCTGGCCTCGCTCGGCCGGTACTACGCCGCGAAGATCCGCGGTGCCTGCGCATTGGCGCTCTTCGACCTGAACGGCGACAAGTCCGAGCACGCGGCGGCCCTGCGCCACCTCGGCGACGCGCTCGCGCACTGGAAAACCTACGCGGCGGTCCGCGACGCCCACTACGTGCCCGCGCTCTACAACCGGCTCGGCGAAGTGAACATCACGGCCTTGACCAAAAACGTCGCCGCCGACGTCGAGATCGCGCGCGGCTGGAAACCCGGCACCCTGAAGGACGACGGCCGGCGCACCGGCAGCGAAAAGGGCTTTCGCAAGTAAGGGGAGTCGGATCGCTCGGGCGGAATCTCGCTCGCGCCGGCATCCTCGCGCGGCCGGTCCGGCGTCTCTCCGTGCGCAGGTTGGATCGCGGAACGACGGCCGCGACCGCGCGGCGTGCTGCCGCTTTTTCTCAGATTTAATGCGCAATAACTCCTCCCTTCCGGGGAGCCGGAACGTTATTCTGCCCGCGCTTGCCCCGATCTCCCGCTGTTCCCGTTCGCCCGCCACGCGCGCGCTTCGCCCCATCCCTCCGATGAAACACCAAGGCCTCGATCACCTCGCCCTCTGCGTCCCCTCGACCGAGGATGCGCTCAAAATCTGGCGCGACCGGCTCGGTTTTCCGGTGGTGTGCAGCGAAGTCGTGCAAGGCGGCGCCGTACGCCTCACGCACCTCGACCTCGGCAACACGCACCTGCAGCTCGTCGAGCCGCTCGCGGCCGACCATCCGCTGCGCGGCTGGCTCGCGGAGCACGGGCCGGGATTGCACCACTTCTGTCTCAAGGTCGCCGATGTCGGGGTCGCCCGCATCGAACTCCGCGCCGCCGGTCTCGCCGGCGACTCCGCGCCCCATCAGGGCACGCAAGGCAAGCGCGCTTTCTTCCTCGCCGGCGCCGCTACCCAGAATGTCCGCGTCGAAGTCACCGGTGCCTGATTCCGTCCCGCTCTCCCGGAGCGCGACCTTCGCCGCGCTTCCGCCGCTCTGGCCCCACGATGTCATCCCCGGCAACGCCGCCGCCGCTTCCGCCTCCGGCCGCACGCTCGTCGTCCTCGACGACGACCCCACCGGCACCCAGACCGTGCGCGACGTCGCGGTCGTGACCCGTTGGGACCGGGCGACGCTCGCCGCCGAGCTCTCCGCCGCCCCGGCCTGCTTCTACATCCTCACCAATTCCCGCAGTCTCGCCGCCCCGGCCTCGCGCGCGCTCCATCTCGAACTGGCGACGAATCTCCGCGCCGCCTCCGCCGCCGCCGGCCGCGCGTTCGTCGTCGCCAGCCGCAGCGACTCGACGCTCCGCGGCCACTACCCGGTTGAGACCGACACCCTCGCCGAAATCCTTGGTCCCTTCGACGCCACGTTTCTCTGCCCCTACTTCGAAGCCGGCGGCCGCTTCACGATCGGCGACACCCACTACGTCGCCGAGGAGGACCGGCTCGTGCCGGCCGCCGCCACGCCGTTCGCCCGCGACGCCGCCTTCGGCTACCGCAACTCGCACTTGCCCGCCTACGTCGAGGAAAAAACCCTCGGCCGTACCCGCGCCGCGGACGTCGCCGCCATCCCGCTCGAACTGCTCCGCACCGGCGGCCCGCTCGCCGTGGCCGCCAGAATCCGCGCCCTCGTGCGCGGCTCCGTCTGCGTCGTCCACGCCGCCGCGCCCCGCGACATCGAGGTCTTCGCCGCCGCCGCGCTCGCCGCGGAGGCCTGCGGGTCGCGTTTTCTTTACCGCACCGCCGCCGGCTTCGTCGCCGCCCGGATCGGCCAATCGCCGCAACAAGCCCTGCTCGCCCCCGCCGCGTTCAGCCTGCCCAACCGCCACGGCGGCCTCACGCTCGTCGGCTCCCATGTGCCGAAAACCAACGCGCAACTCTCGGCCCTGCTCGCCGCCGCCGCGGTCGTGCCCATCGAGATCGACGTCGCCGCGCTCCTCGACGACTCCCGCCGCCAGCCGACCCTCGCCGCCGCCGTGACCGCGCTCAACTCGGCCCTCGCCGCCGGCCGCGACACCGTTGTCTTCACCAGCCGCCGACTCGTCGCCGGCGCCGACGCCGCCGCGAACCTCGCCATCGGCCGCCGCGTCTCCTCCGCCCTGGTCCACCTTGTGCAACGGCTCGCCGTCGCCCCGCGTTACCTGATCGCCAAAGGCGGCATCACGTCCAGCGACACGGCCACGCTCGGCCTGGGTGTCCGCCGCGCCCTGGTGCTGGGCCAGGCGCTGCCCGGCGTGCCCGTCTGGCAACTCGGCGCCGAAGCCAAATTTCCCGGCCTCGGCTGCGTCGTCTTCCCCGGCAACGTCGGCGCCGACAACGCGCTCGGCGATCTCGTCCACCAACTCCGAGACACCTCCAATCGATGAGCTCTTTCGTTCATTTTCGGCGGACCCTGCGCCGGTTTCTGTTCGGCGCCCTGCTTTGCAGCGTATCCGCTGCATCCGGGATCGCCGCGGCTGCCCACCTCGCCCGAACCACCGAGGTTTCGATTCGCGGCGGCGATTTTTTCATCAACGGCCGCCCCACTTACGAAGGTCGCGCGTGGCGTGGCCACCGCGTCGAGGGCCTGCTGATGAACAATCGGGTCGTCCAAGGCACCTTCGACGACCTCAATCCGGAGACGGCCAAACGCTGGGCCTACCCCGACACCGGCCTATGGGATCCCGAGCGCAACAACCGCGAATTTCTCGCGGCCATGCCCGGCTGGAAAGCCCATGGCGTGCTCGCATTCACCGTCAATTTCCAGGGCGGCTCTCCTGAGGGCTACTCCAAGGGCCAGCCCTGGGAAAACCACCCCTTCAACCCCGACGGCTCGCTGCGCCCCGCCTTCATGACGCGCATGCAGCGCATCCTCGACGAAGCCGACCGGCTCGGGATGGTTCCGATCGTCGGCCTGTTCTACTTTGGGCAATCGCCACGCCTGCAGACCGATGAAAACGTAATCCGCGCCACCGACACGCTCGTCCAATGGCTGCTCGCCGGCGGCTGGACGAACCTGCTCGTCGAGATCAACAACGAGGCCAACCCCACCTACCGTCCCCCGATTCTCCGCGTCGATCGGGTGCACGAGTTGATCGCACGCGTGCGCGACACGCGCGCGCCCGACGGTCGCCGCCTGCTCGTCGGCACTTCGTTTCCGGTCAAGGTCATGCCCACCGTCGAAGCGGTGCGCGCCTCCGACTTCGTGCTGCTCCACGGCAACGCCTTCCCGGACTCCGCCGCCCTCGTCGCGAAGATCCGGGCCACCCGCGCCCTCGAACCCGCGCGGGTCATCCCGGTGCTCGTGAACGAGGACGATCACTTCGATTTCGAAGCGCCCGACGGACGGCTCGCGGCCGCCGTCGCCGAGCACGTTTCCTGGGGCTGGTTCGACTGGCGCCGCCAGGGCGAGTCGTTCGGCGAAGGTTACCAATCCGTGCCCGTCGACTGGGGCATGAGCTCCGTCCGCAAGCGCGCCTTCCACGCCAAAATCGCCGAGATCACCGGTTCCGCGCCCGTTTGGCAGACGGTGGAGACAAACGGCAAACCGCATCCGCGCCACGAGGCCGCGTTCGTCGCCCTCGGCGCCAAACTCTATCTTCTCGGCGGCCGCCGTATCCAACCGGTCGATATCTACGATCCCGCCGCCCAAACATGGACCGCCGGCAAGGCGCCGCCGGTCGAGACGCACCACTTCCAGCCCGTCGTCTGGGAAAACCGGATCTGGCTGCCCGGCGCCATGACCGGCGGCTATCCCCGCGAAAGAGCCCTCGACCAAATCCCGATTTACGACCCCGCCGCCGATACGTGGAGCCAAGGGCCGTCCCTCCCGGCCGACCGGCGGCGCGGCGGCGCCGGTGCCGTGATCCACGACGGCAAACTCTACGTGGTCTGCGGCATCATCAACGGCCACTGGGACGGTCACGTCCCTTGGCTCGATGTCCTCGACCTCAAGACCAACGAGTGGTCGCGCCTCCCGGATGCTCCGCGCGCGCGGGACCATTTCCAGGCCGCCGTCATCGGCGGCAAGATCTACGTCGCCGGCGGCCGGCGCTCGTCCGCCGCGACCAAGCAGGTCTTCGATCTCACGATCCCCGAGGTCGATGTTTTCGACCTCGCCGCGCGGACCTGGTCCACCCTGCCCGCGCCCTCCGGCCACCTGCCGAACCTGCGCGCCGGCACGATGAGTATCGGTGCCGGGCCTTTCCTGCTCGTCGCCGGCGGCGAGAGCGTCACGCAGCCCCACGCCCATGCCGAAGTCGAGGCGCTCGATACCCGCACCGGAACGTGGAGTCTGCATTCCCGTTTCGCGCGCGGACGTCACGGCAGCGGACTCGCGCGGCTCGGCGACACCGTTTACGTCGCGGCCGGCAGCGGCAGCCGCGGCGGCAAACCCGAGCTTGATTCGCTCGAATCCATCGTTGTCCCCGCCCCTTCACCCAACCCCGTCGCCTCGCCATGAAACCGTTCCCGATCCTGAGCTCCCTCCTCTGCGCGCTGGCCGCGCTCGCCCACGCCGCGAACGTGCCTTCGCCGGCGCCGCTCGCCCCCGCCGATCTCGTTTTCGCCGAACAGGACGGTCTTGTCGCCGTCGAAGCCGAGCACTTCTTCAGGCAAGAGCTCACTGCAAAACGCGCCTGGCACCTCACCGCGCCCGGCTCGCACCCGCGGCTCACGCCCGACACCGACGGCACCCATGTCGCCGGAGCCAGCGGCGGCGCCTACCTCGAGGCCCTCCCGGACACCCGCTGGACCCACGACGAGAAACTGGTCCCCGGCGAGAATTTCTCCAACGACCCGGGCAAGATCGCCGTGCTTTCCTACAAAGTCCGTTTCGCCACGCCGGGCCGCTACCACTTCTGGGCGCGCATCCACTCGACCGGCGGGGAAGACAACGGCCTGCACGTCGGCCTCGACGGCACGTGGCCCGAGAGCGGCCGCCGTTGGCAAACCATCAAGAAGAACGCCTGGCAGTGGGACAGCCGCCAGCGCACCGAACAGGTCCATGTCGGCGTGCCCGGCCAACTCTTCCTCGACGTCCCGACCGCCGGCGAACACGTCGTGCAGATCTCCATGCGCGAGGACGGCTTCGAGATCGACAAGTGGCTCATGACGAAGGACGCGAAATATGTGCCCGAGGGCATGGGCCCCGCGCCGCGCGTCGCAAGCGGCCGCCTGCCGGCGGCCTTCGCTTTGCCCGCGAACTATCGGGAATCGCCGGCGCCCACCCCGCGGTCGCCGGCGCAGGCCGCGCCGGAAAAATCAACGGCCCCGCAACCGCAAGCCGCGACCCCTGCTGCCCCGGGTTCCGCCATCACGGTCACCGCCGCTTCGCTCAACCTCGAAGGCACGGGCTTCTATCTCGACCAGCGCAAATGGGCCGCGATCAATCCGGACCAGCGCAAGGAAGCTTCGGTCAAGTTCCCCGTGCCCGCCCGCAACGGTGTCTACCGCGTGGAACTCCACACCGTCGGCGAAAACGACGGCGCCGCGACCTACGAAGTCTTTCTGGCCGACAAATTGCTCGGTCGCTTCACGCCGCCGCTCTCCAACCGGCAATTCGAGGAAGGGGAGCGCTACAACGCCGAGTGGTTCGGCGTCGATGTCAGCGAAGGCACCACCGTCGAGGTGCGCGCGCGCATCGGCTCGGCCGACGGCCAGGAATGGAGCCGCGGCCGCTGGTCCAAGATCGTGTTCATTCCCCGCGACCCGAACGCCGTCGGCCACGGCCGGTCCCAGCTCGCGCTGGCCGCCGCCCAGCGCGAAAAACTTTTCCGCCCCGTCCCGCGCCAGGCCGCCGGCAACGCCGCCGTGCAGATCGCCGGCGAACTCCGCCAATGGCACAAGGTGACGCTCGACCTCGCCGGCCCCTTCGCCGCCGAGACCGACACCGCGCCGAATCCATTCACCGGATACCGCTTCGACGTCACCTTCACCCACGAATCCGGCGCGCCGGCCTACACCGTGCCCGGCTACTTCGCGGCCGACGGCAAAGCGGCCGAGACCTCCGCCACCGCCGGCACCGTCTGGCGCGCCCATCTCTCGCCCGACAAACCCGGCAAGTGGAACTACCGCGTTTCCTTCACCGCCGGCCCCAACGCTTCGACCCACGGCAACGGCACCGCCCTCGCGCCCTACGACGGCAAAACCGGCTCGTTCACGGTCGGCGCGACCGACAAGACCGGCACGGACTTCCGCGCCGGCGGCCGCCTCGCCTACAACGGCAGCCACTACCTGGTCGCCGCCGGCAGCGGCCAACCTTTCCTGAAGGCCGGCGCCGACGCGCCCGAGACCCTCCTCGCTTACACGGACTTCGACGACACCCTCGCGCTCAAAAAAGAAGTTCCGCTCAAGACCTGGGCACCGCACGTCGGCGACTGGCGCGCCGACGATCCGACGTGGAAAAACGGCAAGGGCAAGGGCCTGATCGGCGCCCTCAACTACCTCGCGGCCAAAGGGACCAACGCGGTCTCGTTCCTCACCTACAACGCCGCCGGCGACGGCGACAACGTCTGGCCCTTCGTCGCGCGCGACGAGAAGTTCCACTACGACTGCTCGCGCCTCGACCAATGGGGCATCGTCTTCGAGCACGCACAGGCCCGCGGCGTGTTCCTGCACTTCAAGCTCCAGGAAAACGAAAGCGACGACAACCGCCTCGGCGCCCAGCGCAAACCCGGCCGCGTGCGCGAGTCGCTCGACGGCGGCGAGTGCGGCCCCGAACGCCGGCTTTACCTGCGCGAGCTCATCGCGCGCTTCGGCCACCTCCTCGCCCTCAATTGGAATCTCGGCGAAGAAAACACCCAGTCGCCCGAGGAGCAGCGCGCGATGGCGCAGTTCATCCACGACACCGATCCCTACCGCCACCTGATCGTTATCCACAGTTTCCCCAACCAGCAGGACGAAGTGTACCAGGCCCTCTTGGGCCAACAGTCCGTGCTCACCGGCGCCTCCACGCAGAACAGCTGGAAGGCCGCGCACCAATGGACCCTCAAGTGGGTCCGCGCCTCCGCCGCTGCCGGCCGGCCCTGGGTCGTCTGCAACGACGAGCAGAATCCCGCCAACCAGGGCGTGCCGCCCGATCCCGGCTACAAGGGCTTCGCCGGACTCAACACGATCGGCAAACCCGTCGGCTACGATCTCCACGACATCCGCAAGAACACGCTCTGGGGCACCTTCATGGCCGGCGGCGCCGGCGTGGAATACTACTTCGGCTACCAACTCCCGGAGAACGATCTCCTCCTCGAGGACTTCCGCAGTCGCGACAAGTCGTGGGACTACTGCCGGATCGCGCTGGAATTCTTCCGCGACCACCGGATCCCCTTGGACAAGATGACCAACGCCGACGAACTCGTCGGCAATCCGGCCCACGACAACTCCGCCTACTGCCTCGCGCAGTCCGGGGCGCTCTACCTTGTCTATCTGCCGAACGGCGGCGCGCGCGAACTCGATCTCTCCGGCGCCGCCGGCGCGTTCTCCGTTTCCTGGTTCAACCCGCGCGACGGCGGCGCGCTTCGGGCTGGCTCCCGCGCGAACGGCGGCGCCAAACTCACACTCGCCGCGCCCGGCTCCGACGACTGGCTCGCCGTCGTCCGCCGCGCCGACTGACCTTTCCTCCAACCGCAAGGCGCTTCCTCCCGGAAATCCACCCATGTCCACTTTTCGCATCGCCGTTCTGCCCGGTGACGGCATCGGCCCGGAGGTCGTCGCCGAAAGCATCAAGGTTCTGCGCGCCGTCGAGCCGCTCGTGCCCGGCGCGCGCTACGAATTCACCGAGCATTCGGTCGGCGCCGGCGAGTATCTGCGCCACGGCGACCCGCTGCCGCCCGCCACGTTGGCGAAGATCCGCGAAGCGGACGCCATTTTGCTCGGCGCGATGGGACTGCCCGACGTGCGCTGGCCCAACGGCGTCGAGATGACGCCGCAGATCGACCTGCGCGAGCAGCTCGATCTCTACAACGGCGTGCGGCCGATCCGCCTCTATCACCCCGCCCACTCGCCTTTGCACGGCTACGTCGCCGACGGGCCCGGCCGACGGATCGACTTCGTGATCGTGCGGGAAAGCTGCGAGGGCCTCTTCGCCGAACGCCTCGCGCCGCGCCCCGCCGGCCGCGACTTCGAGACCGATACGCTGAGAATCACCCGCCGCGGCGCCGAGCGCATCTGCCGCGCGGCCTTCGCGCTCGCGCAAAAACGCCGGAAGCACTGCACGCTCGTGGACAAGGCCAACGTCCTGCCTTCGATGGCGTTCCTCCGCCGGGTCTTCGACGACGTCGCGCGGGAGTTTCCCGAAGTCCGGACCGAACGCGTGTACGTCGACGCCATGGCGCTCTTCCTCGTGCAACGCCCCGATTCCTTCGACGTGATGGTCACCGAAAACATGTTCGGCGACATTCTCTCCGATCTGGGCGCGGGCTTGATCGGCGGCATGGGCATGGCTCCGTCGGCGGACATCGGCGACCGGCATGCGGTCTTCCAGCCGTCGCACGGCACCGCCCCCACGATCGCCGGCCAGGGCATCGCCAACCCGATCGCCACCATCCTCTCCGTCGCCTTGATGCTCGAGTGGCTCGGGACCCCCGAGACCGTCCGGGGCGCGCGCCTGATCGAGCGGGCCGTCGAGCGCGTGCTCGCCGACTCCGGCAACCGCACCGCCGACCTCGGCGGCTCCGTCTCCACGGCGCGGATGGGCGACCTCGTCCGGGCCAATCTCGATCCCCGCCCATGAAAACCGCCCTCGCCTGCCTCCTGCTCCTCGCCTGCGCCCCGACCTTCGCCGCGGAACCGCCGTGGCGCGACCTGTTCAACGGCCGGGACCTTTCCGGTTGGAAAATTGTCGGCGCCCAGCCGCGCGCCGCGACCTATGTGGAAAACGGCGCGCTCACCGGCCACATGGTGCGCGGCACGCCCGAGCACACGTTTTTCTGCACCGAGGAGTCCTTCGGCGACTTCATCCTCGAGCTCGAGAGTTTCCAGACCGGAGGGTTCAACACCGGCATCCTTTTCCGTTGCATCGAGACGCCGGCCGAAGCGTCCGTCCGGCTCCATGGCTACCAGGTGAAAATCGATCCGTCGCCGACGCGGCGTTGGACCGGGGGCATCTTCGACGACTACGGCCGCAATTGGCTCTGGCTGCAGACGCTCGAGGGCGACGAACGGGCCCGCGGGGCGTTCCGGTTCAACGCATGGGCGCGCTTCCGCATCGAGGCCGTCGGCCGCACGCTCAAGGTCTGGGTCAACGACGTGCCCACCGCGCACCTCCTGCACGACAAGTACACGCGCGGCCCCGTCGCGCTGAAGATCCATTCCTTCGGCGCGAAGGGCGATGCCGCGCAGGAGAAAAACCTGATCCGCTTCCGCCACGTGCGCATCCTTACGACCGACCTCGCCCGCCACGCGCGGCCGATGGACCTCCCCGCGCGCGAAGCCGACCCGAATCAGAAAATCCTGCCGAAGCCCTGACCCCATGTCCCGGCTGGTCGACCTCACTCTCCCGCTCGCGCCCGGTCAGCGCGGCGTCGCGATGGATCCGAAATTCACGGTGGCGCGCGACGGTTGGAACGCCGCCACGTGGCACCTCTACTCGCACGCCGGCACCCACATGGATTCGCAGCTCCATTTCGACGCCGGTCCCGAAACGATCGATACCAAGCCGCTCGAAAAATGCCTCGGGCCTGCCTGGGTTGTGAATCTCACGCCGTTGGCTCCGCGCACGCTGCTCACGGTGGCGCATCTCGGTGCCGTCGCCGCCGGCTTCGCTCCCGGAGAAAGTCTGCTCCTCCGCACGGATTGGCACCAACACGCCGCCGATCCCGCGATCTATCGCGACGGCCTCCCCCGTATCGGCGAGGAACTCGCACAGTGGTGCGTCGCGTGTGGCGTGAAAATTCTCGGCGTGGAGCCGCCCTCGGTCGCCGACGTGAACAATCTGCCCGAAGTCACGCGCATCCACCGCATTTTGCTCGGCGGCGGCGTGACGATCGTCGAGGGCCTCGCGTTCCTCGACCGGCTCACGCAGCCGCGGGTGTATTTCCATGCGCTCCCGCTGAAACTCGCCGGCGGCGACGGCTGTCCGGTACGCGCGTTCGCCTACGATTCCCCGCCGGCGTCGTGGCCGCAGCCCTGAGCCGGGGTCATGGGGTTGAGAGCAACGGGTTAAGGATAGAGCGAGCCGTCGACCGAGGCACGGACGCACCAACGGTACGCGCGACCCCGGCCCGCGGATTTCACGCTCCCGCGCCGGGTCACTGCGCCGGGCCTTTGGCGGGGACCCAATCCGGCGAATCCAGGCGCGCGGTCTTCAGGTAGGCGTCGATTTTCGCGACGATTTCCGGGTGTTGCGCGGCCACGTTGGTTTTCTCCGCGACGTCGTTGCGCAGGTCGTACAACGCAAGCGGCGCCTCCAGGCTGCGCGTGCGGATTCCTTTCCAGCGGCCCTGATAAAGCGCGGCCTGGTGGAAGCCGCGCTCGTGAAATTCCCAATACAGGAATTCGTGCTGCGGCTGCTCGCCGGTGCGGCCGGCGAGCGTCGCCGCAAAGCTGATCGAATCGAGACCGGCCGGCGTTTTCGCCCCGGCCAATTCCGCCGCCGTGGCGAACCAGTCGCCGAAGTAGGCCACGTGCGGATTCACGCTGCCCGCCTTCACTTTGCCGGGCCACCAGGCCAAGCTGGGCACGCGGATCCCGCCGTCGGTCAGGCTGCGCTTGATCCCGCTGAAGGGACCGCTGGGCTGGAAACGCGCGAGGTTGTGGTTGCTCTCGTTGTGCGGGCCGTTGTCGCTGGTAAAAATAACGAGGGTGTTTTCCGCGAGGCCGAGCAGCTGCAGGTGGTCCAGCATCCGGCCGACGTAGCTGTCCATCCGCGAGATCATCGCGGCCTGGCCCTTGTCCTGGTCGGGCCAGTCCTCCTTCGTGTAGGGCCCGAAGTCCGGGACGTTCGCGCCGTTGCCGAGATCCTTGGTCCGCTCGTTGTTCGCATGCGGAATGATCATGCTCCAATAGAGGAAGAACGGCTTGGTCTGGTGCTGCGAAACGAACTTCAGCGCCTCGTCGGTGAAGAGGTCGTCCACGAAGAGCACCGCGTCCGTGGCGTAACCGGCACCGTCGGGACTCACGGTGGTGACCTTGTTCGGCAGGGCGATCCGCTCCTCGTTGCGCCAGAGAAAATCGGTGAAGTGGTTGTGCGCGTGCCGCTGGTTCAGGAAGCCGAAGAAGTAATCGAAACCGTGTTTGCGCGGCAGCCCGCTGGCCGCGGCCCCGACGTCGCCGAGGCCCCACTTGCCCACGAGCGCCGTGGCGTAGCCGGCATCCCGCAGGGCGCGGGCCACGGTGATGTCCTCCGCCCGCAGCGCCTGGGCTTGCGGATTCGTCGCGCCGGCATTGCCGCGCACCCGGGTCCGGCCCTGATGCCGGCCGGTCATCAGCACGCTGCGGGACGGCGCGCACACCGTGGCGCCCGCATAGAACTGCGTGAAACGCATGCCCTCGCGCGCCATGCGGTCGAGGTGGGGCGTCTTGATGGTCTTTTGGCCGTAGGAACCGAGGTCCCCGTAGCCCAGATCGTCGGCCATGATCCAGATCAGGTTGGGCCGTGACACCGCGGCGGATACGCCGGCGGCCGTCGCGCACAGCAGGGCGAGGGCGAACAGGTGGTGGAGGGATTTCATATGGATGGACAGCGGAGTGGGGAAAGCGGACCCGGTCCCGGGGTCACGGGCCGGAGGTTTCGTCGAAGCCGGGTTTGCGCAGGCCGGTCCCGGTCGTTTTCTGCAGCGAGTCGCCGAGGTCGCGCCGGGCGGCGTCGGCCGCCGCGGACAGGCGTTGCACGATTTCGGGATGCGCGGCCGCCACGTTGCGCGTTTCGCCCGGATCGTCGTCGAGGTTGAAGAGCGAGAGCCCGATTTGCTCGACGCGATAGCCGTGCCGGGTGGCGATGCCCTCGACGCCGGATTGCGTGATGGCCGTGGGCGCGAGCTTGCCCCAGTTCGACGGCTTGCCGCCGCGGCCCGGTTCGGCCGCGACCGTGATGTAGGGATGCGGGAAATGCAGTTTCCAGGGCCCGCTGCGGACGGCGTGCAGGGCCGTGCCGGAATAGAAAAACATGGCCTCGTGCGGGGCCCGGGCACCGGGCTCGCCGAGCAGCAGGGCTTTCGCGGAACGCCCGTCCGTCTTCAAGGTGGACGCTTGCCCGCCGATGAGTTCGACGAAGGTCGGCAGCCAATCGAGCGCCATGAACGGCACGGAGGAAACGCGCCCCGCCGGCACGCGACCCGGCCAGCGCGCGAGGCAAGGCACGCGCACGCCGCCTTCGAATACGGTGAGCTTGCCCTCGCGCAACGGCAGCGCGGAACCGGCATGTTCGCCGTACGAAAGAAACGGCCCGTTGTCCGAGAGGAAAATCACGAGGGTGCGTTCGTCGAGTTTCAGGCGCTGCAACGCCGCGAAGATCTCGCCGACGGCGGCATCGAGTTCCTCGATGACATCGCCGTAAAGTCCGGCACCCGACCGGCCCTTGAACTTCGCGGAAGCGAAAATCGGCACGTGCGGCATGATGTGGGGCAGATAGATGAAGAACGGCCGCGCCGCATTCTTCTCCATGAACCGGATCGCGCGCGCGGTGCTGCGCGCCGTGAACTGCGCCTGATCCGGGTCGAGTTCGACGATCTTTTCGCCGTCGTAAAGCGGCAGCGGCGGCATCTCCGGCGCCAGCGACGGGTGAAACTTGCTGTTGTCGTTGGAGTACGGGATGCCGAGCCATTCGTCGAACCCGTGGCGCTGCGGATGGAATTTGAGCCGCGTGCCCAAGTGCCATTTGCCGGTCCCCATCGTCGCGTAGCCGCGGGCCTTAAACATCTCGGGCATCAGCCACTCGGCTTCGTGCACGCCGTCCCGGCTCGTGTGGTTGTAGGCGCCCTGCATCCCCAGCCGATTCGGATACGCCGCGGTCATCAGCGCGGCGCGCGAGGCGGTGCACACGGCCTGGGCCACGTAGTGCTGCGTGAAACGCGTGCCCTCGGCCGCCATGCGGTCGAGATGCGGGGTCTTGAAGCCGCGCGCGCCCTGCGTGCCCAGGTCGGCGTAGCCCATGTCGTCCGCCATGATCAAGATCACGTTGGGCGTCTCCGCGGCGCGGAGGCACGCGGCGCCGGCGAGAATGAACAGCGGAAGCAGCAGATGGGATTTCATTTCAATTGGGGTTCGGCCGGCACAACGGTGGCGCGGTGGGCGGCGACGGCGGCCGCGATGCGGGCGAGCACCTCGGGGTGCTCGGCGGCGACGTTGTACTTTTCGGACGGATCGTGCGGCAGGCGGAAAAGCAGCGGCGACTCGTGGCGCTCGGCCTGCGGCTGGCCGTAGCCGGACTGGGTGCGGAAGTGGGCTTTCCAATCGCCGAGGCGACAGGCGAACACTTCGGTGCCGCGGTAGAACAGGTAGGCCCGCTCCGGCAGCGCGGTCCCGGCCGTAAGGTGCGGCATCAGGTCGAGGCCGTCGAGCGCCACGCCGGCCGGCGCCGTCGCCCCGGCCAAGGCCAGTGCCGTCGGATAAAGATCGAGCGAGCTGGCCGGCGCCGAGGAAACCGCCGGACGGATCCGGCCGGGCAACCACGCGATTCCGGGCACGCGCATGCCGCCTTCCCAGGTACTCCCCTTGCCTTCCCGCAGCGGGCCGGCGCTGCCGCCCTGCGCGCCCTCGATGAGCCAGGGGCCGTTGTCGCTGGTGAAGAACACGAACGTGTTCTCGGCCAAACCCGCGCGCCGGAGCGCGCCCAGAATCTCGCCGGTGCTCCAGTCGATTTCCTCGATCGTATCGCCGTAGATGCCGCGGCGGCTCCGGCCCTTGAATTCCGGCGACGCGAAGAGCGGCGTGTGCGGCATCGTGTGCGCCAGGTAGAGGAAGAACGGCCGCTCCCGCTGTGCGGCGATGAACCGCAGGGCTTCCTCCGTGTAGCGGCGCGTGAGCGTCGTCTGGTCGGCGGGACGCTCGACGACCTCTTCGTTGCGCATCAGGGCCACGTTCCAGCCGTCGGCGGGCGGCGTGGGGCTGTTGCGGTCGGCCGCCCGGATGCCCTCCCGGGCGTCCATGTCGTTCGAATACGGCAAGCCGAACGTGGAATCGAAACCCTGGTCCCGCGGCCGCGAGCCCTCGTGGATGCCGAGGTGCCATTTGCCGATATGGGCGGTGGCGTAGCCGCGCGCCTTCAGGGCTTCGGCCAGCGTGACCTCGGCGGGGGGCAGTCCGCCCTTGGAATTCGGAAACAGCACCCGGCGATTCCCGGCCATGCCGCTGCGCAACGGGTAGCGGCCGGTGAGCAGTGCCGTGCGGCTCGGGGTGCAGACCTCGGCGCCGGAATAGAAATCGGTGAAGCGCACGCCTTCCGCCGCCATGCGGTCGAGGTGCGGCGTGCGGATCGTGGGACTGCCATAGCAACCGAGGTCGCCGTAACCCTGGTCGTCCGTGAGGATGACGATGACGTTGGCGGGCCGGGCCGGCGCGGCCGCCAGGACCGCGGCGAGGGCGATGAACAGGACGCAGAGGGCGGAAGATCTAAGCATGGTCGGAGGGTTCTTGGAGAGAGAGAGGGAGCGGCGGCG
>JACCDS010731017.1_pt1 | contig 16376 bp, 15 predicted proteins | sample 7446441 | NCBI WGS metagenome assembly JACCDS01 (sample SAMN15323445, study PRJNA562643) | freshwater metagenome | isolation source: river surface water | place: USA:Blue River Watershed | collected 2017-08-17
ATATCAACAGCGGAGTTATCTCCTTGGAAGCCTACCCTAGTCGGTAGCTTTCGGATCCTTTCAGGCACCTCAGGCCCACAGATTCGAAAGCAACCCTTCATCACTTTTTCGAATTTGTGCGCCTAACGCACGAGGATAGCCATGCTCAATATCTTCACGCTGGCCAACGGTCGTCTCTTTCAAGAAGAGATTGAATCGCTGGAAGAACTCTCCAAATTTCGCCCCATCTGGGTTGACCTCGAAGCGCCCACGTTGGAGGAAAAGCGCTGGATCAAACAATACTTCGGCCTGTCCATTCCCGAAGACGCAATGGACGAGGACATCGAAGAGTCTGCGCGCTTTTACGAAGAAGACAACGGCGAGCTGCACATCCGCAGCGACTTTTTGATCGCCCACGAAGACCAGCCACGCACCGAACGCGTGGCCTTTATCTTGAATCAAAACAACGCCGAACTCAAAAGCCAAGGCGTTTTGTTCTCGATTCACGATGAAGACGTGCCTGTGTTTCGCTTGCTGCGCATGCGCGCCCGCCGCGCACCGGGGCTGATTGAAGACGCCAAAGATGTATTGCTCAAACTCTTCGATGCCGATGCTGAATACTCAGCCGACACGCTAGAGGGCATTTACGACAAGCTAGAAAAAGCGGGCAAGTTGGTGCTGTCTGAAGACGTGACCGATGAACTGGCGGGTGAAGTGCTGGGCGCCATTGCCCACCAAGAAGACTTGAATGGTCGCATCCGACGCAACATGATGGACACGCGCCGTGCGGTGAGCTTCATGATGCGCTCACGCATGTTGAACGCGGACCAGTTTGAAGAAGCACGCCAAATCTTGCGTGACATCGAGTCGTTAGATAACCACACCGCGTTTTTGTTTGACAAGATCAACTTCTTGATGGATGCAACAGTGGGTTTCATCAACATCAACCAGAACAAGATCATCAAGATCTTCTCGGTGGCTAGCGTGGCCATGTTGCCACCCACCTTGATTGCCAGCATTTACGGCATGAACTTTCAGTACATGCCTGAGCTCAACCAAACCTGGGGCTATCCACTGGCCCTGTGCCTGATGATTGCCAGCGCTGTGGGGCCCATGTGGTACTTCCGCAAACGCGGCTGGCTCAAGTAATTAGGCTGGCAGCGTAGACAGCAGGCGGTCTAGCACCGCCACGCTGTAGCGGCTGGCAATGGTTTGAATAAAACGCGGGAAGTCGACGTGCGCGGCGTCATCAGCGCGGTCTGAAATCGTGCGCACTGCCGCCAAAGGCACGCCGTAGTCGTGGCACACCTGCGCCATGGCGGCGCACTCCATTTCCACCGCCAAAGCATCTGGTAACTCGCGCTGCAAAGCTTGGCTCTCACGGGTTTGCGACACAAAACGGTCACCACTGGCGATCAGGCCTTGATGCACGCGAGCCTTGGCTAAATCTAAATTGAGCCACTCCGAGGACGGCAAAGTGGCCAGCATGTCTTGCATGGCCAATGGCGCGGCAGCAGCCAAGTCATCACTCAATGCAGCATCCGCTGCAAAACGTGTCATGCCCGTTAAAGGAACTTCGTGGCGTGGAAAAAGCGGCGATGCATCCATGTCGTGCTGAATGAACTCTCGGGCCACCACCACATCGCCCACATTCACCTGCGGCGCCAATCCGCCCGCCACACCGGTAAACACAATGCGACTGACACCAAAACGTTCAATCAAGGTTGTGGCGGTGGTGGCCGCAGCCACCTTGCCGATGCGTGAGAGCACCGCAACGACTTCGTGGCCGTGCCAATGCCCGACCCAAAACTCGCGACCAGCCACCACCGTTTTTTGCTCATCGGGCATGCGCGCCAGCACAGCGGCCAGCTCTTCGTGCATGGCGCTGACCAGCGCGATGCGACTCATGCAGGGTTTTTGTCGCGCAATTCGCGGCGCAGCACTTTGCCCACAGGCGTCTTGGGCAATTCAGCACGGAACTCCACCACGCGCGGCATCTTGTAGCCGGTCAAGTTATGGCGGCAATGCGCCAGCACATCGGCTTCGGTCAAGGCAGGGTCTTTCTTGACCACCACCAATTTCACGGCTTCGCCTGAGTGCGCGTCTGGAATGCCAATCACTGCACACTCCATCACGCCAGCCAAACCGGCCACGACTTCTTCTACCTCGTTGGGATAGACGTTGAAGCCGCTCACCAAAATCATGTCTTTCTTGCGATCGACGATGCGGAAGTAACCACGCTCGTCCATCACGCCCACATCACCTGATTTGAAGAAGCCGTCTGCTGTCATCACGCGTGCGGTTTCGTCAGGGCGCTGCCAGTAACCGGCCATCACTTGTGGCCCGCGAATCGCGATTTCGCCTGGCGTGCCGACTGGCACTTCATTGCCTTCGTCGTCAATGATCTTCATGTCGGTGCTAGGCAATGGCACGCCAATGGAGCCGTTGAAGGCTTTGTTGGTCACTGGGTTGCCACTGGCTGCGGGGCTGGTCTCAGACAAACCGTAGGCTTCGCAAATCGGGCAGCCTGTTTTTTCAAGCCACAGCTTGGCCACAGGGCCTTGCACAGCCATACCGCCGCCCACCGACACCACCAAGTGCGACCAATCGACTTTGTTGAAATCGGGGTGATTCGCCAAGGCATTGAACAAGGTGTTCACGGCAGGAAACACATGGAAACGATGCTTGCTGATCTCTTTGAACACCGCAGGCAAATCGCGCGGGTTAGGAATGAGCACCGAGCAGCCGCCCATGCGCATACACGCCATGATGTTGAGCGTGAACGCGAAGATGTGATACAGCGGCAGCGGGCAAATAAAAGTGGGAATCTCGTTGGACGGGATGCGCTTGAGCGCAGGCTGAAACCACGCCGATGCTTGCAACATATTGGCCATCACATTGCGGTGCAACAGCTCTGCGCCTTTGGCCACACCAGTTGTGCCGCCGGTGTACTGCAACACAGCCAAATCATCGCCATGAATTTCTGGCGAAGTCAGTGTGCAACGCTCACCGACAGCGAGTGCATCGTTGAATCGCACGGCAGTGGGCAACTCGAATGCAGGCACCATTTTTTTGACTTTGCGCACCACATGGTTGACCAGCATTCCTTTGAGCAAACCGAGGCGGTCGCCCATGGCGCAGAGCACCACATGCTTGACAGGCGTACGCGCCAAGCACTCTTGCAAGGTCGCGCCGAAGTTTTCGAGCACCACGATGGCTTTGGCATCCGAGTCTTTGAGTTGAGCCTCTAGTTCGCGAGATGTGTACAGAGGGTTGATATTGACCACCACAAAGCCTGCGCGAAGCACAGCGGCCACAGCAATGGGGTACTGCAACACGTTAGGCAACATGATGGCGACACGGTCACCAGACACCAAGCCTAAGCTTTGCAAGTAAGCACCAAAGACTTGGCTGAGGCGATCTAACTCTTTGTAGGTCAGGCCTTTGCCTAAAAAGCTAAACGCTGTGCGATCACCGTATTGGCGAAAGCTTTCTTGCATCAAGTCCACCAAGGAGCTGTAGGCCTTGGTGTCGATTTCTGCGGGCACGCCCTCTGGGTACGCGCTAAGCCATGGTTTTTGTGTGGAGTTCATCTGTTGCCCCTCTTTGAAAGTATTTGCTCTTGTCAGAGTGGCGCAAGGTTACACGAATTTCCAACTTTGTCTTGGGCGGAATAACCCGAAAGATAATGCGCAAATGAACAAACGTTGGAAGCCCAGTGTCACCGTCGCCGCCATCATCGAACGCGAAGGTCGTTACCTGTTGATTGAAGAGCACACGCCAGAAGGCTTGCGGCTCAACAACCCTGCAGGGCACCTCGATCCAGGCGAATCACCCGAAGCGGGCTGCGCGCGCGAGGCGCTAGAAGAAACCACCCACACCTTCAAGCCCACACAATTGGTAGGCATATACATCTCGAGGCTCTTACGCCCAGCACGCGAAGACCGTGCTGCAGAAGATGTGACCTACTTTCGTTTGGCCTTTTGCGGCGAACTGGGTGACCAAGTGCCTGGCGCTCAACTCGACCAAGGCATTGTGCGCACGCTGTGGATGACACCCGATGAAATCCGCGCCAACGTACATCGCCTGCGCAGCCCGTTGGTGTTGCGATGCATGGAAGACCACTTGGCTGGGCAACGCTTTCCGTTAAGCATGATCTACACCGACCCCAGTGTGCTGAACCCCGCAAAGGGATAATTGCCGCATGGCAAATAACAAACGTGTGGTGGTGGGCTTGAGCGGCGGCGTGGACTCCGCGGTCAGCGCCTACCTGCTGAAGCAGCAAGGCTACGACGTCGTCGGCATCTTCATGAAAAACTGGGAAGACGATGACGACAGCGAATACTGCTCGTCCAACATCGACTTCGTGGATGCCGCCGCTGTGGCCGACGTGATTGGCATTGAAATTGAACACGTCAACTTTGCAGCCGAATACAAAGACCGCGTGTTCGCCGAGTTCTTGCGCGAGTACCAAGGTGGCCGCACGCCCAACCCCGACATTTTGTGCAACGCTGAAATCAAATTCAAAGCGTTCTTAGACCACGCCATGCGCCTAGGCGCAGAAAAAATTGCCACCGGCCACTACTGCCGCGTGCGCGAGGTGGGTGGCGAATTTCAACTGCTCAAAGGCTTAGACCCGAGCAAAGACCAAAGCTACTTTTTGCACCGCTTAAACCAAGCGCAACTGTCCAAAACCTTGTTCCCCGTGGGCGAGCTGCACAAAACCGAAGTGCGCCGCATCGCCGATGAAATTGGCTTGCCAAACGCCAAGAAAAAAGATTCCACCGGTATTTGCTTCATTGGTGAACGCCCTTTCCGCGAGTTTTTAAACCGCTACATCGCCAACGAGCCAGGCCCCATCAAAGACGAACGCGGCCGCAAGATTGGCACACATGTGGGTTTGAGTTTTTACACACTCGGCCAACGCCAAGGTTTGGGTATTGGTGGCTTAAAGGAGAAGGGAGCCCAGCGAGGAGGAGGCGAACACCAACCATGGTTTGTCGCCCGCAAAGACTTGGCCACCAACACCTTGTACGTGGTGCAAGGCCACGACCACCCTTGGTTGCTTTACGGCGCACTGCATGCCGACGACCTGAGCTGGTGCGCCCCACATCACCCTGCGCCTGGCCGCTACGCCGCCAAAACGCGTTATCGCCAAGCCGATGCGCCGTGCGAGCTGAGCTACAACGACAAAGGCGAGCTAGTGCTCGCCTTTGATGATCCTCAGTGGGCCGTCACACCTGGCCAATCGGCTGTGTTGTATGACGGTGAGGTGTGTATGGGCGGCGGGGTCATTACCAGCGCTGCAGCCTTGACAAGCAACCATGCCTAACTGGGGTGTCTTCGTTGCACGCTTACTCAGCGCCATTGGCTCGTGGTTAGACGCGAGCAATTTGCGCAACCGCGTTTACAAACTCGAAGAAGAAAACGAAATCATGCGCGTCGCGCTGGAAGATATTCAGCGCATGGACGCTGAAGGGCGCATTGGCTGGATCGCACAAGAAACATTGCACAACGTCAAAAAGTACTGACAGTACACGGGCGTAAAAAAACCGACGGGCTCATCACCGGTCGGTTTTTTTATTTGGCGCTTAGTGCGCGGCGACAGAATTAAAACGGAATGTCATCATCCATATCGTCAAAACCACCCTTAGCAGGCGCAGCGGCCGCTGGGCGTTGCGCTGCTGGCGCTGCGGCACGAGGTGCTGCTGGGCGGCTGTAGCCGCCTTCTTCGCCACCACCGCTCGGGCCGCCCATGCCTTCACGGCCGCCCAAGAGTTGCAACTCAGTGGCAATGATGTCGACGGTATTTTTTTCAACGCCTGTGGTTTTGTCGGTGTACACGCCGTATTTCAAGCGGCCTTCCACGTAAATGGGGCGGCCTTTTTTGACGTATTCGCCAGCGATTTCGGCCAAGCGGTCGTAGAACGTGACGCGATGCCACTGTGTGTCTTCAATCATCTCGCCGCTGTTTTTGTCTTTGCGGCGGCTTGATGTGGCCACGCTCACATTGGCCACAGCTTGGCCGCTGGGCAAGTAGCGCACTTCGGGGTCGCGGCCGCAGTTGCCGACGAGGATGACTTTGTTAACGGATGCCATGAATAAATTCCTCCAGATAGGGGGTGATTATGGGGTCTTTGCGGCATGCGCCACACGCTTAGGCGCCACCATGGGCCAAGCTACCACCAGCCACAGCACCATGAGTGCCGCGCAAGTTAAAAACAGGCCTTGTGTGCCGTAGCTTTTGACGAGCTGACCGCCCATCACGCCACCTGCAAAAAAGCCCAACGATTGCAGCGTGTTGTACACGCCCATGGCCGCACCCCGCGACGACGCAGGCGCAATGCGCGACACCAAACTGGGCTGGGTGGCTTCCAACACATTGAAGCCGCAAAAGAACGCAAACAACAACCAAGCCAAACAGACAATCGTGGGCGCACCTGACGACACCCACAGCAATGCCACTTGCACCAAGGCAATCAACGCGATGGCGCTTAAAAACACGGCGCGCAAAAAGCCGCGGCGCTCCAGTGCAAACACACCGCCCATCAGCATGAATGAGCCCAGCACAGCGGGCAAATAGATTTGCCAATGCTCATCTTTGGCCAGCCCTGCTTGCACCAAGAAGGCAGGAATCGCCACCCACATGGCCAGCTGCACCGCATGCAACACAAACACGCCAATATTCAGGCGCAGCAGCGCGGGGTTGAACATCACTTGCTTCAGGCCCCCACGGGCCGCATCTTTGTGCGCTACAGGCTCAGCAGGCACACCCCACACCACCACGGCTGTGCCCAGCAGCGCCAGAACCGCCGTCAACACAAACAAGCCCGACAGGCCAATGTGCGCGGCAATCACAGGCGCTGCCACCATCGACACGGCAAACATCAAACCAATGCTTGCACCCACCAGCGCCATGGCTTTGGTGCGCACGTTGTCGCGCGTCAAATCGGCCAACAAAGCCGTCACAGCGGCCGACACTGCGCCAGCACCTTGCAAGGCTCGGCCCAGCATCACACCGCTCAAGGTGTCAGCGGCCCCTGCCACTAGGCTGCCGAGTGCAAACACCAGCAAGCCAAAAATAATTACCCGCTTGCGGCCCAGATGGTCCGATGCAACGCCCAGCGGTATCTGCAACAAGGCCTGCGTCAGACCATAAATACCCATGGCCATGCCAATCAGCGCAGGGTCATCGCCGCCGGGGTACTTGCGCGCTTCCAGCGCAAACACGGGCAGCACCAAAAACAAACCCAACATGCGCAAAGCAAAGATAGACGCCAACGCGCCACTCGCGCGGCGCTCAGTGGCCGTCATCGTGGGGCTGTCATCTAGGGTGGGATCGGGGGTCAGATTCATCGTCACAGCCTGTCATTGTCCCGCATTCCTAGCCAAGGAAGCCTGCGGCCACTATCATGGCGGGTTGCCCTTTTATTTGAGTGTCCTGTGAACGCACCTTCTGACGGCGCCTACTTAGGCCAAGCCCTGACCCATCCATCTGCCATGCGAAACATCAGCATTCGCGGGGCGCGCACGCACAACCTGAAAAACATCGACCTCGACATTCCGCGCAACCAGCTGGTGGTCATCACGGGTTTGTCGGGTTCGGGCAAATCAAGCCTTGCGTTTGACACGCTCTATGCCGAAGGCCAGCGCCGTTATGTGGAGAGCCTCTCGGCCTACGCACGCCAGTTCTTGGGCCGCTTAGACAAGCCCGATGTCGACCTGATTGAAGGCCTGTCGCCCGCCATCAGCATTGAGCAAAAAGCCACCAGCCACAACCCGCGCTCCACTGTGGGCACGGTGACCGAGATTCACGACTACCTGCGCTTGTTGTTTGCCCGCGCCGGCACGCCTTATTGTCCCGACCACAACCTGCCCCTGCAATCGCAAAGCGTGACGCAAATGGTGGACGCCGTCATGGCCCTGCCCGAAGACACCAAGCTCATGCTGCTCGCACCCATCGCACGCGACCGCAAGGGCGAATACAGCGAGGTGTTTAACCAGCTGCAAGCGCAAGGCTATGTGCGCTTTCGCATTGGCGGCCAGGTGTACGAATACGACGACCTGCCCGAGCTCAAGAAAACCGAAAAGCACGACATTGACGTGGTGGTGGACCGCATCAAGGTGCGCCACGAAGCGCCTGCCGCCCCCGTAGCACCAGCCGAACCCAGCGTGGGCGACGTGGCCGTGGCTCCACCCACGCCCGGCCTGCGCCAGCGTTTGGCCGAGAGCTTTGAAGCCGCGCTGCGCTTGGCCGAAGGCCGCGCCATTGCGCTAGAGATGGACACGGGTGTGGAGCACGCCTTCAACGCCAAGTTTGCGTGCCCGCAGTGCAGCTACACCATCAGCGAGTTGGAGCCGCGCCTGTTCTCGTTCAACTCGCCCGTAGGCGCTTGCCCTGCGTGCGACGGCTTGGGCCATCAAGACTTTTTCGACCCTACGCGCGTGGTGGCGTTTCCGTCGCTGAGCCTGGGCAGCGGGGCTATCAAGGGCTGGGACCGTCGTAACGGCCACTACTTCAGCCTGATTGAGAGCTTGGCCAAGCACTACAAGTTTGACCTCGACCAACCGTTTGAAGACCTCAGCCCCGAGGTGCGCCAAGTGCTGTTGTATGGCTCGGGCGACGAAGAAATTAAATTCAACTGCGGCGCAGATGGTGGCAAGAAGATGACCAAGAAGCACCCCTTTGAGGGCATCTTGGTCAACATGGAGCGCCGCTACCGCGAAACCGACTCGCCCGTGGTGCGCGAAGACCTCTCGCGCTATCGCGGTGTGCGCGCCTGCACCTCGTGCGAAGGCACGCGCCTGCGCCGCGAAGCGCGCCATGTGCGTGTGGGCGAAGGCGAGCAAATGCGCGGCATTTACGACATCAGCCACACCACGCTGGGCGAATGCTTTGGCTACTTCAACACGCTGCAACTGCACGGCGCAAAAGCCGAGATTGCCGACAAAGTGGTGCGCGAAATTGCCTCACGCTTGAAGTTCCTCAACGACGTGGGCCTGAATTACCTCAGCCTCGACCGCAGCGCCGATACGCTGAGCGGTGGTGAAGCGCAACGCATTCGCCTCGCGTCACAAATTGGCTCTGGCCTCACCGGCGTGATGTATGTACTCGACGAACCCAGCATTGGCCTGCACCAGCGCGACAACGACCGACTCATCGACACCCTCAAACACCTGCGTGACATTGGCAACAGCGTCATCGTGGTGGAGCATGACGAAGACATGATTCGCGCCGCCGACTACTGCGTGGACATGGGCCCCGGCGCGGGCGTGCACGGTGGCCGCGTGATGGCCCAAGGCACCCCCGCCGAGGTGGAAGCCAACCCTAACTCGCCCACTGGCAAATACTTGGCACAAGTGCTGCGCATTGATGTGCCCAAAACGCGCCAGCCGTTTTTGCCTGTGCCACCTGACGAACTGGCACTGCAACGCAAGCTCGACAAAACAGCGCCCGCGCACCAAGTCATTCGCATCAGCGGAGCGCGAGGCAACAACCTCAAAAACGTCACCGCTGATTTCCCCGTGGGCTTGCTCACTTGCGTCACGGGTGTGTCGGGCTCGGGCAAATCCACGCTCGTCAACGACACGCTGTACACCGCGGCGGCGCATGCCATTCACCGCGCACACGACGAGCCAGCCGCGCACGATGAGATCACCGGCCTCGACTACTTTGACAAAGTCATCAACGTCGACCAGTCGCCCATTGGCCGCACACCGCGCAGCAATCCCGCCACATACACCGGCCTGTTCACCCCCATTCGCGAGCTGATGGCCGAAGTGCCCACCGCCCGCGAACGCGGCTACGGCCCAGGGCGCTTTAGCTTCAACGTGCCGGCGGGCAGTGGCGGTGGCCGCTGCGAAGCCTGCCAAGGCGACGGCATGGTGAAAGTGGAAATGCACTTCTTGCCCGATGTGTACGTGCCCTGCGACGTGTGCCACGGCCTGCGCTACAACCGCGAAACGCTAGAGGTTTTGTACAAAGGCAAAAACATCGCGCAGATCTTGGACCTCACGGTGGAAGACGCTTTGCTGTTCTTCAACGCCGTGCCCAACATTGCGCGCAAGCTGCAAACACTGATGGACGTGGGCCTCTCCTACATCCAACTCGGCCAAGCCGCCACCACGCTCTCGGGCGGCGAAGCGCAACGCGTCAAGCTGGCGCTGGAGCTGAGCAAGCGCGACACAGGCCGCACCCTTTACATCTTGGACGAGCCCACCACGGGCCTGCACTTTGCCGACATTGCCCTGCTGCTGAAAGTGCTGCAACATCTGCGCGACGCGGGCAACACCATCGTCATCATCGAACACAACCTTGACGTCATCAAAACCGCCGACTGGCTCATCGACATGGGACCCGAGGGTGGCAGCGGTGGTGGCACGGTGGTGGGTGTGGGGACGCCTGAAGAGTTGGCGGCCAACCCCAGCAGCTTTACTGGCAAGTACTTGAAACGTTTGCTGAAGTCCTGACCTCGCCAGCCATGTCCACCGAAACCGAACTGAAACTCTCCCTGCCCGCCCACGATGTGGCCGCTTTGCTGGCGCACCCGCTACTGGCCACGCCGCCCAAAGTGCAGTGGCTGCGCAACACGTATTTCGACACGCCCAGCCTCGCGCTCAAAGCGGCGCGCATGGCGGTGCGCGAGCGGTTGGCGGGCGATCAGTGGTTGCTCACGGTCAAGACGGCGGGGCAAAGCGCGCACGGCGTGTCGCGCCGCCAAGAGTGGGAAGGCCCCACCACGCCCGGCGCGTTGGACTTTGCGGCGCTGGTGACCGACAGCGCCTTGGCCGCCCAGCTCATGGCGCTGCGCACCGAGTTGCAGCCGCTGTTTCGCACCGACTTTGAACGCCACAGCTGGGTGGTCAGCCACGCTGGCGCGCGCATTGAAGTGGCGCTCGACCAAGGCCACATCATCGTGCCGGGCACGGACTTGAGCGAAGCGATTTTGGAGTTGGAGCTAGAGCTGCTCAGCGGCCCCGACACCGCGCTGCACGCCTTGGCCGGTGCCCTGCGCCACACGACCTGCGGGGCGATAGCGCTCAAGCCGTCGGACGTGAGCAAGGCGCAGCGGGGATTGGCGCTGTGGAGCAAGTCGCCTCACGCGGCTGCGTGAGCGACCTGCACTAGGAAGACTTAGGCCGCCTTGGCCGCTTCCAAAGTCGCCCGCGTTTGCTCCGCCACTTGGCGAGCAGCTTGTGCGAAGTCTGCGCCCTTGGACGCATACAGCACCGCACGCGATGAGTTGACGATGATGGGGCCCGTCGTTTCGCCGCCGCTCACACGCAAGCCCGCTTTCACGGTAGCCACTGCGTCGCCGCCTTGTGCGCCCACGCCGGGGATGAGCAAGGGCACGGTGGGCGCGAGTTCGCGCACGCGTTCAATTTCTTTGGGGTAGGTCGCACCCACCACAAGGCCAAGTTGGCCGTTGAGGTTCCAAGGACCTTGGGCGAGCTTGGCAATGTGTTCGTACACGCGGGGCTGGCCGTCGACCGAGGCGAGGTGTTGGTTTTGCAAGTCGTCCCCGCCAGGGTTGGACGTGCGGCACAGCAAAAACGCGCCTTTGCCGTGGTACTTCAAATAGGGCTGCACCGAGTCCCAGCCCATGAAGGGTGAGAGGGTAACGGCATCTGCGCCGTAGCGCTCAAAGGCTTCAATGGCGTATTGCTCGGCAGTGCTGCCAATGTCGCCACGCTTGGCATCCAAGATGATCGGCACATGGGGCGCGACGCGGCGCATGTGCTCCATCAAACGCTCCAACTGACCTTCAGCGCGGTGCGCGGCAAAGTAGGCAATTTGCGGTTTGAAGCTGTTGACCAGATCAGCCGTAGCGTCCACGATGGCGGCGCAAAAGTCGTAAATCTTGTTCGAATCGCCCTTGATGTGATCGGGAAACTTGGTGGGTTCGGGATCGAGGCCCACGCAGAGCATGGAGTTGTTTTGGCGCTCTGCGGCGCTGAGCATGTCAAGGAAGGTCATGCAGCGATTTTAGAAGGCTTACCATGCACGCCATGTCAGCCCTGCCCCGTCTCACCCGTCGCCAACTTTGGACGCTCATCACCCTCACGCTGGTGTGGGGCTTGAACTGGCCCATCATGAAGTTTGGCGTCACAGGTTTTCCACCACTCACGTTTCGCAGTTTGTCGATGTTGATCGGCTTGCCTGTGCTGGGCTTGGCACTGGTGCTGATGAAAATTCCGTTTCGCATTCCCCGGGAGCACTGGCGCGAGTTGTTCACGCTGGCTTTGTTCAATATGTTTGTGTGGCATGTGCTGGTGATCTTGGCGCTGCCCATGCTGTCGAGCGGACGCGCCGCGATCTTGGGCTACACCATGCCCATCTTCTCGGCCATTTGGGGCGTGATTTGGTTCAACGCACCTTTGCGTGCGCGGCAATGGCTAGGCGTGGCGGCGGCAGGAGTTGGCGTCTTGCTACTGCTGTGGAATGAACTCAGCCACTTGTCGGGCCAACCTGTCGGTGTGTTGATGGTGTTGGTGGCTGCATCCACATGGGCCTATGGCACGCAGCGCCTGCGCCACACGCCCATGCCTGTGCCCACGCTGACCATCGCGTTTTGGATGACCGCCATGACCACGGTATTACTGACGGTGTTGGCCTGTGTGTTTGAGCAAGACCGCTGGCAAGTTCCTGCACCAAGCACGCAATGGTCGATTCTTTACAACGCCTTGGGCGTGTTTGCGTTTGCGCAAGCAGCGTGGCTCACCTTGGCGCGTGGCTTACCGCCTGTGGCGTCTACCTTGAGCGTGATGTTCATTCCCGTGTTGGGCGTGTTCAGCGGTGCGTGGTGGTTGGGCGAGGTCTTGCATTGGCAAGACTGGACCGCCGTGGTACTAATGGTGGTGGCCATTGCATCTGTGCTATGGCCAGCGAGGTCTACTCAGAACCCTTGAGGTGTGCCATGGCCAAACAAAGGTCAGCCCACACCTTGGCCTTCTCTGGCAAGTTGCGCAACACATACGCAGGGTGATACGTCACCACCACCGGCACGTTTTGGTATTGGTACACGCGCCCACGCAGCTTGCCCAGCGGCGTGGTGTCGACATCGGGTTGCGCATCACGCAGCAAGGCCTGCACAGCGAAGCGGCCCATGGCCAAAATCATTTTGGGTTTGAGCAAAGCCACTTGGCGCTCAAGGTAAGGCAAGCACTGCGCCACTTCTTCGGGCTTGGGGTTGCGGTTGCCGGGTGGGCGGCACTTGAGCACATTGGCGATGTACACGCCACCGCCTTGCTCGGTGCGTTCGCCTTTGCGTGAGAGCTGCATGGCGGCCAGCATGTTGTCGAGCAGTTGGCCGGCTTGGCCCACGAAAGGCTCGCCTTGCAAGTCTTCGTTTTCACCAGGCGCTTCGCCCACGATGAGCCAATCCACTTGAGGGGCTTGGCCCTCAGCAGCGGGGGCACCCACACCAAACACCGTGTTTTGGCGCGAGCCGCACAGTGTGCAGGCTTGGCAAGTCGACACTGTGTTGTGCAAGGCGGGCCAATCCATTTGGTCAATGCCTTCGGGGCGTTGAATGACGATGGGTGCGGGCTCTGCCTTGGCCACCGGCGCAGGCATGTGTCGCGCTGCTGTTTCATAGCCCGCGGCATTCGCGATGGCTTGCGTCGCCAGCTCGCTGGCCGCTGCAAAGCTTTGCGCTTCTTCTGCATGGGCTTGCATCACTGCCTCGGCGGGCACAGATGCCGACGTGTCAGCCGCCAAAGTTTCCACCGCAGGCGCAACCATCACCGCCGCCTCGGACATAGGCGACCACACGCGCACGCCCATTTCGGCGAGCATGGCGCGTTGGCGTTTGTCCAAGTGCAAGGTGTCCATAGGGGGTGTAGCTTACAACGTCATCGACATGACCACCGCATGCTCGCGCTGGCCGTGGTCGGCGGGGTAATAGTTTTTGCGCTCGCCCACACGGCGATAACCATAGCGCTCGTACACCTGCATGGCGCGAGCATTGCTCACGCGCACTTCCAGCCACAGGCATTGGGCGTTGCGCCCGCGTGCCCACAGCGCCAGCGCATCCAGCATGAGCACGCCGTAGCCTTGGCCTTGAAATTCAGGTGCGACGGTGATGTTGAGCAAGTGCGCCTCTTCCACGCCCTCCATCGCCACAAAGTAGCCAAGCAAGGTGTCGCCACCCATGAGCGCCAGCAACTGGTAGCCCGACTTGATGCAGTCCGCAAAATTACCGCGCGTCCACGGATGAGCATAGGCGCTGTTTTCGATGCGCATCACCTCGTCGAGACGCGCTTCGGTGAGCTGCTCTAAGCGGACTTCGGGTTTTGAAACAGAGGTCATCGAACGATGTGCGAAAAATTAACTTGCTGTTGCCGCTGCTTGCGCAATTTGTGCCGCCTTGATTTGCATGCGCTCGTCCGTGGTTTGCGCCACTTTGTCGCGGATGTACAGCGGCAGCGCTTCTTCGGGTGACACGGCTTGGCCGGCCGTCCACGCAGCAGGTGCAAGGCGCAGCAACGCAGCAGCAGTGGGCAAGGCCATGCACTGCCTTGCCGTGAGGGCAGCGGGCCAACGGTCTGCGTACACGGGCCATGCGTTGCCTGCAGCGATGAAGCTGTCTTGCGACCAATGCGCGGGCCAAGTCAAAGACTCTGGGCTGTGCAGCTCTGGGGCTTGCACGCAACGCCACATGCCGTGCATTTGTTCAGCATCGCCAGTGGCTACTTTTGTAACGTTGGGCGTGAATTCATAAGCCGCCACATACGCCTGCTCCATGCGCGCATCCATCACGGCCAACACGCGGGTCACGGGTGCTTCACCCGCAGCTTCGGCTGCCACGCGCGCCTCTTCTGCCACGGCCAACAAAGTGTCAATGGGCAACACCGGCAAGTCAGCCCCAAAAGCCAAACCTTGCGCCACCGAGCACGCCGTGCGCAAGCCCGTGAACGCGCCAGGACCACGGCCAAACACCACGGATTGCAAATCCGTCAAAGCCAAACCTGCTTCTTTGAGCAAGGCCAAAGTTTGCGGAATCATGTGCGTCGACGTGAGCGGGCCACCTGCGCTGGTATGTGTCCACGTCTGTGTGCCGCGCGAGACAGCGAGTGAGAGGGTGTCGGTGCTGGTCTCTAAAGCCAGCCACTGGTTGTTGTGCATGGGCTGATTATCCCAGCCGTGATAATTTGGCTATGACCTTCTCGCACATGCCCTTTTTGCACTTGCTCACACCCAGTGTCCGTCATACACGGTGGCGTTTTGCATGCTCGCCTATGCAGTGTTACGTCACCGCTGTCGTGATGTGCACCGCCATGCTGACAGCCCACGCAGCCCCAAGCTCCAAAGCCGTGCGAAGCGAACCACCCAAACACACAGCGGGCGACATCGGCCAGTTACCACCCGATGTGCTGGCCGCGCTGCAACGTGCCAAAGTGCCGAGCGACAACTTTCATGTCATGGTGGTCGACACCCAAACCACCAGCACGCCGCGCCTAAGCCACCAAGCGCAAGTGCGCGTGAACCCGGCTTCGCTGATGAAGCTCGCCACCACCACCGCCGCACTTGACACACTCGGCCCCGCCTTTGTGTGGCGCACACCCGTGTACGTGGACGGCCCTGTGCGCGAGGGCGTGTTGCAAGGCAACGTCTACATCAAAGGCAGCGGCGACCCGCGCTTTGTGGTGGAGCGCTTGTGGCTGTTGATGCGCCGCTTGCAAGGTTTGGGCATTCACAAAATTCAGGGTGACATCGTGCTCGACCGCAGCGCATTTGACCTGCCCGCGCGTGACGCCGCCAGCTTTGACGGCGAGCCGCTGCGCCCCTACAACGCCGCGCCTGATGCGCTGCTGCTCAACTTCAAATCGCTGCTCATTCAGTTCGTACCCGACCGCGCTGCCAATGTGGCGCGTGTGCAAGTTGAACCGCCCTTGGCGGGTGTGCAATTCCCAGCCACTGTGCCGCTGAGCAATGGCGACTGCAGCGACTACCGCAGCGCTTTGCGTGCCGATTGGACAGAGCCCACGCGCATCCGCTTTGCTGGCAACTTCCCCGCGGTGTGCGGCGAAAAAATGTGGCCCATCGCCTACGCCGCACCTCAGCAATTTGCGCAACGCGCCGTCGCTGGCATGTGGCAGCAGGTGGGTGGCCACCTGAGCGGCCAAGTGCGCGATGGCAACGTGCCCGTCAACTTGCAGCCCGCATTCCAAGTGGAGTCAGCCAGCTTGGCCGAGACCATTCGCGACATCAACAAATACAGCAACAACGTGATGGCGCAGCATCTGTTCCTCACCCTCAGCCAACAGCAGCGTGGCGTGGGCAGCTTTGACGCCTCACGCGAGTTGATGCAACGTTGGTGGCGCGAGCGTGTCGGCGGTGACGTGCCCACGTTTGACAACGGCTCTGGCCTGAGCCGCGACGAACGCATCAGTGC
>JACCDS011181043.1_pt1 | contig 16374 bp, 17 predicted proteins | sample 7446441 | NCBI WGS metagenome assembly JACCDS01 (sample SAMN15323445, study PRJNA562643) | freshwater metagenome | isolation source: river surface water | place: USA:Blue River Watershed | collected 2017-08-17
GGGACGGCCAGGGCCTTGAGTTTCTCCGTGCCCAGCGAGCCTTGCACGAAGAGGCCCTGGCGCAGGCCCGGCACCGTCTGAAGCTGCAGGTAGACCAGCACGCTGCGGCTGCCGGCCTGGGTGCTGGGGTTGATGCGGGCCACACGCGCCGGGATCGCCTGGGCATAACCCTCGACCTGCAGCTGGGCGCGCTGGCCCACACGCACGCCCACCGAGTCGGAGGCGCTGAGCGCAGCCTCGATCTCCATGCGGCTGAGGTCCACGATCTCGACGATGCGCGTGTCCACGGCCACACGCTCGCCAGGCTGCGCCAGGCGTTGCGAGACATAACCGCTCATGGGCGCCTTGAGGGTGGTGTCGGCCACGCTCTTGCGCGCCACATCGGCGGCGGCCACGGCGGCCTCAAAGCTGGCGCGCGCGGCGTTGAGATTGGCCAGCGAAGTGTCCAGTGCGGTCCTGGAAATGAAACCCTGGTCCACCAGGGCCTTGTTGTTGTCGTACTGGCGCTGGGCAATGTCGATCTGCGCCCTGGCTGCATCGGCCTGCAGCTGGGCCTGGCGCAGGCGCGCCTCGTATTCGGCCGGGTCGATGCGTGCGATCACCTGGCCCGCCTGCACGGCGTCGCCTTCGCGCACGCTCAAACCCTGCAGCTCACCTGGCACACGGGCCTTCACAAACGCCGAGTTGGCCGCCTTGAGCGTGCCCGAGACCGGCAGTCCGCGTAACAGCTCCTGGGCTTGCAGCGGGAAATAGTCGGCGGCCGCGAGCTCGACCACCGTCTGCGCGCCGCGCGCGGTCTGTTCCGCGAGCGCGGCCTGCTGGGCCTTGCGCGCCCCGACGGAGCGCAGCGCCCCCAGGGCCAGCATCACCAGCACCAGGGCCGCCAGGCCCCACAACATCCAGCGTTTCATCGTCTCAGTTCTTTCTTGCGGAAGGAGGGCCCTGCGTATCGTGGCGGCACAGGCCGTGCAGAAGGATCTGCACCTGCAGTTCCAGGTATTTCTCCGGGTCCAGCTCCGCGCCCGGGCAGGCACAGGCGCCGAAGGAATGTCGCCAGGACATGAGGAAGATCATCGGGGCCAGCACGGTGTGCACCGCAAGCTCCAGGTCCATGGCGCGGAACTCACCCCGGTCCACGCCGCGTTGCAGGATGCGCCGGACCAGGTTGTGGCCAGGTTCGATGACTTCCTGCTGGTAGAAGGCGGCCAGTTCCGGGAAATTGCTGGCCTCGCTCATCATGAGCTTGGTGATGCCGGCCGCCGGCGTGTTACCGACGCGCTGCCACCACATCATCATGGCGTAGTGCAGCATCTCCGCGGTGCTGCCGGTGTAGCTTTCGAACTCGGCGTTCCATTCGGCGAAACGGCCGGCGATGTTCTCGCGCACCACGGCCTTGAACAGCTCTTCCTTGCTGGTGAAATAGAGGAACAGCGTGCCCTTGGACACCCCGGCGCGGCGTGCCACCTCTTCCGATCGGGTGGCGGCGTAACCCTTTTCCACAAAAAGCTCGAGCGCGGCGGCCAGCAACTCACCCGGACGGGCTTCCTTGCGCCGCTCGCGTTTGGCCTGGGCCTTGGCACAGGTCTCGGCTAAGAGCTTGGAGATCATGGAGGGGGGTATTTAATGACTGACGGGTTATTAATGTACCGGCCTGTCCGGGCAACGTCAAGCCGGGCGTGTCTGTTCCAGTGGGTCGGGGTGGGAGAAATCAGTGTAAGCAGGCCCTGTAAAGCCGCAGTAAAGGGCCGGCAGGCGTGCAATGGCTAAGATGCGCAACTCCCTGGAGGCTCCATGTCACGTGAAGAATTTCCCATCCTGGTCCTGGGCGGCGGCTGTTTCTGGTGCACCGAAGCCGTCTTCGACCGCGTGCGCGGCGTGCTCGACGTCGAGAGCGGCTACAGCAACGGGCATGTCGACCGTCCCAGTTACGAGCAGGTCTGCACGGGTACGACCGGCCACAACGAGGTGGTGCGTCTGGTTTACGATCCGGCGCAGGTGAGCGTGCGCCAGCTTCTGGGTGTCTTTTTTGCCACCCACGATCCGACCACGCTCAACCGCCAGGGCAATGACGTGGGCACCCAGTACCGCAGCGCGGTCTATTACACGACGCCCGAGCAGGAGCAGGAAGCCCGCCTGCTGATGGCTGAACTTGAACAGGGCGCCATCTTCAACGCACCCATCGTCACCGAGGTCCTGCCCCTGGCCCGTTACTGGCCGGCCGAGGCCTACCACCAGGACTATTACCAACAGCATCCCAACCAGGGCTATTGCGCCTTTGTGGTCGGGCCCAAGGTGGCCAAGTTCCGCCAGCAGTTCAAGGCGCTCCTCAAGCCGGAGGCGGGCGGGTGATCGAGACACGGGGCCTGCGCTATCAGTACCCGGCGGGGCAAGAACTGTCCTTTCCTGACCTGTCCCTGTCCCAGGGACAGACCCTGCTGTTGCGCGGCCGCTCGGGCCGCGGCAAGTCAAGCTGGCTGGCCCTGGCGGCCGGGCTCATGGCGCCGGCTGCCGGCGAGATCGTCGTCGCCGGCCAGTCCCTGGGGACGCTCAGCGCCGTGCAGCGTGACGCCTGGCGTGCGCGCCACATCGGCTTCCTGCCGCAGAAGCTGCACCTGAGCGAGGCGCTGACGGTGGCGGGCAATCTGGAACTGGTCTATTACGCTGCCGGCCTGCCCGTGAACCGCGCGGCCACCACCGCAGCCCTGCAGGCCCTGGGCGTGGCCGAACTGGCGGCGCGCCGGCCCTCCACCCTCTCTGGCGGGCAGGCCCAGCGGGTGGCGCTGGCGCGGGCCGTGCTGCTGCAGCCCAGGGTCCTGCTGGCCGACGAACCCACGGCCAGCCTGGACGACACGGCTGCACGTGACGCCCTGACCCTGCTTCAGGCCAGTGCCGAGAGCTGCGGCGCCACCCTGGTGATTGCCACGCACGATGCGCGGGTGCGCATCGCCCTGCCGCAGGCCCGGGTGCTGGACCTCGATGCCCAGGAAGCCCCGGCATGAAGACGCTGTCTTTGTCCTGGCGTTACCTCTGGGCCCGGCCCCTGGCCAGCGCGCTCAACCTGCTGCTGCTCAGCCTGGGCCTGGCGGCCATCACCCTGGTGCTGCTGGTGCGCACCCAGCTGGACCGCGCCTTCGAGCGCGATCTCGCGGGCATCGACGCCGTGGTCGGCGCCAAGGGCAGTCCGCTGCAGCTCATCCTCTCGGGCGTGTTTCACATCGACGTGCCGCCGGGCAACATCCCGCTGCGCGAGGCCCAGGCCCTGGCGCGCGATGCGCGGGTGGCGCAGCTTATTCCCCTGAGCCTGGGTGACAGTTACCGGGGTTATCGGATTGTCGGCACCACCCACGACTACCCCACGCACTATGGCGCGCAGCTGGCCCAGGGCCGCTGGTGGGCGCAGCCGCTGGAGGCCGTGCTAGGTGCCCAGGTGGCGCGTGCGGCGGGCCTGCAGGTGGGCATGCAGTTCGCCGGGGCCCACGGCCTGGGCGAGGGCGGCTCGGCGCACGAGGGGCAGCCCTACACCGTGAGTGGGTTGCTGGCCCCCTGCGCCTGCGTGCTGGACCGTCTGGTGCTGACCGCCACCGAATCGGTCTGGTTGCTGCACGAACACGAGCAGGCGGACGACGCCGAGTCGCGCCGCGTGCTGGAGGAGGAACGTGAAATCACCCTGGCCCTGGTGCGTTACCGCAGCCCGCTGGCGGCGGTGACCTCTCCGCGTTACGTCAACGAGGCCACGGGCCTGCAGGCGGCGGCGCCGGCGCTGGAGATCACACGACTGCTGCGCCTGGTGGGGGTGGGCACGGACGTGCTGCGTGGTTTTGCGGCGGTGCTGCTGCTGAGCGCCGGCCTGAGTGTGTTCATCGCGCTCTGGAGCGCGCTGCGCGAACGCCGCGCCGATCTGGCCCTGCTGCGACTGCTGGGTGCGCCGCCGCGGCGTCTGGCCGCCTTGCTGTTCTGCGAGGCGCTCTGGCTGGCCGTGCTGGCCACGGCTCTGGGTTTGGTGGCCGGCCATGGCTTGACAGCTCTGCTAGGCTGGATGCTGGAACAGGACCGGTCGCTGCCGCTGAGCGGCGCGGTCTGGCTGGCGCAGGAACTCTGGGTGCCGGCCCTGGCTCTGACGGTGGCTGCACTGGCGGCCCTGCTGCCGGTCTGGGCGGCCTACCGCAGCGAGGCTGCGCCCCTGCTGAACGAAAGATGAAAGGAAAGATGATGAAACGACTGCTCTGCCTGCTGGCGCTGGCGCTGCCTCTCGCGGCAATCGCCCAGGCCCACGATGCCGCAGCCATTGCCAAGGACGTGCAGCGCCACCGCGCCATGGCGGCCGCCCACGAGGCGGCGGCCCGCTGCCTGGAGTCCGGCAAGAAGTACGAGGCCTGCCAGAAGGAACTGCAGGCCGCCTGCAAGGGCCTGGCCCTGGGCAAGAACTGCGGGATGCGCCATGAGCACTAAATCGCTTCTGATCGCGAGCCTGCTGGTGGCCGGTCTGGCCCAGGCCCAGCCCCTGAGCCCGCCCATCGAGGGCGGCGTACCCAGCGGCCCGCCCGGTAGCGGCGCCGGCGTGCACGGTGCCGGCAGTCCCTTCCCGCCGCTCAAGGAGCGGGGCGACGTGCTGCCCTGGTCCTTCCTGACCAACGTGAAGACACGGATCGAGAAGAACCGTGTGCTGCCCGTCTTCCCGCCCGAGATCCAGGCCTTGGATGGCAAGCCGCAGCGGGTGCAGGGTTTCATGATGCCGCTGGAGCCCGGCGAAAAGCAGACGCACTTCCTGCTGAGCTCGGTGCCGCTGACCTGCTCTTTCTGTCTGCCCGGCGGCCCCGAGAGCATGGTGGAAGTGAAGACAAAAACGCCGGTCCGTTACGGCATGGAACCCGTGGTGGTGCAGGGGCGCCTGTCGGTGCTGCGTGACGATCCTTATGGCCTCTATTACCGCATCACCGATGCCGTGCCCGTGAAATAATCCACCCCTCTCCGCGCGCCGCATGTCCCGTCCCCAGCCCACGCCCCGTCTTCCGCCCCGGCATCTGCCGGGCATGGCGCTGCTCGTGCTGGCCCTGCTCTGGGCCCAGCTGCTCGGGCTGGCGCACGGGGTGCTGCACGTTCACGGTGTGCAGGCGCCAGCCGTGGCCGCAGCGCAGGACCATGACCATGGGCACGCCGGACACGGCTTGCTGGCGGACTTGCTGGCGCATGCTTCTGGCGACAGCGAATGCCGCCTGTATGACCAGCTGGGCCAGGGCGGCCCGGTGGCGGCATCTCCCCTTGACCTGCCCACGGCCCTGCCGCTGGTGCCGGCCTGGGTTGTGCTGCAGGCCCTGCAGCCGCGTCCCTGCGTGGCCTTTGCCGCGCGCGCACCGCCGGTTTCTCGCTGAACCTCCCTGATGTGTTGCACCGCGACGCCCTGGCGCCGCGGTGTGCTGCTTTTTGCTTCAACGAGAACCTCATGCGACAACCTTCGATTTCTTCTTTCCGTCTCAGCGCCATCGCCAGCCTCAGCCTGCTGGCCTGCAGCAGCTGGGCCCATGACACCGCCACGCTGGACACCGTGGTCGTCACCGGCAACCCGCTCGGGTCGACCGAACTGATCGCCCCGGTCGACCAGCTCAACAACGAGCAACTGCTGCAGCGCGGCCAGACCACCTTGGGCGAGACGCTCAACGGACTGCCCGGGGTGAGCAGCACCTATTTCGGCCCCAACGCCAGCCGCCCCGTGATCCGCGGTCTCGACAGTGACCGCATCTCCATCCTCAACAACGGCAGCGCCGCCCTGGACCTGTCGGCCTTGAGTTATGACCACGCCGTGGCACTGGACCCGCTGCTGATCGAACGCGTCGAGGTGCTGCGCGGACCGGGCGTGCTGCAATACGGCGGCAGCGCCGTCGGCGGTGTGGTCAATGTCATCGACGGCCGTATCCACCGTGAGCCCCTGTTCGGCGAAAAAGGTGGTGTCTCGGGCCGCCTCGATGCCGGTTTTGCCTCCGGCAACAAGGAACAGGGCGGTGCCGTGGTGCTGGATGCCGGCACCAACCGTTACACCCTGCACGTGGACGCGATGTCGCGCAAGACCGAGGACGTCTCGGTGCCCGTGGCCCTGGACTGCACGAAGAACGGCGTGACGACCACCGATCGTCGCATCTGCAACTCGGCGAGCGAGACCAATGGCGGCGCGGTCGGCGGCACGCTTTTTTTCGACCGCGGCTATGTGGGCGCCTCGCTGTCCACCTATGAAAAGAACTACGGTGCCGTGGCGGAGGACGAAGTCACGATCCGCATGCGCTCCAACCGCTACGCGCTCGAGGGCGAGCTGCGGGAGCTGGGTTCCCTGATCCAGAGCGTGAAAGCCCAGTACAGCCTCACGGACTACAAACACACCGAGTTCGAGGCGGCGGCGGTGGGGACCCGGTTTGCCACCAAGGGGCAGGACCTGCGCCTGGAGGCGCGCCATGCCAGCATCGGCAAGCTCGACGGGGTCATCGGCCTGCAGCTGGACGACACCGAGTTTTCGGCCAACGGTGCCGAGGCCTACGCGCCCAACAGCCGCACCCGCAGCGGCGCCGCCTTCGTGCACGAGGAGCTGGGCATGGCCTGGGGCAAGCTCAGCGCCGGCGCGCGGGTGGAGTCGGTACGCGTGGAGTCCTTCGGGATCCCGGGCAATGCCACCTTCACACCGGGCTCACGCAGCTTCAACCCGGCCAGCTATGCGCTGGGCGCGCTGTGGAACGTGGCGCCCGAATGGCAGCTGACCTCCAACGTCTCGCTCAACGAACGCGCGCCGCGTCACTACGAGCTCTATGCCAACGGTGAACACGTGGCGACCAACTCGGAAGAGATCGGCAATCCCAACCTGAGCAAGGAACGCTCGGCCAACGTGGACCTCGGTGCGGCCTGGAAGCGTGGGGCCCACAAGGCCCGCGTGCAGGTCTTTCAGCACCGCTTCAGCAACTACATCTCGCTGGAGGGCACGGACCTGGCGGCCTCGCCGCCCGAGTACACCTACACGCAGGTGCAGGCGCGTTTCACCGGCGCCGAGGCCAGCGCCACGGCGCGCCTGCTCGATGCCCGGCACAAGTTGGACCTGCTGCTGCGCGCCGATACCGTGCGCGCCGAAAACACCAGCACGGGCCAGCCGCTGCCGCGGATCGCGCCCCATCGTCTGGGCGCCACGCTCCAGTGGAGCCACGCGGCCTGGAGTGCACGCCTGGGTGTCGACGGCTACGCAGGCCAGGACCGCGTGCCCTCGGGCCAGCAGACGACCGGGGGCTATGCCCTGTGGAATGCGGGGCTGAGCCTGCGTGACAAGGTGAGTGGTTTGCCCGCGCTCTGGTATGCACGACTGGACAACATCGGTGACAAGCTGGCGTACGCCTCGTCCTCGATCCTCACGCAGACGCGGCCGGGCGGGGTTCCTCTGCCGGGGCGGAGTCTCAAGGTTGGGTTGCAGCTCAGCTTCTGAGCTTCGTTGATCTGAACCTGGATCTGCCTGCTAGCCGGGTCTCGCCCGCCGGGGCGAGACCCGGCTTGCGACGACAGCCAGAGAACAGAACAAGAAAGCCATGCTCTACGATAGAGCCCGCATGAACCACCCCGTCTTCTCCGCACTGGTCCCCGTCGTCCTGCTCGTGGCCCTGGGGTATGTGTCCGGCCGCCTGCGCTGGATGCGCGCCGAGTCCGTCAAGGACCTTTCCAACCTCGTCTTCCTGGTCCTCACGCCGGCCCTGATGTTCCGCACCATGGGCAAGGTGGACGTGCAGCAGCTGGCGCTGCTGCCGCTGGCCACCTACTTTGTCGCGGTGTTCATCCTCTTTGCACTGATCCTGCTCGTGCAGGGCCTGAACCGGCGCGCGGCCGTGCTGGCCCTGGCTTCGACGTTCAGCAACACGGTGATGATCGGCATCGCCTTCATCGGCCTGGCCTACGGCGAGGCGGGGCTGGTGGTCCTGCTGGCGCTGCTGTCCCTGCATGCCGTGGTTCTGCTGACGGCGGGCACGGTGATCCTGGAACTGGCCGTGGCGCGCGAGGCGGCCTCGGCGCAGCCGCGCGCCATGTGGCGCACCGTGCTGGGCGCGGTGCGCAATGCCGTCATCCATCCCGTGCCCCTGCCCATCATCGCGGGCCTGCTGTTCGCTCAAACCGGCTGGGCCATCCCCGAGGTGGTGGACAAGCCCCTGCAGTGGCTGGGCAATGCCTTCGGTCCCCTGGCCCTGCTGCTGGTGGGTGTGACGCTGGCCGGCACCTCGGTGGGCCCGCACCTGCGCGGCGCGCTGGGGCTGACCCTGGTGAAGAACCTGTTGATGCCGGCCCTCGTGGCGGGGCTGGGTCTGCTGCTGGGCCTGTCGGGCCTGCCCCTGGTGGTCATGGTGGTGACGGCCGCGCTGCCCATGGGGGCCAACGTCTTCCTGTTCTCGCAGCGCTACGAGGTGGCCGAGGAGCTGGTGACGGCCAGTGTCATCGTCTCGAACGCGGTGGCCCTGCTGACCCTGCCGCTGGTGATGTTCCTGGCGGGCAAGCTTTAAGGCGCCAGACGCTCGCGCGTCCAGCCTTCGCCGTCCTGTGTGTAACGCAGCCGGTCATGCAGACGGCTGGGCCGGCCCTGCCAGAACTCCCATCGGTCGGGTACCAGGCGGTAGCCACCCCAGTGCGGGGGGCGGGGTGGCTGCAGCAGGAACTGCGCGCCGTACTTCGCCGCATTGGCCACGAGCACACCGCGGCTGGAGATGACCTGGCTCTGCGGGCTGGCCCAGGCGCCGATGCGTGAATCGAGCGGGCGGCTGTGGAAGTAGGTGTCACTCTCCTCGGCGCTGACCTGCTCCACCCGGCCTTCGATGCGCACCACACGTTCCAGCTCCACCCAGTGGAACTGCAGTGCGGCAAACGGGTTGCCCGCCAGCTCGCGGCCCTTGCGGCTGCTGTAGTTGGTGTACCAGACGATGCCGCGCGCATCGTAGCCCTTGATGAGAACGACGCGCGTGGACGGGCGCAGGTCGCTGCCCACGGTGGCGACAGTCATGGCATTGGGTTCGGGCAGCTCGGACTGGATGGCTTCGTGCAGCCACTGGTCGAACTGCTGCAGCGGGTCGGCGTGCGAGGCGTCCTCGCTGAGTTCGGCGCGTTCGTAGCTTTTGCGGAGGTCGGCGATCTTGGTCATACTCGCAGTATAGAAAGACCGAGGAGTGGGCGGAATGGAAAGTCTGGACTTGCGGGTGCTGGCCGATGCGCTGGCCTGGAAACAGGCCGGCCATGCGGTCTCGCTGGTCACGGTGGTGCAGACCTGGGGCAGCGCGCCGCGCCCGCCCGGGGCGCTGCTGGCCGTGCGGGCGGACGGCGTGGTCAGCGGCTCGGTCTCGGGCGGCTGCGTGGAGGACGACCTGATCGCCCGCGCCAAGGCCGCGCTGGCCGCGGGTGGCCAGGACCCGGCTGCGGCCCGGCCCGGGCTCATCGTCTACGGTGTGGACCAGGAAGAAGCCGCACGTTTTGGCCTGCCCTGCGGCGGCACCCTGCGCCTGGTGCAGGAGCCCTTGCAGCAGACCGACTGGATCGCCCAGCTGCTGGCGCGCACGGCCGGGCACCGCCTCGTGGCGCGCACCCTGGACCTGACCACGGGCGAGGTGACCCTGGCCGATGCCGTGCGCGGCCAGGGCCTGGTCTTTGACGAGCTGCAGCTCACCACGGTTTTCGGGCCGCGCTGGCGCCTGCTGCTGATCGGTGCGGGCCAGCTCTCGCAGGCCGTGGCGCAGATGGCGGGGCTGCTGGACTTCGAGGTGCTGGTCTGCGACCCGCGCGAGGAATACGCCCTGGACCTGCCGGGTGTGCAGCGCGTGGCTGGCATGCCCGACGACGTGGTGCGTGAGTTGCTGCCCGATGCGCACACCGCCATCGTGGCGCTCACGCACGACCCCAAGCTCGACGACATGGCCCTGCTGGAAGCGCTCAAGTCGGCGGCGTTTTACGTCGGGGCGCTGGGTTCCCGTCGCAACCAGGCGGCGCGCAGGCAGCGTCTGGCCGAGCACTTCGACCTCAGCGCCGATGAGCTCGCGCGCCTGCACGGCCCGGTGGGACTGGCCATTGGGGCGCGCACGCCGGCCGAGATCGCCGTGGCCATCCTGGCTGAGATCGTGTCGGTCAAGAACGCGGGCAGTGCGCGCGCGTTCACGGCCTCCGGCTGCCTGACGGCCTGAGCCGGCCATGGCAGGGCCGGTGGTGCTGGTGCTGGCCTCGGGACGGGGCGAGCGTTTTCTCGCCTCCGGCGGCCAGACCCACAAGCTGCAGGCCTTGCTGGGCGGCAAGCCGGTGCTGGAGCACACGCTGGACGCAGTGCGTGCCAGTGGCCTGCCCTGGCATCTGGAGCAGGCATCGCACCCGGGCATGGGCGACAGCATCGCTGCGGCGGTGCATGCCACGCCCGAAGCCGGGTCCTGGCTGATCCTGCCGGCCGATCTGCCGCTGGTGCGGCCCGACACCCTGCGTCGCATCGCCGATGCGCCGCCCGCGCAGGCTGTGGTGCGCCCGGTGTACCAGGGACGCCAGGGGCATCCGGTGCGCTTTCATCGCGATTGTGCCGAGGCCCTGCGCGCGCTGGCGGGTGCGTCCGGGGCGGCGTCCGTGCTGCGCCAGTTCCCGCTCAGCACCGTGGACGTCGACGACCCGGGTTGCGTGACGGATATCGATACGCTGGACGACTTGCAGCGGGCGGAGCAGGTCCTGGCGACGCGCCAACCGCGCTGATCGTTCAACGCGCGTGTTTCAGCAAGGCCTCCAGGGCGCGGTCGCGGATGCCGTGGGCACGCAGGCTGTCGTAGGTCTGGCGTGCGTAGTCGTGGGTGCTGCCGTAACGTCCGTGTGCATGGGCGAAGATGTGACGGTACTGGGACGGGCTCAGGGCGCCGGTGAAGTTGGGGCTGCGCCGCGAGAGGGTGAAGGCCAGGGCGCTGATGGGCCCCTGCGGGGTCATGCAGCGCAGCCAGCGCGGATCGTAGACGCCGGTGGGCATCTCGCGTTCCCACAGGGTGTGCAGCACCTCGGGTGTCCGGGCCTGCTGCACCCGGAACGCCATGCCGTGGCAGCTGCCGCCCGTCAGCAGGCCGAACACCAGGCCCGGCACCTCCGGCGTGCCGCGGTTGACGCGGCTCCACATCCGGAGGGCGCGGTGCCAGCCGCGTACGTGCGCGGGACGGCGTTCCTCGAAGGCGAAATCCGGCCGCCAGATCAGCGAGGCGTAACCGAAGATCCAGAGGTCTCCGTGGCCGCCCCACTGCTGCAGCGTGGCCTGCAGCATCGGCATCGGGTCGCGCACGGGGCGGGGGAGGGCGGCGGCGCTCATTCCAGGGTGGCAAAGAGGCTGTTGCTGCGATGGGGCTGGTCCAGCCATTGCGTCACGGAGACCGGGCGGGCGTAGAGATACCCCTGCATGGCGTCGCAGCCGTGTGCGGCGAGGAAATCGGCCTGGGCGCGGGTTTCCACGCCTTCGGCCACGACCTTGAGGCCCAGATGGCGGGCCATGGACAGGATCATCTCCACGATGGCCGTGTCCCCGGGGTCGCCCGGCGTGTCCTGGATGAAGCTGCGATCGATCTTGAGTTCGTGCAGCGGCAGGCGCTTGAGGTAGGCCAGGCTGGAGTAGCCGGTGCCGAAGTCGTCGATGGAGAAGCGGATGCCGCGTGCCGCCAGGGCCTGCATGCGCGGGATGGTGCGCTCCAGGTTCTCCAGCAGCAGGCCTTCGGTCACCTCAAAGACCAGCAGCCGGGCCTGGGCCCCGCTGCGCTCCAGGGCCGCCAGCACGCGGTCGACAAAATCGGCCTGGTGGAACTGGCGCGGACTGACATTGAGCGAGACCGGGATCCCATGGCCGGCGGCCTCCAGCTGGCGCTGGGTGTGGCAGGCCTGTTCCAGCACCCAGTCGCCCAGCCGCAGGATCAGGCCGCTGTCCTCGGCGATCGGGATGAAACGTGCGGGCGGGATGGCCCCGAGTTGCGGGTGCGTCCAGCGCAGCAGGGCCTCGACGCCGACCACGGTGCCGGCGGCGTCCAGTTGCGATTGCAGGTGCAGGGCCAGCTGGCCGCGTTCAGCGGCCTGCGCGAGTTCGTTTTCCAGCGCAAGGTGTTCCTCCACCTCCTGCTGCATGGTCGCCTCGAAAAAGGCGATCCGGTTGCGGCCGGCCGCCTTGGCGCGGTACATGGCGGTGTCGGCGTCGCGCAGCAGCTCCTCGGGGGGCTGCAGGGTGTGGCCCAGCATCACGACGCCGATGCTGGCGCTGGCGCGGTAAGGCTGGCCGTCCAGGAGGAAGGGCTGTTCGAAGGCCGCACGGACCTTGCCCGCCACGATCCGCGCCGCGCGGGTGTCAGCGTCGTGGTCCCGGGGCGGGTACATGGACAGGATGACGAACTCGTCGCCGCCCAGACGCGCCACCGTGTCGTCCTCGCGCAGCAGCTCGCCGAGTCGCTGTGCCACGGCCACCAGCAGGGCGTCGCCCGCAGCATGGCCGCGCGCATCGTTGACGTTCTTGAAGCGGTCCAGGTCCAGGTAGAGCAGGGCGCCAGCCGCGGTATGGCGCCGCGCGCCCGCCACGGCCTGGCCCAGGCGGTCCATCATCAGTCGCCGGTTGGGCAGGCCGGTGAGTTCGTCGTAATAGGCCAGGCGGTTCAGGGCATCCGCACTGCGCTGCAACTCGGTGTTGGCGCGTTCCAGGTCCGCGCGGCCCTGTTCCAGCGAGTGGGTGATGACCCGCTGGCGCGCGAGCGAGCGCTCGAGCTGCTGCAGCAGCACGCCACAGGAAACCGTGATGATGGCGTTGATGAAGACGAAGTTCAGGGTGATGACCACCCATTCGACGAAAGGGCGGCCTTCGAAGCCGGGGACGTGGAGGTCGGCGTTGGCCAGGTAGCCCACGCTCATCAGCGTCAGGGCATTGATGGCCAGCGCCAGCAGGGCCGGTCGCAGGCCCAGCAGCAGCGCCGCCATGACCGGGAAGGCCATGAGGTAGATCTCGCTGACCGGTCCGACGATAAAAAGGAACCAGACGCCCAGCAGGTAGATCAGGGCCAGCAGGTTCCAGGCGCGCGTGCGAAAGGACAGGCGCCTGGAGCGCCACAGCACCAGCACCCAGGCAATGGCCGCGAGGTCTACCCAGACGATGCCCCAGAGCTGCTGGCGCAGCGCCAGCCAGATGCTGGGCACGGCCGTGATCACACCCAGCAGGGTCACGAACATCAGCACGGTGTCGAGGATGCGCTCGCGCCAGTCGAGCAAACCCTCGTCAGCGGCCGGCGCCGGGCCCAGCAGGCGTTGCAGCAAGGCGGACACACTCAAGGCGTCGTTCCTCCCGGGACGTGGTGGAGGCCGGCGTGTACGGGCCGGCATGCCCCCATCCTAGCGCGAGTCGCCCGGTCGGTGACGGGACAGGTGCCCCTGCCCGGGTCTTATGGCGAAAAAGTCACGTTGCGAGGCTTCAGGCGTCGCGCTGGATCAGCTCGATCTTGTAGCCATCAGGGTCGGTGATGAAGGCGATCAGCGTGTCGCCCCCCTTGACCGGACCGGGCTCGCGGGTGATGTTGCCGCCCTGTGCGCGGATCTTTTCGCAGGTGGCGTAGATGTCGTCCACACCCAGGGCCACATGGCCGTAGGCACCGCCCATCTCGTACTGGGTCACGCCGTAGTTGTAGGTCAGCTCGAGTTCGGCCTGGGCCGGGTTGCTGTCGTAGCCCACGAAGGCCAGGGAATACTTCTGTTCGGGCCGGTCCGTGGTGCGCAGCAGTTTCATGCCCATGACGCGGGTGTAGAAGTCGATGGAGCGCTGCATGTCGCCAACGCGCAGCATGGTGTGCAGGAATCTCATGGTGTATCTGCCAGTGGGGTGGGGGAAAGTGCGCAAGCATAGCGTCCGGGGCGCATCCCGGCCGTGCTGGGGATAATCGGCGCCATCTCATCCAGGATCCCGCCATGTCCAGCTTCACCCAGACCGTTCTCTACACCGGCACCGATGGCCGCGCACGCTTTCGCGAGGAGCAGATCCCGCTGGGCGAGGGTACGCCGCAGTCCATGCTGTCCCAGGTGTTCGCCAGCGGCGGTTACCAGCTGCGCATGAGCCCGGTAGGCTTTCGCAGCAGCTTTCACTGCACCGGTGCGCCGCAATGGTGTTTCATCCTGCAGGGGCAGATGGAGATTGGCCTGCAGGGCGGGGTCTCGCGTGTTTTCGGTCCGGGCCAGCATTTCTACTCGGCCGACCTGCTGCCCGAGGGGGCCACCTTTGATCCGGCCGTGCACGGCCACTGGAGCCGCCAGGTCGGCCCGGATCCCCTGATCACGCTGTTTGTGCGGGGTTGACGGTTCACACCGGCACGGTGTAGTTCAGAGCCATGCGGCCGCCGTCGACCGTGATGATCTCGCCTGTGACATAACTCGCGGCGTCGCTGGCCAGCCAGGCCACGGCCTCGGCGATCTCCTCGGGCTCTCCGAGGCGCTTCATGGGGGTGCGGCTGAGGATCCGTGTGCGTGCCTCCTCGCTGGTCAGCACCGCCTGGGCCGCGAGTTCGGTGGCGATGGTGCCCGGGGCCACGGCATTGACGCGGATGCCCCGGTCCACCAGGGCCAGGGCCATGGCGCGCGTGAGCTGGTTGATCCCGCCCTTGCTGACGTTGTAGCTGGCGATGCTGGGGATGGCCAGCACGCCGTTGACCGAGCTCATGTTGACGATGGCGCCAAGCCCGGCCTGGGCCATGACACGCGCCACCGCCTGGCCCATGAGGAAGGCGCCCTTGAGGTTGACACGCAGCACGGCGTCGAAGTCGGCCTCGCTGACCTCCAGGAAATCTGCCGCCTTGAAGAGGCCGGCGTTGTTGACCAGCACGTCGATGCGGCCATGCGTCGCCATGACCCGGGACACGGTGGCATCGACCTGGGCCTTGTCGCCCACATCGCAATGGAGGTAGAGCGCGCCGAGCTCGGCGGCCAGGGCCTGGCCCGGGGCATCGGCCACATCGGCGAGGACGACCCTTGCCCCTTCGCGCGAGAAGCGCCGGGCGCAGGCTGCGCCTATGCCTTGCGCGCCACCGGTGACGAGGCAGACGCGACCTTGCAGGCCGTAGCGGATGGAGGAGGTATCGGTACTCATGCGCCGATGCTAGCGTGATGCATGGCGTGAGCGCCCGGGGGTTTACGCCCAGAAAAAACGGCCCCGCAGGGCCGTTGTCGTTCCAGGTGGCGCGCTTCAGTGGCTGATGCGGCCGTAGTTGGTGCGCAGCGGATCGACCCCCCCGCCACCGCCGCCCTTGCCACCCCCTTGGCCACCGCCGCCGGAACGGCCGCGACCGCCGCCACCCCCACGGCGGCGACCGCCCTGGCTCAGGGCGTCGGTGCCGGTGCGCAGCGGGTCGGGCTGGCCGCCGTTGCCGCCACCCTGGCCGCGCGGGCCGTTCTGGCCGCGGCGCTGTTCGTTGTTGCGGCCCTGGCCTTGGCCCTGGGGCTTGGCGCCTTGCGGACGGGCCTGGCCCTGACCGCGGGACTGGCCCTGGCCGTTGCCGCTGCGCTGGCCGCCGCCGCTCTTGCCACCTCGCTCACCCTGGGCGGCCTTGCTGTCGCGGATGCGCTGCATCATCTCGCTGCGGGCGGCCTTGGCGGCCGCGGCCATGACCTCGCGGCTGGGCGGCTTGCCGGCGCCGCCCCAGATGGTCTGGCGACCCATGGCGATGGGTTCGGCGCGCTCGTCGGCTTCAGGTCCGTAGCCCTCGACGGGCACCACAGGGATCTGCTGCTTGGTGAAGCGCTCGATCTCGGCCATGAAGCCTTCCTCGTCCAGGCAGACCAGGTTGACCGCCTGGCCTTCCTTGCCGGCGCGGCCGGTGCGGCCGATGCGGTGCACATAGTCTTCCGGCACGTTGGGAATCTCGTAGTTCACGACGTGCGGCAGATCGTCGATGTCGATGCCGCGCGCGGCGATGTCGGTGGCGACCAGGGCGCGGATCTCGCCGCTCTTGAAGCCGGCCAGGGCCTGGGTGCGGGCACCCTGGCTCTTGTTGCCGTGCAGGGCCATGGCCGTGATGCCGTTTTTCTCCAGGTACTCGGCCACGTTGTTGGCGCCGAACTTGGTGCGCGTGAACACCAGCACCTGGCTCCAGTTGTTCTGGTTGATGATGTGGGCCAGCAGGGCCTTTTTCTTGCCACGGCCCACGGGGTGCACGGCCTGGGTGATGCGCTGCACCGTGGTGTTGCGCGACGTGACCTGCACGCTCTGCGGGTTCTTCAGCAGGCCTTCGGCCAGGGCGCGGATATCGCCGCTGCGGGTGGCGGAGAACAGCAGGCTCTGCTTCTCCTTGGGCAGCAGGGCCAGCACCTTCTTCACGTCGTGGATGAAGCCCATGTCCAGCATGCGGTCGGCTTCGTCCAGCA
>JACCDS010453668.1_pt1 | contig 16368 bp, 17 predicted proteins | sample 7446441 | NCBI WGS metagenome assembly JACCDS01 (sample SAMN15323445, study PRJNA562643) | freshwater metagenome | isolation source: river surface water | place: USA:Blue River Watershed | collected 2017-08-17
GTCCTGGGGCGTCAAGCGCTTGCAGGCCAAGATCGCCATCGTGCGCTGAGAGGGAAGAAGAAATGATTGAAATCAAGAACGTGTCCAAATGGTATGGCCCGATCCAGGTGCTCAACGACTGCTCGGTGAGCATCAACAAGGGCGATGTGGTCGTGGTCTGTGGTCCATCGGGTTCGGGCAAGTCCACCCTGATCAAAACCGTCAACGCACTGGAGCCTTTCCAGAAAGGCGAAATCACCGTCGACGGCGTGGCCTTGCACGACCCCAACACCAACCTGCCCAAGCTGCGCTCGCGCGTGGGCATGGTGTTCCAGAGCTTCGAGCTGTTCCCGCACCTGTCGGTCACTGAAAACCTGACGATTGCCCAGGTCAAAGTGCTGGGCCGCAGCCTTGACGATGCCAAAGTGCGTGGCCTCAAGATGCTGGACCGTGTGGGCCTGATGGCGCACAAGGACAAGTTTCCCGGGCAACTGTCGGGCGGTCAGCAGCAGCGCGTGGCCATTGCCCGCGCCCTGTCGATGGACCCGATGGTGATGTTGTTCGACGAGCCGACGTCTGCACTCGACCCCGAGATGGTGGGCGAGGTGCTGGACGTCATGGTTCAACTGGCCCATGAAGGCATGACCATGATGGTGGTCACCCATGAGATGGGCTTTGCCCGCAAAGTGGCCAACCGCGTGATCTTCATTGATGTGGGCGGACGCATTCTGGAAGACTGCTCCAAAGACGAGTTCTTCAACCACCCTGAAAACCGTCAGCCACGCACCAAGGACTTTTTGAACAAGATCCTTCAGCACTGATCCGGTTTTGTGGGTCGACGGCTTGTGCCTCGACCGGCTGTGCTGGTGTGCCCGAAGCTGTCGGAGCTGAACCTCCGACCTACAAACGCCAGTCGCGTTGGATTCCCCGGTTCATGATGGGAGGGCGTTTGTCACGGGTATGGCTTCTCCCGCTTCGTGGGCCACAGTCGCTTGCACCAGAGGTGGGGTGACGGGTTGGGGCGATTTGGCGAGCTTGCGAGTATGAGCCCCGGCCCGTCACCCCGCCTCGGGTACCTCATCTGCGCGCCAACCTGGTCCTCTATGGCTAAGCCGCCAACCCGCGACGCAGGTTTGAGACAATACACCTCATGACCCAAGAACTCACCCTCACTCGCCCTGACGACTGGCACCTGCATGTGCGCGACGGGGCCGCTCTGGCCACCGTGGTGCCGCACACGGCCGCCCAGTTTGGCCGCGCCATCATCATGCCCAACCTCAAGCCGCCAGTGACCACCGCCGAGCAGGCTCTGGCTTACAAGGCCCGCATCCAGGCGGCCGTGCCCCAAGGCATGAGCTTTGAGCCCTTGATGACCTTGTACCTGACCGACAACCTAAATCCGGCTGAAATCGCCCGCGCCAAGGCCGCTGGCGTGGTGGCCTGCAAGCTCTATCCGGCCGGTGCGACCACCAACAGCGATGCGGGTGTGACCGATCTGCGCAAGATTTACCCCGTGCTCGAAGCCATGCAGCGCGAGGGTGTGCTGCTCTTGGTGCACGGCGAAGTTACCTCGCAAGACATCGACCTGTTTGACCGTGAAGCCGTCTTCATCGAGCAGCAGCTGATCCCGTTGCGCCGCGATTTTCCGGGCCTCAAGATCGTGATGGAGCACATCACCACGAAAGAAGCCGCGCAATACGTGGCCGAGAGCGACGACTTGTTGGGTGCGACCATCACGGCACACCACCTGCTGTACAACCGCAACGCCATCTTCACGGGGGGCATTCGCCCGCACTACTACTGCCTGCCTGTGCTCAAACGCGAAACACACCGCCTAGCGCTGGTGCAAGCGGCCACTGGCGGCAACCGCAAGTTCTTTTTGGGCACCGACAGCGCACCGCACCCGGCCCACCTCAAGGAACATGCCACCGGTTGCGCAGGCTGCTACACCGCGCATGCGGCCATCGAGATGTACGCCGAAGCCTTTGACCAGGCGGGTGCTTTGAGCCAGCTCGAAGCTTTTGCCAGCTTCAACGGCGCCGACTTCTATGGCCTACCGCGAAACAGCGGCACCATCACGTTGCGCCGCGAAAGCTGGACGCCTGCTGAAAGCTTTGCCTTCGGCGAGGCCGAACTTAAACCCCTGCGCTCGGGCGAGAGCTTGCCGTGGCGACTGGTGAGCGCCTGAACCCGAACCGCCCGGGTTGCCGGTGCGAGGCGGCCACGACGCTTGGCGTGGCCGACATCGACTGGAATGCCCCCTGGCTGGCCGATTGGCGAGCGGTGGGCCAGCCCATCGCGCAGCGCGTGGTGGCCGGTTGTCCGCAGCCACAGGCGCTGGCCGACGCGTGTCTGGCCCCCGTAGGTTTTGTGCCGCAGGCCGATTTGCCCGAAGGCCAAGCCTACGAAGACTTCATCTACGCCACGGGCCAAGTGCCGACGCGCGAAGGTTTGCATGATTTCTTCAACGCCTTGTGCTGGATGCATTTCCCCTTGGCCAAAAAACGGCTCAACCAATTGCAAGCGGCCGAGATCGCCCGCGCAGGCGTGCGGCAGGTGCGTGGCCCGGTGCGCGATGCGGCCACGGTGTTTGATGAAAACGTTCTGCTGATCCAGACCAGTGACGCTGTGTGGGCGGCGCTGACCGCGCACCGTTGGCAAGAGGCGCTGGTGGACCTGCGCAGCGAGTGGGCGCACACGCGCTTGTGGGCCTTTGGTCATGCGGCCCTTGAAAAGCTGGTGCAGCCCTACAAGTCCATCACCGCGCACCTGTGGCGTGTGCCGCAAGCGGTGCAGGCCGCTGACCTGGATGCTTGGTTGGCGCAGGATTTGACGCCCGATAAGTTGGCTCAAAAACCCTTCAGCCCCTTGCCTGTGTTGGGGGTGCCCGGTTGGTGGGCAGCCAACGACGAGGCCGGGTTTTATGCCGACACCGGCGTGTTCCGCCCCAAGCGTTTGCAGCGGCCCGTGCAAAAACCGTACGCCGCTGAGGAAATCGGTCCGGCGGCTTGATTTTGGGCAATGAGCCCCTAACATTCGCTCAGCGCTTTACCGCACAGAGCGTCTTGGAAACTTGAAATGAAACGTATTTTTCTCTTTGTCTTGACCAACATCGCCGTAGTGGCGGTGCTGGGCATCGTGGCCAGTTTGCTGGGCGTCAACCGTTACCTGACGGCCAATGGCCTGAACTTGGGGGCCTTGCTCGGCTACGCCCTGATCATGGGCTTTGGTGGCGCGATCATCTCCTTGCTGATCAGCAAGCCCATGGCCAAATGGACATCGGGTGTGCGCGTGATCGATCAACCCCAAAACGCCGACGAAGCCTGGATTGTGGACACCGTGCGCAAGCTGGCCGACAAAGCCGGCATTGGAATGCCCGAAGTCGGTATTTTTGAAGGCGACCCGAATGCCTTTGCCACCGGCGCTTTCCGCGACTCGGCCTTGGTAGCGGTGTCCACCGGCCTCTTGCAAAACATGACGCACGAAGAAATCGAGGCCGTGATCGGTCACGAAGTGGCCCATATCGCCAACGGCGACATGGTGACCATGACCTTGATCCAGGGCGTGATGAACACCTTTGTGGTGTTCCTGTCTCGCGTGATCGGCTACGCGGTGGACAGCTTCCTGCGCAAGGGCGATGACGAGCGCAGTGGCCCCGGCATCGGTTACATGGTGACCACCTTGGTGCTCGACATCGTGTTGGGTTTTGCCGCGGCCATTGTGGTGGCCTGGTTCAGCCGTCATCGTGAGTTCCGTGCTGACGCGGGTGCTGCGAAGTTGATGGGCCGCAAGCAGCCCATGATCAATGCCTTGGCCCGTTTGGGCGGCGTGCACACGGCCGAGTTGCCCAAGAGTGTGGCGGCCATGGGCATTGCCGGTGGCATTGGCCAGCTGTTCAGTACCCACCCCCCCATTGAAGAGCGCATTGCTGCTTTGCAAAACCAGGCCTGATCGCATGGCCCCACTGGGGTGGGGTAACTCAAGCGACTGACCGTTGCACAGGCCCTGCCTATCATGGGCCTGTGATTCATCCTCTCTGTACGGGGCTTGCATGAAACAGCGCAAGCCTTTTTTTTCGGCCCCCCAACGCGCCGCCATTGCCCACCGCCGCAGCTTGCGCCTTTTGGCCAGCTGGCCTGCGCCGGTTCGCGGCATGTTGTGGATGGTTGCCGGGGGCGTGCTGTTTTCCCTCCTCAACACCGTTGCGCGTGGCCTGTCCATGCAGCTCGATGCCTACGAAACCCAGTTTTTGCGTTACCTGATGGGCATGCTGGTCATGCTGCCCTGGGTGCTGCGCGATGGCTGGCAGGCCTACAAACCCGTCAACATCCGGGGCCAGTTCTGGCGCGGTGCGGTCCACACGCTCGGGCTGGTGCTGTGGTTCACCGCTTTGCCCCAGATCCCGTTGGCCGATATGACCGCCATTGGATTTACTGGGCCGATTTTCATCATGCTTGGGGCGGCCTGGTTTTTGGGCGAGACCATGCGCCGCGACCGTTGGGTGGCGGCCCTGATCGGCTTTGCCGGGGTGCTGGTGGTGGTTTTGCCCAAGATGTCGGGTGCGGGCGGTTGGTACAACCTGGTCATGTTGTCCTCCGCGCCGGTGTTTGCGGCTTCGTTTTTGATCACCAAGGCCCTGACCCGCTATGAAAAGCCCGGCGTGATCGTGTTGTGGCAAGCGATCACGGTCACGGTGCTGAGCTTGCCGATGGCGCTGCCGCATTGGCAGATGCCCAGCCTGTGGCAATGGGGGGGCTTTGTGTTGACCGGGGTGTTTGGTACCTTGGGGCATTACTGCCTGACGCGTGCGTTTTCGATCGCCGACATCTCGGCCACGCAGTCTTTGCGCTTTTTGGACCTGGTCTGGGCTTCGCTCTTGGGCTGGTTGATTTTTGGCGATGTGCCCAGTCAATCCACCTGGCTGGGGGCTGCCGTGATCTTGGGGGCCACGGTCTGGATCGCGCGTCGCGAGGGACGCAGGCCTGTCGCTGTACCCGACTGAGGCTTCAGTCGTTGGAGATGCCCGAGGCCACATGCCCGGAGGGCACATGGCGTGCGGCCGATTCGATGTGGCCGGTCTGGTCGTCAAAAAAGAAGTCTGGTTCGAACTCGCGCAAGAACTCGCCCTTGGGCAAACCGCCCAAAAACATGGCTTCATCCACTTCGATGTTCCAGTCCATCAGGGTGCGGATGGCGCGTTCGTGGGCCGGTGCGCTGCGTGCCGTGACCAGCGCGGTGCGGATGCGCATGGCGGGCGTGCCCTCCTGCTGCAAGCGGTGCAGCGCCGCCAGCAAGGGCTTGAAAGGTCCGGCCAGCAGGGGCTGAGCGGCTTTGTCGCTTTCGTGTTTTTGAAAGGCCGATAGCCCCTCGGCCTGGAAGACCCGTTCGGCTTCGTCCGAGAACAGCACGGCATCTCCGTCAAAGGCGATGCGCACTTCGTGGGGGTAGGCGTCAGAGGCCCGTGCCGAGTGCGGGTACACCTGCGCAGCCGGCACGCCTGCGCCCAAGGCGGCACGCACATCGGACAGGTGCGTGGACAAAAACAAGTTGGCGTTGAGTGGCTTGAGGTAACGCCAGGGTGACTGCCCGCGCGTGAAGCTGCCGCGCTGGATGGGCAGGCCATAGTGCTGGGCCGAGCGGAACACCCGCATGCCCGAAACCGGGTCGTTGCGCGAGAGGATCACCACCTCCACACGCTGGGCCTGCGCATCGTTGAAGGCCAGGAGCTTGCGCACCAGTGAAAAGGCCACGCCGGGCTTGGCCGGCGTTTCAATCCGGTCGAGCTGCAGCTTCATGTAGGCGCGGTCATCGCCTTGTTCAAAGACTTCGTTTTCTTCTTCGAAGTCGAACAAGGCGCGAGAAGAAATCGCGACGACCAATTGACCTTCAAGCGTGACGGGCATGGTGGATCACCTCTGGGTTGGAAAGACGGGAGAGAACGCGGGCGCGAACACCGTCACGGGTGGGCATCACTTCACCCATTGGTTCAGCTCCATGATGGGCATCAGCACTGCCAGCACAATCAGCATGACCATGCCGCCCATGGCGACGATCAGCAAGGGCTCGAGCACGGTGGCCAAGGCCATGGCGCGGCGTTGCACCTCGGTGGACAGTTGCTGGGCGGCGCGTTGCAGCATCAGGGGCAGCTGGCCGGTCTGCTCGCCCAGCTTGGCAAACATGCCCAGCAGTCCGGGAAAGCGGCCATGCTGCGCCAGGGCCGAACCCAAGGGCGCCCCTTCGCGCACCCGCACCAGCGCTTCGAGCGCATCGGCCCGCAGCGCCTGGTTGGACAAGGTGTCGGCCGCCGCTTGCAGGGCTTTGAGGATGGGCACACCGGCTGCCGTGAGCATGGCCAGGGTGGACGCAAAGCGGGCGCTGTTGTAGCCACGGGCCAGACGCCCCACCAGCGGCAAACGCAGCCAGGCGGCATCGAACTTCAAACGCAAGGCTGCTTGGCGCAAGGCCATGCGAGATCCGGTGATGCCCATCGCCGCCAGCAGCAGCACCAGCCCCCCCCAGTGGCGCACAAAATCGCTCAAACCCAGCATGGCCACGGTGAGCATGGGCAGCTGCCGCTTCGTGCCTGCAAACACGCCTGCCACTTGCGGCACGACCGAGGTGACCAAAAAGATGACGATGGCCAAGGCCACCAGGCTGACGATGGCCGGATAGAGGGCTGCGCCCAGCAGTTTGGCGCGCAGGTTTTGGTGCTCTTCCAGGTCATTGGCCAGTTGTTCCAGCACCATGCCCAGATGACCGCTTTGCTCGCCAGCGGCGATCACCGCCCGGTCGATGGCCGGGAACTCGTCGGGGTGTTGCGCCAGGGCATGGCCCAGACTGCTGCCGCCGTTGACTTCGGCGCGGATGGCCGCCATCAGCTGGCGCTGCTTGTCGTCCTCGGCTTCATCGGCCAAGGCCGACAGAGCCCGCTCGATGGGCAGGCCACTGCCCACCAGGCCCGCCAATTGACGGGTCCATACGGCCCTTTGGCTGCTGCTGAAAGCGCGGTTGCGCCCCACGGGCCGTTGCCACCAGGGCAGCGTCTGTCCATCGGCATGCCCTGATCCGCTGGTGATAGGCTGAACTTCCAGCGGCACCAGCGACTGCGCACGCAATTGGTTGCGCGCGGCTTTGAGGCTGTCGGCCTCGATCACGCCTTGGCGCGTGGCACCATCGGTTTGCAGGGCTTCAAAGCGGTAGGCAGGCATGGCGCGTGGGCTTCAGTGTTCGAAATACATCACGCCCAACTGGGCTGAATAGTTCCAGTGGGGGGCGGATGTGGAAGAGGTCGTGACGATCGGCTGCAGGGGGCGCTGCGCCGCCAATTGGCTGAAAAAAGCCCAATGTCGGGTCAGCCTGTGACGGTAGGCCAGCTGTGTGCCCAGTTCGCCAAAGCCGGAGCCTTGATGGATCGCGGCGTTCGGGGCCAGGTGCTGCTGGGTTTGCCAATGCGCTGCATTGGCCCAGGTGAAAGACTGGCTGAGCATCAAGGTGCTGTCTTCGCTCAAGGGGTGGCGGTAGGCCACGACGGGGGACAGGGCGGTGCCATCGCCGCGCATGAACAGGTCCTGTGTGGCGATCAGGCCCACAGACCAACGGTTGGGCAGGCGGTAGTCCAGACCTGCTTTGGCGCGCAAAGTTTTTCGTCCGGCTTTCAGGGCATCCAATTGGCTGTTGTTGTCCAGATTGACGATGCTGCCCGACAAGGATGCACTCCATTTGGCGTCTTGCCTCAGGTCGTAGGTCAGGCTGCTGTCTTGCAACACTTGGCCAAAGCGGTGCCAGTTTTGGCCATCGGTCTGCCCGATGCGCCAGCGCCCGTAACGCAAGCCCAGACTGGCACGGAGTTTGATGGTGCCGGGGTGATGCAGGTCGGTCACTTCGGTGCGCAGACCGATGCTGTAAGTCCAGGGCGTGGGGCCAGACGCTTGGGGCTCGGCTGGAGACGAGGCGGCTTCGGTTTGCGCCCCACTTTGGCAGGCCATGCCGCTGGCCGCGACACAGGCCACGCGCCGCAACAGCGTGAGCCCATGATCGTGGGAGTTTTTCATGGCGGTCAATCGCGCGTGACGCGCAGCAATTCTTCGGCACTGGTGATGCCGGCATCGACCAGACGTTGACCATCGTCGCGCATGAGCACCATGCCCTGGCGCAAAGCGGTGGCACGCAACTCGGACTCGGCCGCGCCCTGGTGAATTTGGGCGCGGATTTCCTCGCTGGCCACCAGCAGTTCAAAAATGCCGGTGCGCCCTGCGTAGCCGGTCTGGCCACAGGTGCTGCAGCCCGCGCCCGCGCCCGCGCAAGCTTTGCAGCGCTGGCGTACCAAACGCTGGGCCAGCACACCCAGCAAAGACGAGCTGAGCAAGAAGGGTTCCACGCCCATGTCGGTCAGCCGCGTGACGGCACTGGCCGCGTCGTTGGTGTGCAGCGTGGCCAGCACCAGGTGGCCGGTGAGCGAGGCCTGGATGGCGATTTGCGCGGTTTCAAAATCGCGGATCTCACCGATCATGATCACGTCCGGGTCTTGCCTCAGGATGGCACGCAAAGCTTTGGCGAAGGTCAAATCGATTTTGCTGTTGACTTGGGTCTGGCCCACACCGGACAGCTCGTACTCGATCGGGTCTTCCACCGTCATGATGTTGTTGTGCGCCGCATCCAGCCGCTGCAGTGCGGCATACAGCGTGGTGGTCTTGCCCGATCCAGTGGGGCCGGTCACGAGCAAGATGCCGTGGGGTTGGCTGATGAGTTGCTCGACCTGTTTCAATACGAGGCCTTGCATGCCCACCGCTTCGAGCGTCAAGCGTGCTTCGCTCTTGTCCAGCAGGCGCAGCACGGCGCGTTCGCCATGGGCGCTGGGCAAGGTTGAGACGCGCACGTCCACAGCTTTGCTGCCCAGACGCAGGCTGATGCGGCCGTCTTGCGGCAGGCGTTTTTCGGCGATGTCGAGTTCGGCCATGATTTTCAGGCGCGAGATCAGGGCCGCGTGCAGCGCACGGTTGGGCTGGACCACTTCGCGCAAGGTGCCGTCGATGCGAAAGCGCACGCTGGAGTGGCGCTCATACGGCTCGATGTGGATGTCGCTGGCCCCGTCGCGTGCCGCTTGCGTGAGCAAGGCGTTGAGCATGCGGATGATGGGCGCGTCGTCGCTGGCTTCCAGCAAGTCCTCGACCGCGGGCAGCTCCTGCATCATGCGCGAGAGGTCGGCGTCGGACTCGACTTCGCTGACCACGTCGGCCGCCGTCGACGCGCCATGCGCCTGGCCACCGGCATAGGCCTGATGGATGCGCTGGCTCAAGTCCGCGCCTGTGGTGTGCTGGATGTCCAGCCCCACAGCGCCGAATTTGCGCACCACTTCGGACAGGGCCGAGCGGTCGCTGTCCTCGCACAACCAGAGGGTCAGGCGGGTGTCTTCGCCCTCCAGCAAGAGCCGGTGGCTGCGGGCGAAGGTGTAAGGCAGGGGATGACGCACGGCAACTCGCATGGGGCTCAGGGCTTGGCCGGTGGCGTAGCGGGCACCACAGGTGTCAGGCTAGGCAAAACGGCAGCGCCTTCGATGGGGATGGCGGTTGTGGCCGTGGGTTGGTGGTTCAACTGGTTCAGGCGCATTTGTTCGTAGCGGCCCAAAGACAGGGCTTCGGTGGCCGCACCATCGCGCACCACCACCGGCCGCAGGAACACCATCAGGTTGGTTTTCTTGCGACGGCGGGTTTCGGCCTTGAACAAATTGCCCAGGAAGGGAATGTCGCCGATGCCGGGCACTTTCTCCTGGCTGCTGCTGGTGTCGTCTTGCAACAAGCCGCCGAGCACCACGATGGAGCCGTCTTCCACCAGCACGCTCGATTCAATCGAACGTTTGTTGGTGATCAGCCCTGAGGTGCTGGAGCTCTTGCTGTCGATGCTGCTGACCTCCTGGAAGATTTGCATCTTCACGGTGCCGCTCTCGCTGATTTGCGGCTTGACGCGCAAGGTCAGGCCCACGTCTTTGCGCTCGATGGTCTGGAAGGGATTGACCGCGCCGTTGGTGCTGTTGTTGGCAGTGTATTGACCCGTCACAAAAGGCACGTTCTGGCCAATCACGATCTTGGCCTCTTCGTTGTCCAGGGTCAGCAAATTGGGCGTGGACAGGATGTTGGCATCGCCGTTGGTCTGTAAAAACCGTGCCAGCGCGCCCAGCGCCAGCGCGCCATTGCGCTGCTGGCCGGCGGCGATGTTGAAGCCGGGGGAGGCGGCGTAAGTGCCTTTGGCTGCATTGGCTGCCAGCGTCAGCAAGTTGGTGCCACCCACCGAGAAGTTGGTGCCCAGGACGCCGACGGTGTTGCTGCCGGTGCCGGTCCCACTCATCCACTGCACGCCAAATTCGGCGGCCTTGTCGGCGCTGACTTCGGCGATCAGGCTTTCCACAAACACCTGCGCACGGCGCTGGTCGAGCATGTCGATCACGCTGCGCAGCTGGCGGTATTGCGGCTCGGGCGCGGTGATGATCAAGGCGTTGGTCGCGGGATCGGCCTGGATTTGTCCGCCGGTGGACGGTTGGGCCGAGGCTGCGTTGGTGCTGCCGGGTGTGCTGTTGGTGGCTGGCTGCGCAGCGAAGCTCTGTGTGTTGGGGTTGGCCCCGGTGGCGCTGGCGCTGATGGCCGCGCGCAAGGTGGTGGCCAGCTTGGTGGCATCGGCGTTCTTGAGGTACACCACATGGATGTTGCCGCTGGCAGCACCCGCGCCGGTGGCATTGGGCTGGTCGAGTTGTTCGATCAGGCTGCGCGTCAAGGCCAAGCGGGCCGGGTTGGCGGCGCGCACGATCAAGGCGTTGGTGCGGGTTTCGGGCAGCACCGTGGTTTTGAAGCCCGATTCGGTTTGTCCAGGCACTGCGGGGGCTACGCCGGCTGTGCCAGAAGCGGCACCCGAGTCGATCAGGCGTTGCACCATGGTGGCCATGTCGGCAGCGATGCCATGTTTCAGGCGAATGACTTCCACCCCCGTGGCGTTGGCCACATCCAGCGCGGCAATGATGCGGCCCAGGCGCTGCAGGTTGTCGCCGTAATCGGTGATCACCAGCGCGTTGGTGCCGGGGTTCACATTGATGGTGTTGTTGGGACTGATCAGTGGCCGCAACACGGGCACCAGGTTGTTGGCGTTTTCGTGGTTCAGGCGAAAAATCTGCGTGATCACTTGGCCGCTGCTGGCGGCCACCGGTCCTGCTGAAACTGTGCCGCTTTGCAGCTTGGCTTCGGCCTCGGGCAGCACGGTGTACAGGCCTGCCGATTCGATCAGGGCAAAGCCCTGCGTGCGCAGCTGGGTGGCAAACAGGTGCAGGGCCTGTGCCGGCGGCACGGCGACTTGGCTGGACAAGGACATGGTGCCTTTGACGCGGGGATCGACCACCACGTTGTGCCCAGACAGGCTGGCCAGCGTGCGGGCCACGGCCTCGATGTCGGCGTTCACAAAGTTGAGCGTGATCGGTTCCTTGCCTTTGTTTTTGCTGGCGGGCGCTTGCGCCCAGCTCAATGGTGTGCTGCCCAAGGCCAGGCAGAGGGCGCAGCCGATGAGCGACAGGCGGCCCGATGGCATGAAGGTGTTCAGTGTGTGCATGGGTTCATCCCAAAGAAAGCAGGCTGCGTGGGCCTTGTCGGCGGCCCATGATGTTCAGCAAATTGGACAGGGCCGCTTCGTGACCCGTTTCGGCACTGGCCTCGCCAGAAAAGCGCAGCCGCGCCCCGACCCATTGGCCCTGGCCCTTCAATTGCAGCGGACCTTGCAAGGTGCTCAGCTGCAAATCGGGTGTGGCGGTACCTTGAGGGGTGCCGCGCACTTGCACGCGGTCACTGCCCATGGGCTTGAGGGGGCTCAGCCGGGAGCTCATCTGCACGGCATCGAGTTCGACCAAACCTTGCATTTGCAGTCGGCCAGCGACCCATTGCAATTGCAGTGCTTCGGTGCGCAGTTGCAATTGCCCATCGGCTTGCAGGGTGTTCCACGGTGCACCCAGGCCCGACAGCCAGGCGGCAGGCCAGCGCGATTGGTGGTCTGTCAGCTGCACGCGCACGGTGGACCAGCCTGCCTGCAATTGGGCATGCAGTGGCGCGGCCATGCAGCAGTCGGCTTGCATCTGCAGGCCCCAGTTCAGACCGCCAGGGGTGATGCGCCAGTGCAGGCGTCCGGGCAAGCTTTTAGCGTCGCGGCTGCCTGCGCCGCCGCTGAGCGTCAGCTGTGCAGAGCCTTGCCAGAGGGTGCCGCGTGGGTTGTCCAGCTGCACCTGTCCCTGGCTGGCTTGCGCCACCGACCAGGCCAGCCAGCGGGCCGGGGCCCACACGGTGGTGGCCAGCACCGCGCCCAGCACCGCGCCCGAGACCGACCAGCGCCAAGCGCTGCCGGATGAGGGGGTGTGACGTGCGGTGGCTTTCATCGTGATCAGGGCAAGCGCAGTTGCAGGCTGCCGCTCCAGCGCACGGCGCTGTCCACGGCGGGCGCAGCTGTGGCCACGTTCGGCGTCGAAGAGGGAGGGCTTGCCACTTGCTGAAGCTGCGCTTGGACAGGCCGCACATGGGCGTTTTCACGTGCCTGGCTCATCCAGCGGGCCAGCGCTTGCGCGGGGGCTGCCTGCAGGCTCACACTGGCAGCATCGGCTTGCAGTTGGAGTTTGGCACCCGGCCCCAGGTCTTCCAGGTGCGCCTCCAACCATTGCACCGCTTCGCGGCGGGTGAGGGCATGGGTTGGGTTCAGGCTTTGGGCTTGCGCTTGCAGCGTTTGCATTTGCTGGCTTTGCTGGTCCAGCCAGGCTTGTTTGGCGGGGGCTTCTTGCCAGGTTTGCAGGGCGGGGGCCAGGGCGATGCGCCACACCAAGGCCAGGGCGATACAGGCGCTGGCCAGCAGCAGACCTTGGCGCTCGCGTGCGCTGCGTTGTTGCCAGAAGGCCCGCGCTTGTGCTGACCAGGCGGTGTAGGCGGCTTTCATTGTGGCGCTCCTGCGCTCATGAGCCAGCTCTCACCTTCGGCCCGCAGCTGGTAGCCCTTGGGATTCAAGTGTTGTTGCACTTGGGCCTGATCTGTGGCTTGCAGGGGCCATTGGCTCAAGCGCAATTGGCCTGGCTGGTAGGCCCACTGGCGCGGCGCATTCACGCCCGCAGGCAGGGCCTGACCGAGTGCTTCCAGCATGGATTCCAGATCGGCCGGGTTGAGCGCGCCCGAGCCTTCGCGCAGGCGTGCGACTTGCTGTTGCATTTGCAAAGGGGCATCCACCACCACGGTGGTGTCAGGGAATGTCTCACGCAGGATCTGTGTCCACGACTGCTGCTGGGCTTGCCAGTCGGCGCGGGTTTTCCAGGTCCAGGCCTGGACGCCGAGCAACTGCGTACCCAGCAAAGCCACAAGGCCCCAGCGGGCCATGCGCCATTGCGGGTGTTGCCACAACTGGCTGGCGGCACGTTGCACGGCTTTGAGGTGTCTGGCGCGGGCATGGGCCTGGAATTCAAACTGGGCCAGATCCCAGCCGCTGCCCAGTGCGGCCATCCAATGTTGGTGGGGAGGCACCAGCCGTGCAGGCATTTCCAGTTTGTCAGAGACAGCTGCCACCAGGGCGGGTTCGGCATCGATCTGAGCGGCCTGGCGTTCTTCAGTGCTCAGACCCAATGTGGCGGTCTGCACCGCAGCCCAAGGCCAACCCCAGACGCCACGCCCGCTTTGGCGCAGCCACAGCCAGCCGCTGGTGCTGTCACCTGTAGCGGTGATGTGCAGGGTCTCGGTGTCCGGTGTGAATTCGGGCACGATGCGGTGCACTGTCAATCCCGCGGACTCCAGCGCCGACACATGGGCTCTGAGCCAGGCGCGGTTACACACCGCGACCCACGCGCTGGGCAGGTGTTTCCATTGCGGCGGCAAGGCCATGTGCAATTGGGTGGCATCGTCGAGCAGGCGCTCTTCGAGCAGGCCTTGCAGCGCGGCTTCAATGCGGCTGCCTTGCTTGTGAAGACCGGTGGGCAGATCCACCTTGTGCCACGACAGCGCGGTAGCAGGCACCAGGGCCACCACATCGGTGTGGCGCTCTGCGGCGGGGAGCAAGTGGGCAGGGGCCGATTTCAGGCTCAGGGGCGCAGAAGAGGGCTCGGATTGAATCCAAGTGTGAGCGTAGACCGTATGGGCGTCGGGTTGGCCCAGCGGGAGTTGAAGCATCAGGGTGCGCATGAGCTCTTCATTGTAGGGGGGCGACAGGCGTCAACAAGGGTGTGCGGACGCGCCAAAGCATGCGCACTTGAGTACTCCCTTGGGCGCTTTCGCGCTTGACGAGTGCACGTTCTTATTGAACGACCTGATCGATGAGCATGCGGCCATGGACCTCAAAGTAGTTGCTCTGCACGCTGTGGCGTGTGCTGTCGATGGCTTTGCCCAAGGGGCCCAAGGCTTGGCGGGCTTCTTCGAGGGTGCGCCAGGGGCTGCGTTCACGCAGCGAAACCAGTTGCCGGGCACTGGCCAGATCGAGTCCGGGCAAGCTGGCCATGAGGACTTCGGCCGGGGCGGTGTTGAGGTTGAGCGGGGTGGGCTCAGGCAACACGGTGATAAAGGGCTCCAGTGTCAGAACGGTGGCAGGACTCAGGCCCAGCCACACCAGTTGGGCGGTGCGTTGGGGCACCAGCGGCGCATTCGCCACCGCCTTGCTGGCGGAAGGGGTCTCGCCGGACTGCGCCAGCGCCCATTGATGGGCCAGGCGTTCCAGTTGGCTGGGGGGTAAATTCAGGCGTTCAAACAGGCGAGCCCAGGCCGTGAGTTCGGGCGTGGAAACCTGGCCATTGGCCAGCAGGTTGCGCAGGTTCAAACGCGATTGCGCATCGGTGATGTGGCCCGAGAGAAACACCTCGGCATCGCCTTCGCGCCATTGCTGGTCTTGCGACAAAAAAGTCGAGAGCTTGGACTCTTGCACTGGCAAAGCCCAGGGCTCGCCCAAGTGGTCCACGCCGCTGCTTTGCGGGGCCACCGCATCCTCACGCAAAATCAGCCGTGACCAGTCGAGTGCGCCGCTCATCATCCAGGCGGTCTGGCTGCGACCGCGTTCGGCCGACTCGATTTCGACTTGACGCCATTGCTGCCACAAAGCGGCACTGGCCAAGGTGGCGACCAGGGCCACGGTCAGCATGGCCACCAGCAGGGCCGCGCCTTTTTGGGCTTTCATGGCGCAGCCCCCGAGAGGGTGGGGCGAACCCAGTCCATGGTCAGGGTGCCGGCCCCGGCTGGGCCTTGGGGCACGCTCAGCACCAGGCGCACGCCATCGGGCGTGTTGCCGGTTGTGGGGCTGTTGTTGTCGCTGGCGTTGACCACATCGCTGGACAAAGGGTTGGCCCAGCTGCCGCCCCGGTGCACAAACAGCTGCCAACCCGCCAGGGCGTGGATCTGGACTTGTCCAGAGGGGTTCAGGCCACTTGGGCTTTGGCTCCATTTCTCGGCTTGGGCCCAAGCGTTGAGCCAATCCGTTCGTTGCGTCAGGGGGGGGGATTGCCAGCGTTGCCAGTCGCCACCGCCGGGTCTGGCCGGGTTGTTGCGCCAGGTCCAGGCGACCACTTGGACCGCTTCGCCTGGGCTGTTGGCGCGGCGCGTCAAGCGCAGCACCTTGCCATCCCAGTTCCAGCTGGGCGTGCCACTCAATTCGCTCAGTTGGTCCAGATCGGTTTGCCATTGGGCCAGGCCCGCTTGCAGGGCGCGGATGTCGTCGCTCCGCCCTTGCAAGCCTGTTTGTGTGCGCAGCATGCCGTCGAGCCCGCGCCAGGCCATGAGCGACATCAGGGCCATCACGCTGATGGCCACCAACACCTCGATCAAGGTAAAGCCCGTGGGGTGTGCAGGATGCAGGCGGCGGGGCATCAGTTGCGCCCCATCACGGTGGACAGCTGGAGCACATGGTCCCCCTGGCTGCTGACCCGCGCATCCACGCGCCGGAAGTTCGGGTTGGGGGTGGATTGGACCGCAATATCCACCTGCAGGGGGCGGCCAAGCTGCACGCAGTCGACCTGGCTGTTGCCGGTGTCGGGCAATTGCCTGCGCAGACGCAGCCGGATCAATTCGTTTTCTGCGCAGATCTGGCCCAGCAGGCTCAAGGTTTGCCGGTCGGCGTTGCGGCTGAGCGATCCGGTGGCTTTCAGTCCTGCCAGCAAAGCCACGGCCACGATCCCCAGTGCCACCAAAACTTCGATCAGGGTGAAACCTCGTGCGCTGCGCAGGCCGATGTTCATCGTGCGGTCCATTCGGGGGTGCGTTGCGCCTGAAAAGGTCGCAGACCATCGCTGACCACCCACCAGGTGGGGCTTGTGCCCGTGGTACTGGTCAAGGCAATGCTTTGCGCCGGGATGAGCGGCTCAGGGCCAAGCACTACGGCTTGAGGGGCCGTGGTGTGTGTGTGCGCATGCAGCCA
>JACCDS012373097.1_pt1 | contig 16350 bp, 20 predicted proteins | sample 7446441 | NCBI WGS metagenome assembly JACCDS01 (sample SAMN15323445, study PRJNA562643) | freshwater metagenome | isolation source: river surface water | place: USA:Blue River Watershed | collected 2017-08-17
CCCCGCCTCGACGCGTTTGACCGCGTCCATGATCTGGCTGTCGGTGAACTTTGACTTCCTCATGCAGAACCTCTTCCGTTGGAAAAAATTCTACTTCTCAGCCCTTTGGTTCTAGGGGACGATTACCTCTCCATCTGACACAGCTACTACATGACCAAGAAGCACATCTGCATGAGCTGTCCATTGCAGTCCAATCAAGAGAACTACCACTATCCATCTTGTCAGTTTCATTCTTCAAGTTTGTCATATTTCTTGAAGATATCAACCTTATCAGTCTTGACTGTAGAAGTGTTGAGTTAGAGAGGTTAGATTAGAAATATTTAGGTATAGCTTCGCTATTAAAGGTCTTTTTACAGACCTTCTTCTTTGATGCGAGAGACTAACAAAATATGATCCACTCACGATTGTGGGTCATGGTCAATAACGCATATGGAAATCACCACAGAATCTTGTCTGTGTTGTCTTTTCCTACTTCCTTCGTGATGTACTCAATCCATCCACTATCGCAAATCTGCTCATCATGCTCTAAGTCAATCTCATAGCATTCTTTTGCGGCTCGTTCAACGAGTTTGGGCAAAGTGTTTAATTTGAAGTTTTTTGGGAAATTACCCAAAGCAACATGAAGATGAATCCTTTTGCTTCCTTGTCCATCCTCCCATGCCTTCAAAAACCTAATTCCTTCTGCATTGTGTCTGTAGAACTTCTGCTTCCAAACCAATTTGTTTAATTTGTACTCAAATCTTTCGTAGATTTTGGGTATGTCTTCTTTGGTCAAGTAGTGTTCTACACGCATTTTTCCATTCTTGTTGAACCATTTTTGTTTGAGCGTCAAAGTCAGTGCAATTTGGTACTGTGGTGCAGTTTCAAGCAAGAATTTGCGAGCTGAATCTCTGCAATTTGGCTTGTCCAATTGATTTTTTATGATCTGCTCTCTGATTTCTGATAGTTTCATGCTTATATTTATCATAATGTACAGAAACCATGAAAAAATGTGTAGATTTTGGGGTAAGTTAGCTAGGAATGAATTGTATTTGGTAAAAGAATAGAGTCTTCATTAACTGATTTACGGAGAAATCACATGAGTTCTATTCTGAATAGTCTGAAATTGGTCAACGCAAAGCGTCAAAATAGTGCTGATCCAATCCAATTTCGTCGTCAAAAACTGAGCGAGAAGATTGGGCATCAAATTGCTCTTGCAATTGCTCTCAAGAACGGAGAGACATACACTGTCAAGCGTCAGCGTAATGTGCGTGATGAAGCTAGTGGACTGTCTACGACTGTAGAAATCTCAAAGAAAGTGAAGCAATGGTGGTTCGTTAACAACGACACGAAGAAAGTCGCTGTACAGCTACGCTATGGCAGTCGTGTGATTGACTTCGCTAAGGGCAAGAATGCGATTGAAGTCAGTGATGGTGATGAACTCATCCAAGCACTGACAAAACTTCGTGATGCAGTGCTTGGTGGTGAGCTAGATGCTCAGATTGAAATTGCTAGTGAGTCTGTGAAAGCTAGATTCAAGAATTGAATTTTAATGGCGCAGATTTGTTTGCGCCAAACTACAATTCATTTTTTTAGCTGATCTGCTATTGATTTTGCTAAACGTTCTCTTTGTTCATTCTCTCGCTTAATTTCGCGACTGATTTCTTTTTTGGTCTCATCCCATTCGCCTTCAGTGTATCCTGCGGCATAAGCTCTCTGGTCACTTGCTTTGGAATTGAAATTGTAAGCGAGTATCAAAAAAATAGCTAACCAAACTACTCCAAGCCAAAAATTCGGCATGAAGAAACATATCAAAGAAGCTGCAAAGCAATAATTCCTACTTTTGGTATATTTGGCGGATTCATTCTTGAATTTATTTTGAATATTAGATATCTCTGAATCAATTCTCTGAATTTCATCCATTTTTTCTTTGGCCATCTTCATGACAACATTGCCCTCGGCTTTGAGTTCTTCGACTCGTGCCCTATCATTTTTCTCGTCAGCAACTCTAACTTGATATAAAAGCTCTTGGTACTTCTTTTGCAGAAATGCACCTTCCTCGGCAATATATTTTTTTCTTTCGTGGAGATTTTTGATTGAGTTCATGATGAATGACTGTAATTTAAATTTTTATTTATAGCTTCAACAATAAAATGTGTAAACGAATATTATCCGCAAAAATTGCATGCAATATTTGTAGGAATTATTTGGACCTGGGAATAGGCTTAACGCTGTCAGTAACAGCTAATGAGCACATCCTCAGGTCAGCACGAGAGCACGTTTTCCTATTGCGTTCAGCAGATACGCTCTTGGGAAGATCGTCACTTGCCGCGCAGCAAGAGCTACATAGCCTTTGACCTGTTCATCCTGATCGGACACAGCACAACGCTTGAACAACCCATGACACTCAAGGAGTTGTTCAACTCGCTCAAGCACAGCGAGCGCGGTATACGTTATGTCTTGGATCAGTTCGTTGATGGTGGCTGGTGTGAGATCGTTGGCAATGAGCAAGATCGACGTTTCCGTCGTGTCGTTGCGACGGACTTGTTACGTTCGAAGCTGATTGAGTATCAAGAGCATGTCTTGACGGTGTACGGATCGTTGCTCAGTACCGTTCGGTAATCTATCGCTCATCCTGACTTTAAGGGCAACTAGCTAGCGCAGCCCCGAGACCTTCATGCATCGATAAATACATACATGAAGATCAACGAAGTCACTAACATCCCTCAGACCTTCCTAGCGACAGTTCGTGTTGTCATACGTGATGGGGCAACAACAGCACGAACCACCATCACAGCAGACACAGTTCAGCAAGCCAAAGCAATGCTCACTCGCATCTTTGGTGATGGCAACGTATTGAGTGTGACGCAAGCGATGGCTGAGGACGAAGAGGTGACTGAAGGCACGAAGACGCTCAGCCCACAAGAACTTCAAGTCAAAGCACTTGCTGACAAGGCTGAAGACTACAAACAGCAAGAGAAAGCACTGAAGGCACGTCAGCAGATGGCGAAGGCTCAGCAGAACTTGATGAAAGCGACACGCCCCAAGTTAACTCAGTGAAATTGAGCAGCCCACTGCGTAAGGTTGCAAATTTTAGATTGCGGCGCTACTATAAACTTATAGTATATGGAATAGGTTTCATGTGACAAGCAAATCCTCGCTCAATCCCAAATTGCACATCTATGTGCGTGTTTCAACAGTTGCCCAAGAAGCCGCGACCTCCATTGAAACGCAGCAAGAACTCGGTGTTGCTCAAGCGAAAGCACTTGGGTGTGAGTATCAAGTGTGGAATGAAGGTGGGCAATCAAGTAGTGGGGACGATCTGAGCAACAGACCAATCTTGCTAGGTCTGTTGGAAGAAATTGAGAAGGGGAATGTTTCAAGACTGTTTGTGTTCAACACAGACAGACTGTCTCGCAACGAGGAAACATGGGGTGCGATACGCTTAAAGCTCGTCAAGAACAATGTCGCCCTCTACACGCACAGTGGCAACTTCAGCTTAGACAATCCACTTGACAAGTTGATGCTCACGCTGATGAGTGGTATCAGCGCATATGACAACACCATCAGAGCAGAGCGCAGCAGACTTGGAAAACTCAAGAAGGTCAAGCAAGGTGGATGGCTTGGTGGTCCACCTCCGTTTGGGTACTCAATTGAAGACAGCAAGCTAGTTGAGAACAAAGAAGAATCCAAGTGGGTCAACTACATTTTTCAAGCGTACAGCAGTAACAAGACGCCAAGAGAAATTAGGCAGCACTTACTGAAGCATGGCGTCAAGACTAGGCGAGGCAACTTGATGTGGTCGCTTGGCTCTATTGAAAAGTTGCTGACGAATACACACTATGGTGGCTACCACTATGTCACTGATGGGAAGACGAAAGAGCAGTTTCGTGTTGAGTGCCCACAGATTGTTCCTAGCTCACTTGTTCTTGCAGTTGAAGAGGCGAAGGCACGAAGGACACGACAGACAAGAGCAGTAGAGTCAAGGCAGAAGAACTTCTTCTTGCTCAAAGAATTTCTTTTCTGCAAACAGTGTGGTTCTCGTTATAGTGGTCGTATCTTTCCACAGCAATATCGTGCGATTTACTACTGTCCAAAGATGGAGAGAAGTTATGCTTCAACGAAAGGTGAAGAGCATAAAAAATGCGAGAACAGACGCTATCTGAAAATTGAAGAAACAGACAAACTTGTTTGGGACACCGTTGTTGAAGTCTTGTCCAAATCACACTTGTTCAAAGAGGAAATCAAGAAGCAAGTGAAGGGTGAGGACAACAGTGGTGTGCTTCTGACTAGAAATGAACAGATCAACGATCTGAAGAAGAAAAACAAGCAGATTCAGAAAGAAGTTGAGGACATCACAAAGACACTCATCAACCTTGAGACTGACAACATTCTGAAGCGAAGGAACGCAAGCGAACTGCAAGCGATCATTCAAAATGTGGAGTCAGAACGGACACGACTTCAAGCAATGAAAGAGCAAAACGCTCTTCAAATTCATACCCTAGAAACAAAGTCAAAGTGGCTTGATTGGTTCAGCAAATTTGGCGAGAAGATTGAAAAGATGCAAGGCTTCTCAGAGCAAGAGAAGCAATTGTTCTTGAGAGGGGTGATTGAAAAGATCACTGTTTCAACGCTAGACAAGCAAGCCCATGAGGTTGTAATCAGTTTCAAGATTCCCTATGTGAACGACACATTTGAGTGGAAAAACCCAAGAGCAAAAGGTCAAGGTTACATCTTGGGAGATGGTCAAAAGGAGGTGTCTGTGGACCTTGATACATCAAAAAAGTCACCAACTTTGAAGACATAAAACCATGTCATATGAAACTTACTCCGTTACCGTCGAGTAAGGTTGCTAGGGGGTAATTTACTTTCTTGAATTGACAATTGTTGTGGATATTTAATCACATTGGGTTTGATGATTGGCTAAATATTTTGTATTGAGGATATTTTTGCCAATTGTCATGTAGGTACGAAACTATGGTGTCACCTTTCAAAGTGAACCACTACCGATCAGCCCCATAGAACTGATAGTCCTCCTGAGCGATCGGCGTCAGCCGTAGATGCCGAACTCGATGCGCATCAGCAACTCCCGCACGGCCTGGGCTCCATCCTCGCTCCCCAGCAGTTTCCCCGGGCACCGGCCGTCCAAAGCCACGGCCGGCTGCTCCAGCCACTGCTTGGCCAACGCCTGGGATCCCAGCACATGGGCGGCCAGCAGGTGGATGTCGTAGGGCAGATCCAACGGGGAAAAGGGACCGGTATTCATGCCCAGAAGGAGTAACGGTCGGTTTTCATGCGCCTGAGCTCCCAATGAAAACAACCAAGCTGTTCGGTATGGTTCCACATTGGGCCAAAGACACGACGGGTACTAAATACACCTACAACGCCAGGAGCGAAACGGTGGCCGACAAACCCAGCTTCCGGGATGCCTGGCGCAAGGGACAGCACTGCATCATTCCGGCCGAGGCGTTTTACGAGCCGGATTGGCGCAGTGGTCGCGCAGTGCCGACCCGCATCAGCCGGGTGGATGGTGAACTGATGGGGATTGCCGGCTTATGGTCCAGCTGGCGCGCGCCCAAGGGGGAGATCGTCTACAGCTTCACCATGCTGACGGTCAATGCGGACGAACATCCGCTGATGAAGCAGTTTCATAAACCGACGGACGAGAAGCGGATGGTAGTGGTGCTGCCGGAAGAGCGATATGGGGATTGGCTGCAGGCTGAGGCGGGGGAGGCGCTGGAGTTCCTGCGGATGTTTCCGGCGGAGATGCTAGTGACGCAATCCGCCACTGCACACAGGCAGTTGTTTTGAAGCGAGGGTGAATCGATTTCCAGCCAGGAATGATTGGTCAGATTTCCGATACAGAAGTCCGGTTCAGGCTGATCTGAGTCACTCGGTATCGGCGAACTGAATGGTTGCGGCCAGCATTACCGGTCATTCAACAGGTTGCGATTCTTGTGGCCGCTGTGCAACCGATAGCTGTCGGCAAAAATCTTTTTGACAGAGAGAGCCCAGGAGCGGACATCCAGAAGGATGTTGGCCTTGTCACCGGAGCAATCTGTTTCGGCAGTTCAGCCGGGATTCTCAGTGTGCAGCATCTCGATATATTCTCTTGTCTATCAAAATTTGTGAATCAAGAGGAGTCTTCGTTATCCAAATTTCGCTCAGGACGAGCGTGCCCGGGGCAGCGTCAACTCGAAGCAGGTCAACACGGCGTCAGAGTGCGCCTGTACTGCACCGCCATGAGCCTGTGCGATGGACTTGACGATGGCTAGCCCCAAGCCAGCTCCGTCACCATTGCGCTGACGCGCCGGATCAACGCGGTAGAAGCGGTCGAACAGGTGCGATAGGTGCTCCGCCGCAATGGGTGGACCCGGATTTTCCACGTTTACCACGGCTACGCTGTTGCGTTCCGACAGTCGCACGGTCACGGTCTGTCCGCGCGGCGTGTAACGAATGGCGTTGGACAGCAGATTACTCAAGGCGCGGCGCAGCATGAGCGCGTCGCCCCGTACTGGCGGGGTCGCACCGTCCAGCCGCAGGCTCACACCGCGATCCTCCGCCCAGGCCTCGAAGTAATCGAACAGGCCCCGTGTTTCGGCCGCCAGATCCACCTCGACCATTTCCAGTCGCAGCAGCGCATTGTCCGACTGCGCTAGAAACAGCATGTCACCGATCATGCGGCTCATGCGCTCGAACTCTTCTAGGTTCGAGTAGAGAATCTCGCGGTACTCCTCGATGCCGCGCGCTTGGCTCAGTGCGACCTGGGTCTCGGTCGTCAGGTTGGTGACTGGGGTGCGCAGCTCGTGCGCGATGTCGGCGGAAAAATGGCTCAGTTGCTGAAAGCTGGCCTCGATGCGCGCCAGCATGGCGTTGAACGACTCGACCAGCTCGGCCAGCTCGATCGGCACGTCCGTCGGCATCAGCCGCACGTGCAGATGATCGGAGCTGATGCCGCGCATGATGGCGCCGATGCGGCGCAGCGGCGCATGGCCCTGGCGCACCGCCAGCCAGGCCGCCAGCAGCGCGATCGCGCACACCAGCAGCGTGGCCAGCCACAGGCTGCGCTGGAAGCGGGCCACGTAGTCGAGGTGGAAATCCATGTTGCTGGCGGCCAGCAGCGTGTAGCTGCCCGACGCCGTCTCCAGGCGCAGCACCACGCCGTGATACGACTGATCCTGGTGGCGCCACAGGCGCAGGCCATCGGCGGCGACGCGGTCAACCGGTGGCGTGGCGCCGGCCAGGGCCGACAGGTCGGGACCGTGGCTGGCGTAGAGCAAACGACCGGCCGCCTCGTTGAGCTGGAAATAGACGCCATGGTGGCCCACCACGGCGCTGGCCAGCCGTTCGGACAGGTTCAGGCCACTGCGCGCCGGGCTTTCCTCGAGGATGCGGCGCACCGACGACGCCACCACCGCCAGCTCGGCCGCGTCCTGCTCGGCGAAGTGCCGGTCCAGCGAGCGCACCACCATCCAGCCGAAGACCACGAACACCAGCGTGGTGGCCAGGCCGACGAAGGCCGTCACCCGCCAGGCGAGCGAAGCGGGCCGGCGCGGGGTGCGCTCAGGCCGCATCGGGCAGGTCCAGGGTGTAGCCCATGCCGCGCACGGTCTGGATCAGCTTGGGTTCGAAATCGTCGTCGATCTTGGCGCGCAGGCGGCGGATGGCCACGTCGATCACGTTGGTGTCGCTGTCGAAGTTCATGTCCCAGATCTGCGAGGCGATCAGCGAACGCGGCAGCACCTCGCCCTGGCGGCGCGCCAGCAGCTCCAGCAGAGCGAACTCCTTGTTGGTCAGGGTGATGCGCTGGCCGCCGCGGCTGGCGCGCCGGCGCGGCAGGTCCAGCACCAGATCGGCCACCTGCAGACGGTCGGCCTGCGCGCCCGTGCCGCCGCGGCGCAGCAGGGTGCGCACGCGCGCCAGCAGCTCGGCAAAGGCGAAGGGCTTGACCAGGTAGTCGTCGGCACCGAGCTCCAGGCCCTTGACGCGGTCGTCCACCGCGTCGCGCGCGGTCAGAAAGAGCACGGGCATCTCCTTGCCGGCCTGGCGCAGGGCGCGCAGCAAAGCCCAGCCGTCCAGCCCGGGCAGCATGATGTCGAGCACGGCCAGGTCGTAGATTTCAGTGAGCGCCAGGTGCAGTCCGTCGCGGCCGTCGCGCGCCAGATCGACCACGAAGCCGGCCTCGCTCAGGCCCTGGCGCAGATAGTCACCGGTCTTGGGTTCGTCTTCGACGACGAGGATCTTCATCGCCCCGCTCCTGGGAAATTTATCCAACCCTGATTGTGCGACGGCCGGCGCGCGCCGTGCGCGATCTGACACAAATGTAATTTGGCGGTCGGCTGGTTGTCAGGGCCGGCTGCCTACAGTGCCCTCATGCCGCTTGGCATCGCACCAGCAGGTCGCGGGTGTGCTTTTTGACGCAAGGAGAAACCTCATGAAATCACCTCTGAAAACGCTCATCCTGGCCGCCGTCGTGTCCGCCGGCGGCTTGGCGCTGCCGGCGCTGGCCCACGACGCGCTGCAGCAGGAAGTCAGGCAGTCGGTTCCGCTCAAGGACGGCGCCACGCTGCACGTCTTCCGCGACGGGAAGATGGCCAAGGAAGATCGTTACGGCCGCGCGGTTCACCTCAATAGCGGCGAAGCCGTGGAAACGGCCGACGGCCGTACCCTGAGTACCGTGGGCAACGAAGTCGCTCGCCTGGACTCCCTGCTGCGCCAAGGCCATCTGTAAATCCACCACCGCCTCGCGCCCAGGTCACAGGGCGCGGGGCCATCGCAAGATGACCGAAATGTAATGGGCGCGTCATCTGTTCGAGCGCTCTACCTGCCTAGACTGCCAACCGTTTGACGCGACATGCACCGAGCAGGGGATCGCGTTGTACGCAACACCAAATTTCTTGTCAAAGGACTCACGTACATGAAACATCGTTCCTCCCTGGTCTTGCCGGCGCCCTTGCTGCAGCGGCGGCGGTTCGTGCAAGGCCTGGCGGCCGGCGGCCTGCTGCTCGGCCTGCCCGGCGCAGGCTGGGCGCGGCCCGCGCTGGCTGCCGGCGGCAGCGCGCCCGAGTTGCGCGGCACCGAATTCGACCTGGTGATCAGCGAGGTGCCGGTCAACTACACCGGCAGCGTGCGCATGGCGACCGCCATCAACGGCTCCATCCCCGGCCCGACGCTGCGCTGGCGCGAGGGCGACACGGTCACCATCCGCGTGACCAACAAGCTGCGCGAGGACACCTCGATCCACTGGCACGGCATCATCCTGCCCTACCAGATGGACGGCGTGCCGGGCATCAGCTTCGCCGGCATCCCGCCGGGCCAGACCTTCACCTACCGCTTCAAGGTCGAGCAGAGCGGCAGCTACTGGTACCACTCGCATTCCGGCTTCCAGGAGCTGACCGGCATGTACGGCGCCATCGTCATCGACCCGGCCGAGGGCGAGCGCATCAAGACGCCGCGCGAGCACGTGATCCTGCTGTCGGACTGGATGGACGAAGACCCGATGAGCGTGTTCTCCAAGCTCAAGGTGCACAGCGGCTACTACAACTACAACCAGCCGACCGCGCCGGGGTTCCTGCGCGACGTGGCGACGGAGGGCTGGCGCGCCGCGCTCGACAAGCGCGCCATGTGGAACCAGATGCGCATGAGCCCGACCGACCTGTCCGACCTGTCGGGCGCGGTGCTGACCTTCCTCATGAACGGCACCACGCCGGCGGGCAACTGGACCGGGCTGTTCCGGCCCGGCGAGCGCGTGCGCCTGCGCTTCATCAACGGGGCCGGCAACACCTTCTACGACGTGCGCATCCCCGGCCTCAAGCTCACCGTGGTGCAGGCCGACGGCGTCGATGTCGAGCCGGTCAGCGTGGACGAATTCCGCTTCGGCCCGGGCGAAACCTATGACGTGCTGGTCGAGCCCAGGGACGAGGCTTACACCATCTTTGCCCAGACCATGGACCGCACCGGTTTCGCGCGCGGCACGCTGGCCGCGCGTGCCGGGCTGAGCGCACCGGTGCCGGCGGTGGACCCGCCGGTATGGCTGTCCATGACCGACATGATGGGCGCGATGGATCATGGCGCGGCCGGCCACGGCGCCAGCTCACACGGGAGCGGGGGACACGGGGGCGGCGCGCATGCCGGCATGCCCATGGGCCAGGGCCAGCACGGCATGCACGGCGGTGCGCATGGAGCACACGGCGCGCATGGCGCGGCCGCCAACCCGCTGGCCGTGCCCAGCACCAAGGTGCGCCACGCGCGCACCGAGTACGGCCCGAGTACCGACGCGCGCGTGGACACGCCGCGCAGCAACCTGGACGATCCGGGCGTGGGCCTGCGCAACAACGGCCGGCGCGTGCTCACGCTGGCCGATCTGCGCACCGTGGGCGGCCCGATGGATGCGCGTGTTCCGGAGCGCGAGATCGAGCTGCACCTGACCGGCAACATGGAGCGCTACACCTGGTCCTTCGACGGCCTGGAGTTCGGCGGCTCCACGCCCATCCATTTCCGCTACGGCGAACGGCTGCGCGTCATCCTGCACAACGACACCATGATGACCCACCCCATGCACCTGCACGGCATGTGGAGTGAGCTGGAAAGCCCGGACGGGGCCTTCCTCTCGCGCCGCCACACCATCTCGGTGCAGCCGGCGCAGCGCATCAGTTTCCAGGTCACGGCCGACGCCCTGGGCCGCTGGGCCTGGCACTGCCACCTGATGTTCCACATGGACGCGGGCATGTTCCGCGAAGTGGTGGTGAGCTGAACCTCAATGCATAGCGGAAAACAAGCACCATGACATTCAAACCGAATTCGATCGTTCTTCTTCTGGCCGCGCTCGGCGCGACGGCGGCCACGGCGCAGACCAGCGGCCACGAGCATGCCGGGCATGGCGCGCCGGCGGCTCCTGTGGCGGCGCAAGGCACCACCAGCGCCAAGCCCGCCGGCGCCGACCACGGCGCCGCATCCTCGGCTCAGGGCGGCAGCGCGCCCACCGATGCGCGCGACCCGCACGCCTATTCCGGCGGCTACCAGCTCGGCGTGGGCCAATACGCCCTGTCCGGCACCCGGCAACTCAAGCTGGCCGACGAGCACAACTTCGGCGCCCTGCTGATGAACCGCCTGGAGCGCGTCAACAGCAGCTACGGCAACAGTCTGTCCTACGACGCCCAGGCCTGGTTCGGGCGCGACTATGACCGGCTGGTGCTCAAGGCCGAGGGCGACCTGGCCGAGGGTCAGCGACCCGATGCGCGCACCGAAGTGCTGTGGGGCCGTGCCATCGCGCCCTTCTGGGACGCGCAGCTCGGCCTGCGCGCCGACAGCGGCGGCGGGCCCGAGCGGCGCTGGCTGGCCGTCGGCGTTCAGGGCTTGGCGCCCTACTGGTTCGAGGTGGACGCCACGGCCTATGTGGGCGAGGGCGGGCGCACCGCCCTGCGCCTGGGCGCGGAGTATGAACTGCTGCTGACGCAAAAACTGATCCTGCAGCCGCGCGTGGAATTCAGTTTCTACGGCCAGGCCGACGAGGCGCGCGAAATCGGCGCCGGCCTGTCCAGCGGCACGGCTGGCCTGCGCCTGCGCTATGAGATCAACCGCCAGCTCGCGCCCTACGTGGGCGTGGAATGGAAAGGCAAGTACGGTGCCACCGCCGATCTGGCCCGCAAGGACGGCGCGCGCACCGAGGAAACCCGCTGGGTGGCCGGCCTGCGCTTCTGGTTCTGACGACGGCATCCAATTTCTCCCTCTCTCTTCATCACACCAAAAGGTATCGACATGAAACAACTGATTTCTCTCCTTCTTCTGGGTTCGGCTTCGGCGCTGGCGCTGGCCGCGGGTGACCACGGCGGCCATGGCAAGCACGGCGGCCAGCACGGGCACATGGCCGGCATGCATCAGGACGACCCTGCCTCGGCCGCCGGCCGTCCGGGCGAGGCGGCCAAGGTCAGCCGCACCATCGAAGTCACCATGGACGACAACATGCGCTTCACCCCCGAGCGCATCTCGGTCAAAGCTGGCGAGACGGTGCGCTTTTTCGTCCGCAACGCCGGCAAGGTGCCGCATGAAATGGTGATCGGCACGCTGAGCGAACTCAAGGAGCACGCCGAGATGATGCGCAAGATGCCCGGCATGAAGCACGATGACCCCAACGCCGTGACGCTGGCGAGCGGCCAGCGCGGCGGCATCGTCTGGCAGTTTGCCCAGGCCGGCAGCGTGGACTTTGCCTGCCTGCTGCCAGGCCACCTGGAGGCCGGCATGAAGGGTTCGATCCGGGTCGAGTGAGACGGCACCGCCCGGCAAACATGACACGTTTGTAATCCCACGGTCATGTCAGTGTCTTGCGCGGGCGCCTATTCTGAACACAGAGGTTGACGCGGTTGTCAGCCCGTCTGACGAAAGGAACTCATCATGTCCAGATTGATTGCAAGCTGCGCCGGCCTGCTGCTGGCGGGCGCCATGGCCCAGGCCGCGGCCCAGACGACGGGCGAGCACGCGCAACACCACCCGGGCGGGGCCTCGCTGCCGCAGGCCACCGCGTCCGCGCCGTCGGCGTCCGGCGGCATGGCCATGATGCCGCGCATGGAGCAGCACATGAAGACCATGCAGGAGATGCACGCCAGGATGATGGCGGCCAAGACCCCGGCCGAGCGTCAGGCTCTGATGGCCGAGCAGACGAAGATGATGCAGGATGGCATGACCATGATGCGCGCGATGGGCGGCATGCAAGGCATGGGCGATATGGGCGCGCGCATGCAGATGATGGAAAAGCGCATGGAGATGATGCAGACTATGATGCAGTCACTTGTGGACCGCATGGCGCCGCCGGCGGGCGGCAACTGAGGGGAGCGCGGCCATGTACTTCGGCGACGGTTATTTCATGGGTGGCATGCACGCCTTCTGGTGGCTGTTCTGGTTGGGTCTGATCGTCGTGCTGTGGTTCGCCGTGGGCGTGCCGCGCCGACGCAACGAGCCGCGCGAGCGCGAAACGCCGCACGAGACGCTGCGCCGGCGCCTGGCACGCGGCGAAATCACGCCCGAGGCCTACGAGCAGGCCAAGGCGCTGCTGGATCGCGATGGCCCGCCGGCGGCCTGAAGGCCCGTACAGGAGTGAACGATGGACACTTCTCCGCTTCCAAACGATCCTGCGTCCCGCAGGGCGCCCTGGTGGCGCCGCCCCGGCGGGTTGGCCTGCTGACGGTGGTGGCCATCGCGCTGTTCTACTGGCTGCGCGAGCACTGGGGCCATGTGCTCGGGCTGGCGCCGTATCTGGTGCTGCTGGCCTGCCCGCTGATGCATCTGTTGCACGGTCATGGCCGGCACGATCATTCGCACTCACGTTCAGGTGAGCGGCCATCTCACGAGTAAAGCCATGCACCATCCGCACGCGCATCTTCAACATGACACGGGTGCCGCACCGGCGCAAGCGATGCCAGCCGACATGTCGCCCGCTGGCACTATCTACACCTGCCCCATGCACCCCGAGGTGCGGCAGGACCATCCGGGCAACTGCCCCAAGTGCGGCATGACGCTGGAACCGGTGCTGCCCGAGTTGCAGGAGGAAGACAACCCCGAACTGCGCGACTTCCAGCGCCGCTTCTGGGGCACGTTGCCGCTGACGGTGGTGGTCACGATGCTAGCTATGTTTGGGCACCGCCTGGGCTGGTTCGATATGGGCACGCAGACCTGGGTCGAGTTACTGCTGTCGCTGCCCATCGTGCTGTGGGCCGGGCAGCCCTTCTTCGTGCGCGGTTGGCAGTCGGTGGTACAGCGCAGCCCGAACATGTGGACGCTGATCGGTCTGGGAACGGGCGCGGCTTTCATCTACAGCGTGGCGGCGACGCTGGTGCCGGGGTTGTTCCCCGTCTCCTTCTTCTCCATGGGCCGAGTGGGCGTCTATTTCGAGGCGGCAGCGGTCATCATCTCGCTCACCCTGCTGGGCCAGGTGCTGGAGCTGAAGGCGCGTTCGCAGACCTCGGCCGCCATCAAGGCGCTGATGGGGTTGGCGCCCAGGACGGCGCGCCGCATCCGCGATGACGGTGCCGAGGAGGACATTCCGCTGACGCATGTGCACGTGGGCGACCGGCTGCGTGTGCGCCCGGGCGAGAAAGTGCCGGTCGACGGCGGCGTGCTCGAAGGCGCCAGCGCGGTCGACGAATCCATGTTGACCGGCGAGCCGTTGCCGGTGAGCAAGCGTGTCGGTGATGTGCTGATCGGCGCTACGCTGAACACCAGCGGCGCGCTGGTGATGCGTGCCGAGCGGGTCGGCGCGGCCACCATGCTGGCGCAGATCGTGCAACTGGTGGCGCAAGCGCAGCGCTCGCGCGCGCCCATGCAGCGCCTCGCCGACGTGGTGGCGGGCTACTTCGTGGTGGCGGTGGTGGTCATCGCACTGCTGACTTTCTTCGCCTGGGGTCTGTTCGGTCCCGAGCCGCGCTGGCTGTATGGCCTGCTCAACGCGGTGGCGGTGCTCATCATCGCCTGTCCGTGTGCGCTGGGGCTGGCCACGCCCATGTCCATCATGGTGGCCACCGGGCGCGGCGCGCTGCACGGCGTGCTGTTTCGTGACGCGGCGGCGATCGAGAAACTGCGCGCCATCGACACGCTGCTGATTGACAAGACCGGTACCTTGACCGAGGGCCGTCCGGCATTCGAGCGGGCGGTCGGTGCGCCGGGCTTCAGCGAAGACGAGGTGCTGCGCCTGGCCGCCAGCCTGGACCAGGGCAGCGAACACCCGCTGGCCCAAGCCATCGTCGCGGCGGCGCGCGACCGTGGCTTGACGCTCGGCATGGTCGAACAGTTCGATTCCGGTTCTGGCATCGGCGTGCGCGGCCTTGTCGAGGGACGCGCGCTGCTGCTGGGCAACACCACACTGATGCAGCAGGCGGGCGTAGCGCTGGAGGCCTTGCAGGCGCCAGCCGAGGCGTTGCGCGCCGGGGGTGCCAGCGTGATGCACCTGGCGGTCGATGGCCGGCTAGCCGGCCTGCTGGCCGTGGCTGACCCGGTCAAGGCCAGCACGCCCGAGGCGCTGGCGCTGCTCAGGAGTGAGGGCGTGCTCATCGTCATGGCCACCGGCGACGGCTGGACCACTGCACGCGCGGTGGGCGCGCGCCTGGGCATCGAGGAGGTCCACGGAGAAGTGCAACCGGCCGACAAGCTGCGGCTGGTGGAGCGGCTACAGCAAGAGGGGCGGGTGGTTGCCATGGCCGGCGACGGCATCAACGACGCCCCGGCGCTAGCGCGCGCCGACGTGGGCATCGCCATGGGCACCGGCACCGACGTGGCCATGAGCAGCGCGCAGGTCACGCTGGTCAAAGGCGACCTGCGCGGCATTGCCACGGCGCGCGCGCTGTCGCGCGCCACGGTGAGCAATATGAAGCAGAACCTGCTGTTTGCTCTGCTTTACAACGCCTTGGGTATCCCGCTGGCTGCCGGCGTGCTCTTTCCCTGGACCGGCTGGCTGCTGTCGCCGTTGATCGCGGCGGCAGCCATGAGCCTGAGTTCAGTTTCGGTGATCGGCAACGCCTTGCGCCTGCGCGGTTGAGGAGACATGGACATGGATGCGTTCTACCACCGGTTTACCGAACTGTTCCGGCAGCTGGGCCTGAACGCCGAGCCGGCAGCTATCGCAGCCTTCATCCAGGCCCATGCGCCATTGGCGCCTGATGCGCGGCTGGAAGACTCGCCCTGCTGGTCACCCGCGCAGGCCCGGTTTCTGCGCGAGGAAATTCTGAAGGATGCTGACTGGGCCGAGTTGATTGATCAACTGAATCTAGCTCTACGACAAAGTAAGTCGCCTAGGACAGACAGATACATCTAAGTCAGAACTTTGATTCTCGGCGCATCCTACGTGCCCCTCAACTCGATGGGAGTCCATCATGGAAGCAGTAGGAAACACCACTCAGCGTGAGCCGTGGAACAAGGGCAAGATCGTCGGCCAGAAGGCGCCGTTCAAGCCCAAGGACATCTGGGCACTGCGTGTTCGCCTCCAGATGGAGGGGCGTATTCGGGAACTTGCGCTCCTCAATCTGGGTATCGACAGCAAGCTGCGTGGGTGCGACTTGGTCGCCCTGAAAGTCCGGGACGTGTGCCATGGCGACCAGGTGGCGACCCGCGCCATCGTCATGCAGCACAAGACCCAGCGGCCAGTTCAGTTCGAAATCACGGCAGCCACCCGAGAGGCCTTGCAGGCCTGGATCAAGCATGCGGCATTGAAACCGGACTGCCCTAAGGTCTTTATTACCCCCTAGCAACCCTAAAACGTTACCGTCGAATAAGCCCACCTCAGAGATCGGGCAAGCCCTGCAGCAGGTTGCGGGTGCGCTGGTAAAAGCCCAGCTCATTGATCGTGACCAGTCCGGGGTCGGACTGGTAGCGGGCATCGGTCGCGGC
>JACCDS010398051.1_pt1 | contig 16349 bp, 12 predicted proteins | sample 7446441 | NCBI WGS metagenome assembly JACCDS01 (sample SAMN15323445, study PRJNA562643) | freshwater metagenome | isolation source: river surface water | place: USA:Blue River Watershed | collected 2017-08-17
CTGGAAGAGAACCCGACCCTGCTGTACCGCTCGGCCGGCGATGCCTTCGCGGCCGATGTCGCTGTGCTGCGCGACGATGTCGAGCGGCTGGCCAAGCGCATCGCGCTGATCGACCGGCAGCTGTCGTCGATCGAGGGGGACGCACGATGATGCGCCGGCTCTGGCGCGTGCTGAAGATCGCGCGGGTCGCGCTGCGCTACGGGCTGGACGAGATCCTGCTGTCGAATGGCCGCCTGCCGCCACAGCTGCGCCTGCTGTCGGCCTTGTTCTTCTGGCGGGATATCTCGACGCCGCGTGGCGAGCGCTTGCGCCGCGCGCTGGAGGAACTGGGCCCGATTTTCGTGAAATTCGGCCAGGTGCTGTCGACCCGGCGCGACCTGCTGCCGCCGGATGTCGCCGACGAGCTCGCGCTGCTGCAGGACCGAGTGCCGCCTTTCCCGTCCGAGCTGGCGATCGCCGAGATCACGCGCGCGCTTGGCCAGCACCCGGAGCAGTTGTTTGCCAGTTTTTCGCGCGAGCCGGTCGCGTCGGCGTCGGTCGCGCAGGTGCATTTCGCCGAACTGAAAGATGGCACCGAGGTGGCTGTCAAGGTGCTGCGGCCGGGCGTGCGGCAGGCAATCGAGAGCGATCTCGCGCTGATGAAGATCCTCGCCGACTGGCTGCACCGCGCCTCGGCCGATGGCCGCCGCTTGCGCCCGCGCGAGGTGGTCGCAGAGTTCGACAAATACCTGCACGACGAAATTGACCTGATGCGCGAGGCGGCCAATGCCAGCCAGCTGCGCCGTAATTTCGAGCACTCGAACCTGCTGCTGGTGCCCGAGATGTTCTGGGATTACTGCACCGAGTCGGTGATCGTGATGCAGCGGATGAAGGGCATCCCGATCTCCCAGACCGCGAGGCTAGTCGAGGCTGGTGTGGACCTGAAGAAGCTCTCCAGCGATGGCGTCGAGATCTTCTTCACGCAGGTGTTCCGGCATGGTTTCTTCCACGCCGACATGCACCCCGGGAATATCCTGGTGTCGGTCGAGCCCGAGAGTTTCGGCCGTTACATCGCGCTCGACTTCGGCATCGTCGGCACGCTGACCGATTTCGACAAGGACTATCTGGCGCAGAACTTCCTTGCTTTCTTCCGTCGCGATTACAAGCGCGTCGCGCAGGCGCATATCGAATCCGGCTGGGCGCCGAAAGACACGCGCGTCGATGAACTCGAGTCGGCCGTGCGCGCGTGCTGCGAACCCATCTTTGACCGGCCGCTGGCGCAGATCTCGTTCGGGCAGGTATTGCTGCGGCTGTTCCAGACCTCACGCCGCTTCAACATCGAGATCCAGCCGCAGCTGGTGCTGCTGCAAAAGACCCTGCTCAACATCGAGGGTCTGGGCCGTCAGCTTGATCCCGAGCTCGACTTGTGGCAGACCGCCAAACCCATCCTCGAAACCTGGATGAGCGAGCAGATCGGCTGGCGCGGTTTTGTCGACAAGTTCAAGGTCGAAGCGCCGCAATGGGCGCACATCCTGCCTCAGTTGCCGCGCCTGGCGCAGCAAGCGCTCACCAAACAGGTGCAGGCAACCGGCGATGCGCAGGAGACGCTGCTACGCCGCCTGCTCGCCGAGCAGCGGCGCACCAACCGGCTGCTCGAACTGGTGGTCTATTTTGGCGGTGGCCTGCTGGTCGGCGTACTGATCGTCCAGCTGTTCATCCAGTGGCATTCGGCATGGTGAAGCGCCTCGCTGCGCAAGCCGCACAGCCGTGGCTATAATCGGGGCATTTTTTTTCTGAGGGAATCCTCCCTCGGTCGCCGGAGCCCGAATGAGCATTCTGCTGTTGTTCGTCCTCGTATACCTGATGATCTCGGTGGGCCTGGGTCTGTACGCGGCACGTCGCGTGAAGAGCGCCAGTGACTATGCCAATGCCGGCCGCTCGCTGCCGCTGCCGGTGGTGATCGCCACCGTGTTTGCTACCTGGTTCGGCTCCGAGACCGTGCTGGGCATTCCGGCCCGCTTTGCCGAGCATGGCTTGGGCGGCACCATCGAAGACCCGTTCGGCGCCTCGCTGTGCCTGATCTTCGTCGGCCTGTTCTTCGCGCGCAAGCTGTACCGGATGAATCTGCTGACGATCGGCGACTATTACAAGCAGCGCTACAACCGCGTGGTCGAAATCATCGTCTCGATCTGCATCGTAATTTCGTATCTGGGCTGGGTGTCGGCGCAGATCACCGCGATGGGGCTGGTGTTCAATGTGCTGACCAATGGCGCGATATCGATGTCGGCCGGCATGGTGATCGGCGCTTCCATCGTGCTGGTATATACGCTGTTTGGCGGCATGTGGTCGGTGGCATTGACCGATGCCTTCCAGATGTCGCTGATCATCATCGGCATGTTGTTCATTGCGTGGGTCATTGCGGACAAGGCCGGCGGTGCCGATGTCGTGATCACGCACGCGGCGACGGCTGGCAAGCTGCACTTCCTGCCGGAGGCCACGCTGCCCGGCATCCTCGCCTTCGTCGGTGCGGCGGTCACCATCATGTTCGGGTCGATTCCGCAGCAGGACGTGTTCCAGCGCGTGATGTCGGCCCGCAATGAATCGACCGCAGCGGCCGGCGCCATCATCGGCGGCTCGTTGTATTTCTTCATCGCGTTCATCCCGATGTTCCTGGTCTATGCATCGCAGCTGATCGACCCGGCGATCTTCAATGCATTGATCTCGGAGGACCCGCAGCAAATCCTGCCGACCCTGATCCTGCGCGATACCCCGGTGTTTGCACAGGTGCTGTTCTTTGGCGCGCTGCTGTCGGCCATCATGTCGACCGCCAGCGGCACGCTGCTGGCGCCGTCGATCACCCTGACCGAAAACATCCTGCGCGAATTCATCCCGATGGGTGACCGCCAGCTGCTGCTTGCGACCCGCATCGTGGTGGTCTGCTTCGCGATTGCGGTCACTGTGTTTGCGCTGGCGTCGCAGGGCATGCCGATCTATGAAATGGTCGGCAATTCCTACAAGGTGCCGCTGGTCGGCGCCTTCATCCCGCTGGTGATGGGCCTGTACTGGCGACGCGCGACCACCCAGGGTGCGCTGGTGTCCGTGATCGGCGGCCTGTCGTCATGGATACTGATGGAGATCTTCGGTGCCGAGTCGATCTGGCCGCCGCAACTGGTGGGGCTGCTGGTCGCGTTTGTCGGCATGATCGTCGGCTCGCTGCTGCCACAATGGCAACGCCGCGCGCAGGCCGCTGAAGCCTGACCCTGCCGCTCGCCTGCGGCGCTGCCTGAAACCCTGCGGAAACCCTTTATAATTCAAGGTTTTCGAAATTTTGCAGGGAGGAAGCACCATGCCGATTTATGCGTATCGCTGCGACGCCTGCGGCTTCGCCAAGGACGTCCTGCAGAAAATCTCTGATGCACCGCTGACCGACTGCCCCGAGTGCGGCAAGGCCGAGTTCAGGAAGCAGCTGACCGCCGCCGGCTTCCAGCTCAAGGGCACCGGCTGGTACGTGACCGATTTCCGCAATGGCAGCGGTGGTGGCGGCGCCGGCAATAGCGCCGGCAGTAACGCGGCCAAGTCGGACACGTCGTCCTCGTCCTCTGCATCGTCCGCAGCCGCGTCGTCGGCCGGGTCCGATACCTCATCTGGCAGCAGCGCCTCGTCGGCCAATGACAGCAAGCCGGCGACCGCCAACTCCTGACCGGGCCGCTCACTCACACCTATGCGCAAATACTTCATCACCGGCCTGCTGGTGCTCGTGCCCCTCGTGATCACGCTGTGGGTGCTGAACCTGATCATTGGCACGCTCGACCAGTCGCTGCTGCTGCTGCCACCGCACATGCAGCCAGAGGCGCTGTTCGGCTTCCATCTGCCGGGCTTTGGCACCGTCGTGACCCTGGTCATCATCCTGCTGACCGGGCTGGTGACCCGCAACATCATCGGCAACCGCCTGCTGGTGCTGTGGGAATTGCTGCTCAAGCGCATCCCGGTCGTCAATTCCATCTACTCGAGCGTGAAGCAGGTGTCCGACACGCTGCTGTCCTCGTCCGGCAATGCGTTCCGCAAGGCGCTGCTGGTGCAGTATCCGCATGCCGGCAGCTGGACCATTGCGTTCCAGACCGGCACCCCGGGTGGCGATGTGAAGAACCACCTGCACGGCGACTATGTCAGCGTGTATGTGCCGACCACGCCGAACCCGACCTCCGGCTTCTTCCTGATGTTCCGGCGTGAAGACGTGATCGAACTCGAGATGAGCGTCGATGAAGCGCTGAAATACATCGTGTCGATGGGCGTTGTTGCGCCGCCGAGCAAGAAGGCGCCGGCGGTTGCTCCGGCCGCCACCGAGACTGCCTCCCACTGATTATCGAAACCGAGACTCAAAACATGTCAATGCGTACAAACTATTGCGGCCTGACCACCGAGGCCCAGATGGGCCAGACCGTCAGCCTGTGCGGCTGGGTCCATCGTCGCCGCGACCATGGCGGCGTGATCTTCATCGACCTGCGTGACCGTGAAGGCCTGGTGCAAGTCGTCTGCGACCCGGATCGCGCCGAGATGTTCAAGGCCGCCGAAGCCGTGCGCAACGAGTTCTGCTTGCGCATCACGGGTCTCGTGCGCGCGCGTCCGGCCGGCACTGAAAACGCCGGCCTCACGTCGGGCAAGATCGAAGTGCTGTGCCATGAACTGGAAGTGCTGAATGCATCGGTGACGCCGCCGTTCCAGCTCGACGACGACAACCTGTCGGAAACCACGCGCCTGACGCATCGCGTGCTCGACCTGCGCCGCCCGCAGATGCAGCACAACCTGCGCCTGCGTTATCGCGTGTCGATGGAAGTGCGCAAATTCCTCGATGCGAACGGCTTCATCGACATTGAAACGCCAATGCTGACCAAGTCCACGCCTGAAGGCGCGCGTGACTACCTGGTGCCGTCGCGCGTGAACGCCGGTCACTTCTTCGCATTGCCGCAGTCGCCGCAGCTGTTCAAGCAGCTGCTGATGGTCGCCAACTTCGACCGCTACTACCAGATTACCAAGTGCTTCCGCGACGAAGACCTGCGCGCCGACCGCCAGCCGGAATTCACGCAGATCGACTGCGAAACCTCGTTCATGGGCGAGCAGGAAATCCGCGACATGTTCGAAGGCATGATCCGCGGCGTGTTCAAGAACGTGCTCGATGTCGATCTGCCGAACCCGTTCCCGGTGATGGACTTCGCGACCGCGATGGGCAAGTATGGTTCCGACAAGCCGGACATGCGCGTGAAGCTCGAATTCACCGAGCTGACCGATGTGATGAAGGATGTCGAGTTCAAGGTCTTCTCCGGCGCTGCCAACATGGAGAACGGCCGCGTGGTCGGCCTGCGTGTGCCGGGTGGCGCGCAGGAAAACGGCGGCATGCCGCGTTCCGAGATCGATGCGTACACCCAGTTCGTTGCGATTTATGGCGCGAAGGGCCTGGCCTACATCAAGGTCAACGACAAGGCCAAGGGCCGCGACGGCCTGCAGTCGCCGATCGTCAAGAACATCCATGACGCAGCACTGGCGCAAATCCTCGAGCGCACCGGCGCGCAGGATGGCGACCTGATCTTCTTCGGCGCCGACAAGGCCAAGATCGTCAACGATGCGATCGGCGCGCTGCGCGTGAAGATCGGCCACAGCGACTTCGGTCGCAAGAACGGCCTGTTCGAAGACACCTGGCGTCCGCTGTGGGTCGTTGACTTCCCGATGTTCGAGTACGACGAAGACGACAAGCGCTGGAACGCATTGCATCACCCGTTCACCGCGCCCAAGGCTGGTCACGAAGACTTCATCGAGACCGCGCCCGGCAAGGCGATCGCGCAAGCGTATGACATGGTGCTCAATGGCTGGGAGCTGGGCGGTGGCTCGGTACGTATCCATCGCGCCGATGTGCAGAGCAAGGTCTTCAAGGCGCTCAACATCAATGATGACGAAGCACGCATCAAGTTCGGCTTCCTGCTCGACGCGCTGCAGTACGGCGCACCGCCGCACGGTGGCCTCGCTTTCGGCCTTGATCGCATCGTCACGATGATGACCGGCGCCGAATCGATCCGTGACGTGATCGCCTTCCCGAAGACCCAGCGTGCGCAGTGCCTGCTGACGCAGGCGCCATCCGAGGTCGACGAGAAGCAGCTGCGCGAGCTGCATATCCGACTGCGCGCGACGGAGCCGGCGATCAAGGGCTGATCAGCCACGCGCATCCCTCCAAGCACTTCCTACGCCAACCGGCCGCCGGATACCATCCGCGGCCGGTTTTGCTTTTCTGAACTCACTCGGTTTGGTGGTGACTGACGTCACCCGGGTCGGACTTGTATCAACGTCCAGCCTGTTTTTTTGTACCTACCGAGCCAGATATCCGATGAGCCTTCCACCTTCCGGGCGCCATCCGGCGCCAACGCCGCAGCCCGCCCCTGCCATGCTACCGGCTGGTCCGGCGGCGCCTGCCGGCGGCCAGCAAGCCCTTCCCCATACCCAGACCCCACCGCAATTGCGACAGGCCGAGCCGGCTGTCGACCCGCGCGGCGTCAAGCGTGACCGTGAGGATGACGATGTCATCGTCATCGGTGGCTCGCAGCTACCGGTCAATAAGCGAGCCCGCACCGATGCGGCCGATCAGTCCGCATCACTTAGCGACGTGCAGCGTGCAATGCTCGATGCCCTCAATAGCGGGGACGCGGACAAATTGAGTGCATTGCTGGAGAGGTCACCCGACATGGTGAATATCATGCTGCCTGCAAAGGACGCGCCGGCAAGCAACATTTGGTTCACGCCCCTGATGTACGCGGTTCTCAAGAGAAAAGCTCGAATGGTAGATTTACTTATTCGCGCCGGCAGTTCGGTAAATGCATCACTTAGCGATATGACTGCCTTGAAGTATGCTGCCGCAGTGGGCGATGCCGAGACGATTGATCTTCTGATTCGCAATGGTGCGGATATTAATTTCATTCCATACATATATGGCCGTAGTGTTCGTAGTGCGTTAGGAATGGCGGTCAAGTTCCGGCAACTGCAGGCAAGTATCTATCTGATAGAACATGGTGCTGATCTCGAAAAGAACTACCTGGCCGTCACGACGCAAACACCAGAAAGAAAGCCCAACCCTTCATGTACACCTTTGGGTGAAGCGATACTTTTGGGGTTTGCAGAATTGATCGACTGGCTTCTGAAAGCTGGTAGGCTGAAACCAGACATGGTTTTTCGTAGTGCCCAACTATCAATATTCGATGCGGCACTCCAGAGCGCACCTCTGTCCGTCGTGCAGATGCTTATCGAGCATGGCGCCAACCTTGATGCTGAATTCAGGGATTCCGACGGCAGCGTTTCAAAAGGTGTCTGGCAAATTGCCGAGTGTTTCAAGCGTTTCGATGTGTTCGAGTTTTTATTGCAAAGGAATCTGCAACCTACGAGACTGAGACCCGGCGGACTGGATGTTGATGCTAAGCGATTCCTTGACATGATGAATCATCGACCACAATTGATCGGAGAGCTGCAAGCCTCTGCCGATGGGTTTGCCGATCCTCATTACAGAGCGAAGCCCGAATCCATGATCCACGCTTTGACCATGCACGCTCTTGAGGTCAAGAATGAATCAGACAGGTTTAGCCCCGGCCCTTTAGCGGCAAATGGTCTTTCGATATTCTTTGGGTCGAAGCTTCAGGGGCGAATTGACTTAAAGGGTTGTCAGGCTCTGCTTGGTCGGAATCCGTGGAAGCCGCATAATGAGAACGATCAAATACAACTGACGCCAGCCCAAGGTATCAACGCGTTTACCGAGGTCGTATCGACGGTCTGCCATGCCCCTGAGACTATTCGACCATTCTCGGCATGCAATTTGACAGCCGAGGGTGAAGCAGCGATGAATCGCATGATCGACCTCCAGCGCGAATTGTTGTTGAAAGGTGTGGGTCATTGCCGGTCGCAGTTCGCCGCGCAAGTAGCTACCTTGCCCGATATCGCGATGAACCGCTTCATTTCCTTATCAGGTCGGCTCAATCAGCGCGATTTGTATCGTGTGCTGACTAAGGAATGGGGTATGTATGATCCGCTGGCGCGTGGGGCGATACGGCTGGTCGAAGTGGCGTATCAAAAGCTGTGTGCCGAGCCGGAATCGGCCATGCCCCCGTCCTTTGCCGAACTGCCACCTGCTGCCCGATTGACATCAGTGATGACAGACACCCTGAAGGAATGGGACAAGATTGACGAGATGTACGCGGCTTTCCGTCAAGCCAAGGACGAGGAACAGCTGGGCTTGCTGGCCGATTTACTGTTCGAGCAATGGCGCCAGTTCTGTGCTGTATTCGGCGTGCACGAAGGGGCGTGGGTGCCGTCCACACCGTTCGAGCCGTCTACGCCGTTGGAGCCGTCGAGCGCTGCATCGACATCGTCCGGCTCATCATCTGCTGCATCGTCCGACAGTGCGAGCAGCAAAATGACCTGAAAGACCCGTTAACCGGCAGTCTGCCCGATCGGTGCATAATGAAGGCGCGAAACTCGCGCCTTTTTTATGGCTGGCTGGCATGCGTCCCTACAAGATCCCCGAATCCGTTCTGGTCGTGATCCACACGGCTGATTTGCAGGTGCTGCTGATCGAGCGCGCCGACAAGCCCGGTTTCTGGCAGTCCGTCACAGGCTCGAAGGATGCGCCGGACGAGCCGCTGGTCGAGACCGCGATGCGTGAGGTCTTTGAAGAGACCGGTATCCAGATCGGCGGCGCGAAGGTGCCGCTGGAGAATCTTCGGGACTGGAAACTCTCCAACGTGTACGAGATCTATGAGGTCTGGCGCGCACGCTATGCCCCGGGCGTCACGCACAACACCGAACATGTGTTTGGTCTGCAGGTGCCGGCCGATATTGCTGTCACGCTGGCGCCGCGCGAACACCTGCAGCACTGCTGGTTGCCCTGGCGCGAGGCGGCAGACCGCTGCTTCTCGCCGTCGAACGCGGAGGCTATACTGCAGTTGCCGAAGCAGCGCTTATCTCCGGCAGCACAGGATGTGCTGCAGTCCGCGGCGACCGGCACGAACTGATACGCACACCATGAAGTTACGCATCGCCACCTGGAACATCCACAAAGGCGTCAGCGCCATCGGCACGCGGCCGCGCGTGCATGGCATCAAGCAGGCCTTGTCCGGTATGGCGGCCGATATCGTGTTCCTGCAAGAGGTGCAGGGTCGGCATGATTTGCTGGCGTTGAAGCACAGCAGCTGGCCGGCACAGGCCCAGCATGAATTCCTGGCTGGCGACAGCCATCACTGCGCGTATGGCGTGAATGCGGTGTATGACCATGGGCATCATGGCAATGCCTTGCTGTCCTGCTTCCCGATCGCATCGGCGAACAATCATGATGTGTCCGACCATGCGTTCGAGTCGCGTGGCATCCTGCACTGTGTGCTGCAGCCCGAGGGGCTGGCCGTGCATTGCTACGTGATTCACCTCGGCCTGTTTGCCGGCAGCCGTCGGCGCCAGACCGAGGCACTGATCGAAGCTGTCGAATCGACGGCGCCGCCCGGCGCACCGGTCGTGATTGCCGGTGATTTCAATGACTGGACCAATGCGTTGTCGCCGACACTGCGCGAGCGCTTGGGCGTGATCGAGGTATTCGACGAGCGCTTGTCCACGCAACGCTTCGGCGATTACCTGCGTCGGCTGTCGGGCCGCGGCCCGCGCAAGGCGCCCGCGCGCACCTTCCCGGCTGCGATGCCGATGCTGCAGCTCGATCGCGTGTATGTGCGCGGCTTCGACGTGCTGTCCGCACAGGTGCTGCATGGCGCGCGCTGGGCACGCCTGTCCGACCATGCGCCGATTGTCGCCGAGCTGCAGTTGTTGGCCAGCCACGATACCCATAACGACGCTTCCGGCCGGCGCCGGCCGCACACGCATGCGGGCAGCGAACTATAGCCACGGCAATCACCTGACGCTGTTGCACCGGGGAGAGGAATTTTTCCCGGCGCTGATCGCTGCCTGCGATGCAGCGCAATCCGATATTTATCTCGAGACGTATATCTTTGCGCTCGACGCGACTGGCGTGCAAATGATGGCGGCCTTGCAGCGCGCGGCGTCGCGCGGCGTCGCGGTGCAAGTACTGGTGGACTGGCTGGGCACTGGACGTGACACGATTGCACGGCTGCAGCAGGCACTGTTGCCAGTCGGCGTACGCTTCGCCAGCTTCAATCCCTGGTTCCGGCGCGGCATCGCGCGCATGCATCGCAAGATTGTCGTCGTCGATCGTCAGCTCGCCTTTCTGGGCGGGGTCAACATCAACGATGACCATATCTCCGACGATGATTCGGGCACGCCGCTGCCCGCGCCGCGCTGGGATTTTGCGGTCGCGATTGCAGGCCCGCTGGTCGCTGCCATCCATGACGAAGTCGAGCGGCAATGGCAGCGCACACAGCCGCGGCCGCTGCGGACTCGCATTGAAACCTTGCGTGCGTCGGTGCGCGAACGGCAGCCTTTGCGTGCAGTGCGCGTGCAGGAAGCCGCGCTGGTGGTGCGCGACAACCTGCGCAATCGCCGGGCGATACAGCGCGCGCTGCTGCAGGCACTCGGCCATGCGCGCAAGGAAGCGCTGCTGGTCACGCCGTATTTTGCGCCCGGCCGCAAGATGCGCAAGGCACTGATGCACGCAGCGCAGCGCGGGATCGACGTCACGCTGTTGATCGGTGTCGGCCAATTCGCGATGCAGGATGCCGTCGCGCAATCGTTCTACCCGCGCCTGATCGGCGCTGGCGTCAAGATCGTCGAGTACCGCCGCACGCAGCTGCACGGCAAGGTCGCGGTAGTCGATGGTGAATGGGCGACAGTAGGGTCCAGCAATTTCGACGGGCTGTCGCTGTTCGTCAATCATGAAGCCAACATCATCGTGCGCGATGCGGAGTTCACCGCGGCACTGCGCGATTACATCCTGCGCGGCGTTGCCGAAGGTGTCGCCGTGACCGCCGATGATGTCGCGCGACTGTCGTTGCCGCGCCGCTTGTGGAATCGCTTTTCATATGGACTGTATCGTGCGGTGCTGCAGGTACTGACGCTGGGCAGCTATACAAAGTAATGCCAGGCCAGAGCCGCTACAATTCCGCCCATGAGCGATAGCTTCCGACTCGACAAATGGCTGTGGGCCGCGCGCTTCTTCAAGACGCGTTCGCTGGCCACCGAAGCGATCGAGCGCGGTCGTGTGACGGTCAATGAAGAGCGCGTGAAGCCGGCGCGCAACGTACGCATCGGCGACTTGCTCGACATCGACAATGGCAGCAGCACCTGGCAGGTGAGGGTCGAGGGCCTGTCCGACAAACGCGGGCCAGCGCCGGTTGCGCAGCAGCTGTATGCCGAAACGGATCTCAGCGTGCAGCGGCGCGCGCAGGAAGCCGAGCGCCGCAAGTTGTTCGCCGAGCCGGCCGAGGGCATTCACGGCCGGCCCACCAAGCGCGACCGCCGACAGCTGGACCGCTCCCGCACCTGAACCCGGAATCGGTCGCGCGCCGCTTTCCTCGCTGACGGCAGATTTCTGGCCGAATCGGTACAACGAACGCCACCTTCGATGAAACTTTGGGCATAATAGGACGGTCGTTCTATTTTGACCGGAGCCGGACCATGTCCGAAACCAAGCAGAAGTCCCTGCGCAAGGGTGAGCAGACCCGCGCCAGCATCCTCGACGCGGCGCTCGAACTGGCCAGCCGCGAAGGGCTGGAAGGATTGACCATCGGCACGCTGGCCGAGCGCATGGCGATGAGCAAGTCGGGTGTATTTGCACATTTCGGTTCGCGCGAAGACCTGCAACTCGATGTGCTGCGCCTGTACAACCACCAGTTCGAGCAAGAAGTTTTTTATCCCAGCATGGCCGCAGCGCGCGGCTTGCCGCGTTTGCGCAGCCTGTTCAACCGCTGGATCGATCGCGTCAGCCGCGAGATCGCATCCGGTTGCATCTACATCAGCGGCGCAGTCGAATATGACGACCGCCCCGGCCCCATCCGCGACCAGTTGGTGAGCATGGTGCAGACCTGGCAAAAGGCGCTGCGCCGTGCTGCGCATCAGGCGTGCGACGAAGGCCACCTGCCGCCCGGCACCGACCCCGACCAGCTGGCGTTCGAGATGTACGGACTGGTGCTCGCGCTGCACCATGACGCGCGATTCATCCGGACGCCCGATGCAGTGCAGCGCGCACACAAAGGATTCGAGCGGCTGGTCAACCCATGATGCCTGACTGGTCACACAATTGAGCGAAACACCGATCGACCCATCATTCATGCGGCGACTGCGGTTGCCAGCCTGAATCCCGAGGAGACACAGATGCCTGCCTACACCCCGCCGCTGCGCGACATGCACTTCGTGCTGCACGAACTGCTGGACGTCAGCACCGAGCTCAAAGCGCTGCCGAACCATGCCGAGCTCGACGCCGACACCATCAACCAGGTCATCGAGGAAGGCGGCAAGTTCGCTGCCGAGGTGGTGTTCCCGCTGAACCAGAGCGGCGACCGTGAGGGTTGCCGCTATGACGCAAGCAGCCGCAGCGTGACCGCGCCCGCCGGTTTTCAGGCGGCCTACCAGCAGTATGTGGATGCCGGCTGGCCCTCGCTGTCCTGTGATCCTGAGTTCGGTGGCCAGGGCTTGCCGGTGGTGCTGAACAATTCGCTGTACGAGATGCTGAACTCGGCCAACCAGGCGTGGACCATGTACCCCGGCCTGTCGCACGGTGCGTATGAATGCCTGCATGCGCATGGCACGCCCGAGCAGAAAGCCTTGTACCTGCCCAAGCTGGTGTCAGGCGAATGGACCGGCACCATGTGCCTGACCGAGTCGCACTGCGGCACCGACCTCGGTCTGCTGAAAACGAAAGCCGAGCCGCAGCCCGATGGCAGCTACCAGCTTACCGGCAGCAAGATCTTCATCTCGGCCGGCGAACATGACCTCGCACCCAACATCATCCATCTCGTGCTCGCACGGCTGCCGGATGCGCCGCCGGGCACCAAGGGCATCTCGCTGTTCGTGGTGCCGAAATTCCTGCCGGACGCGAACGGCAATCCGGGCCAGCGCAATGGCATCAGTTGCGGCGCGATCGAGCACAAGATGGGCATCCACGGCAATGCGACCTGCCAGATGAATCTTGATGGTGCGACCGGCTGGCTGATCGGCGAGCCGAACCGCGGGCTGAATGCGATGTTCGTGATGATGAATGCCGCACGCCTTGGCGTCGGCATGCAGTCACTGGGCCTGACCGAAGTCGCGTACCAGAATGCGATTGCGTATGCGCGCGAGCGCGGCCAGGGCCGCAGCGTGACCGGCACCAAGGCCGAGGACAAGCCGGCCGATCCCATCCTCGTGCATCCGGATGTGCGGCGCATGCTGCTGACCGCGCGTGCGTATGCCGAAGGTGGTCGCGCGTTCACCTCGTATGTTGCGCTGATGATCGATCGCGAGCTGAACCATCCGGATGAGGAGGTGCGCAAGCAGGCAGCTGACGAGGTGGCGCTGCTGACGCCGATCGTGAAAGCCTTCCTGACCGACAACGGCTGGATCGCGACCTCGGAGGCGCTGCAGGTCTTTGGTGGCCATGGCTACATCGCCGAATGGGGCATGGAACAGTATGTGCGCGATGCGCGCATCAACATGATCTATGAAGGCACCAACACGATACAGTCGCTCGACCTGCTCGGTCGCAAGGTGCTGATGGACAACGGCGCGAAGCTGCGCGTGTTTGGCGAGAAGATCAAGGCCTTCGTCGAAGCCAACGGTACCGATGAGAAGATGGCCGAGTTCATCACGCCGCTGGCCGACATTGGCGACAAGATGACCAAGCTGTCGATGGAAATCGGCATGAAGGCCTTCATGAACCGCGACGAAGTCGGCGCGGCTGCGGTGCCCTATCTGCGGGTCGCAGGTCACCTCGTGTTCGCCTACTTCTTCGCACGCATGGCGAAGATTGCGCTGGCCAAAGAAGACAGCGGCGATGATTTCTACAAGGCCAAGCTGGCGGTTGCGCGCTTCTATTTCGCAAGGCTGTTGCCCGAGACGGCCATGCTGATCCGGCAGGCGCGTTCGGGTTCAGCCAACCTGATGCAGATGGAAGAAGCGCTGTTCTGAACCTATTCCCGGAGACTGACCCTTGTCCAATGTCATCGTGAAGAAAGTCGCCGTGCTCGGTGCCGGCGTGATGGGCGCGCAGATTGCAGCGCACTGCATCAATGCGCGCGTGCCGGTAATCCTGTTCGACTTGCCCGGCAAGGAAGGCCAGCCGCGTAATGCGCTGGTCGAACGTGCGCTGGAGACGCTGAAAAAGCTCAATCCCGCGCCACTGGCCGACGCTGCGCAGGCCGAGCTGATCGAGATCGGCAATTTCGATGACGACCTCGCCAAGCTTGCGCAGGCCGATCTCGTGATCGAGGCGATCGCCGAGCGCATGGACTGGAAGCATGCGCTTTACGCAAAGATCGCTTCCCACATTGCGCCGCATGCGATCTTCGCGACCAACACCTCGGGCCTGTCGATCACGGAGCTGTCGGCAGGTCTTGGTGCCGAGCTCAAGCCGCGCTTCTGCGGCGTGCACTTCTTCAATCCGCCGCGCTACATGCATCTGGTCGAGCTGATCCCGACTGCGGGCACCGATGCGGCCATCCTCGATCGTCTCGAAACCTTCCTGACCACCACGCTGGGCAAGGGTGTGGTACGTGCGATCGATACACCGAATTTCATCGCAAACCGTGTCGGCATCTTCGGTATGCTGGCGACGATGCATGAAGCCGAGAAGTTCGGCCTGTCGTATGACCTCGTTGACGACCTGACCGGATCGAAGCTGGGCCGCGCCAAGTCCGGCACCTTCCGCACTGCCGATGTCGTGGGCTTGGATACGCTGAGTCATGTGATCCGCACGATGACGGACAAGTTGCCCGATGACCCGTTCGCAGCGTTGTACCAGCAGCCGGCCGTGCTGCAAAAGCTGATCGCTGCCGGCAGCCTGGGCCAGAAGAGCGGTGCCGGCTTCTACAAAAAAGTCGGCAAGGACATCCAGCGCTATGACGCCGCGAAAGGCGACTATGTAGCCTCGGGTGCGAAGGCCGATGAGCTGATCGGCCGCATCCTGAAGGAGAAAGATCCGGCCAAACGCATGCAGGCGCTGCATGACGCCACCCATCCGCAGGCGCAATTCCTGTGGGCGATCTTCCGCGACGCCTTCCATTACATCGCGGTACATCTGGAGAGCATTGCGGACAATGCGCGCGAGCTCGACTTCGCGCTGCGCTGGGGTTTTGGCTGGAAGCAGGGGCCCATCGAATTGTGGCAAGCCGCCGGTTGGCAGCAGGTCGCGCAATGGGTGAAGGACGATATCGAAGCCGGCAAGGCGCTGTCATCGATGCCGCTGCCGGACTGGGTCTTTGATGGCCGCGATGGCGTGCACACACCGCAAGGTTCATGGTCGCCGCCGAAGCAGGCGTATGTGCCGCGCTCGTCGCTGCCGGTCTACCAGCGCCAGGCTTTCCGCGTGCCGCTGGTCGGCGACACCACGCCGGGCGGCGCAACGGCTGGTGTCACCGTGCATGAAGATGATGCGGTGCGGCTGTGGCACCAGAACGATGGCGTGCTGCTGCTGTCCTTCAAGACCAAGATGCATGTGATGGGGCCGGATGTGATCGCCGGCCTCGAGCGTGCTGTCGCTGAAGCGGAGCAGCACTATCGCGCGCTGGTGATCTGGCATCCGGATTCGGCCGAAGGTGGCGCGTTCTCGGCCGGCGCCGACCTGCAGGCAATGCTGCCGATGTTCATGTCCGGCGGCGTGAAGGCCATCGAACCGTTTGTGGCGCGCTTCCAGAATGCACAGATGCGCGTGAAGTACGCGAACGTGCCGGTGGTCGCTGCTGTCGGCGGCCTCGCGCTCGGCGGTGGTTGCGAATTGCTGATGCATGCAAGCCGCCGTGTCGCGCTGCTGGAGTCTTATGTCGGGCTGGTCGAAGTGGGCATTGGCTTGCTGCCGGCCGGTGGCGGTTTGAAAGAGATCGCGCTGCGTGCCGCACGCGAAGCCAAGGGCAATGACATCCTGCAGTTCCTGAAGAACCGCTTCACGCAAGCGGCGACCGCGGCAGTGTCCAAGTCGGCGCCGGAAGCGAAGAAGATGGGTTACCTGTCCAAGGGCGATGTGATCGTGCTGCATCCGCATGAGCTGCTGCATGTCGCAAAGACGCAGGCGCTGGCGATGGCCGATGCCGGCTACCGTCCGCCGCTCGCGACGCTGATCCCGGTCACTGGCCGTTACGGTATCGCGACCATCAAGGCGCAGCTGGTGAACATGCGCGAGGGCGGCTTCATCTCCGCGCATGACGAGCATATCGCGAGCCTGATTGCCGACATCGTCTGCGGTGGCGACATCGAGC